>JACCDH010143617.1_pt1 | contig 12251 bp, 11 predicted proteins | sample 7442481 | NCBI WGS metagenome assembly JACCDH01 (sample SAMN15323433, study PRJNA562643) | freshwater metagenome | isolation source: river surface water | place: USA:Blue River Watershed | collected 2017-08-15
AGATCGAAGAATTAAAGTATACTGCTCTACAAGAAGTTAACTGGGATCATGTTAACGATCTAACTAAGGTTAAAGATCATCAGGAGTTCTTACATAAACTACTGACTAACAAAGACTCGTTTGTTCGTAAACGCATCATAGATCAAAACCTAGCATTCTTAAATCAACGGTTAACCTACTATCTCGACAAGATTGGCTTACCACACATCGTAGAATTTCAAAATGATCTGTCTGTGATCATCACACAGCTCGGTCAAGATCTAGACTTTGATAACCTAAGCCGTGGAGAGCGCAATAGATTGATTCTTTCTCTAAGCTGGGCATTCCGTGATGTATGGGAAAACTTGTATCGTCCGATCAACTTATTGTTTATCGATGAATTAGTAGACTCAGGCATGGATGCCAGCGGTGTTGAAAGTTCAATCGCTGTGTTAAAACGTATGACCAGAGAAAGACAGAAGAATGTATTCTTAATTTCTCACAAAGACGAACTAATGAATCGTGTAAACCACGTATTAAAAGTGATTAAAGAAAATGGGTTTACTAGTTATTCAACTGATATCGAAATATTAGAATGAGCACAGACTCTCATGATAAGATGATCGAAGCGTTTCAGCAATATTTTAAATGGCAGGAACGCTTCGAATACAAAGGCTCTGATGAAGCAGGTATAAAGGCACGGTATTGGCTATCAGAAATACGCAATGAGGCATCAAAGAGGCGAGTAGAAATACAGGAAAAACGAGAGGCTCGTAAATTAGCCAGAAAAGGCAAGCTAGGTCGACCGCCAAAACTAACTAAGTGAGTGCAGTGGACTTATCAAAATCAAATAATAGAAGACATACCAGAAGGCTACATTGGCTTTGTTTATCTCATCACCAATACACAGACCGGACAAAAATACATAGGCAAGAAACTAGCACAGTTTAAACGCACGAAACCACCACTCAAAGGCAAAAAACTTAAAAGAAGAAGCACAGTAGAAAGCGATTGGCGCGATTACTTTGGTTCATCTGATAGGTTAAACGCAGACGTCCAAGCACTAGGTCCGGAAAACTTCACAAGAGAAATACTTTATCTTTGCAAATCCAAGGCAGAAATGTCATATTTAGAGGCTAGAGAGCAGTTTGAACGCAGGGTTTTAGAGTCAGATGACTATTATAATGGCATTATAAACGTCAGAGTAGGCGGCTCAAACATACTAAGACAGCGTCTAGAAGAACATAAAAAGGCAAAATAAAAGCGGTTTTTTGGCTAGCGCAGGCCTAATTTCGTGCGCTCTAAACCTGGTCAATCGTGGTCACAGGGACGGAAAACCTTGCCGCAGAGGTGCTCAACTACTACCCATTTATGGATGAAGATCGCTTAAAACCTGCGATTTAGTTGTTTGAAAAGGATTTGTAAAGGTAAAATGAGGGGAGAAAAACCCCACGTCTATGCAAGTGATAGCAGATTTGTATAGGCCGCCGTTGTATAAAGACGGAGCTCGTGGTATCGGACAACCGCCACTGTAATGCTCTACTGCTGTGTGACATGATTCGACTCGGATAATGTTTTTTCTTTGCCCGGCAACGGGCAAAGTGTGACTGAAACGATCTGGATAATGCTAAACTTTCCGCTTCGCGGAAAAAAATTATTTCATGCATCTATGAAATAATTAAAAGAAAAGGAAAAATGCGCTGAGCGCAAGCGAAAGCGCAAACGAGCGTAAGCTCGTTCTTCCGATAAATAAACTATAATTCTTTGGATTAATGACTAAATGCGAATTACTCAAGTTCAAAACTCTTATCTCTACGAAGGCTTAGATCGCTCAACATCAAATTCTATGATGTTATGGGAAAGTGCGGGTTTTAAATTACGTGAAGCAGCACTGACAGCTGATCAAATACAACAGATATTTCAATCCGTAGAGCAGGGTGCTACTGATGCTGGAGGTAATCGCACATTACTGGGCAAAGGCAAAGATGCTGCTGAAGCTGTAAACAAAGCCTGGGAAGATCTAAAGACAAAAATTCAAAACTCTGGTCCTATCAAAGCCGTTGACAACAAGTATGACGAAGTAGTGGCTAAGATCGAAAAAGGCCTAGGTGGTCCAGACAACAAAGTAAATCAGATAATCCAATCCTATCGCAAGTTTGCCAAAGAACATCCCGTAGCACAGGGCTTCATCTACTCTGCACTGATTGCCGCAGCAGGTATTTCAGGTGCAGGATTAGGCGGAGCAGCGGTCTTAGGTCTGTTAAAAATGGCAGACAAGTTATTACAAGGTGAAAAATTCAGTTCGGCCGCTTATTCAGGATTGAAAACTGGCGCCGCTGCTTTTGCAGCCAGCAAGTTAGGCGATCTAATCAAAGGAGTCAAGCCTGGAGAACAAGTTCCAGCACCACGTCCTGGAGCAGATGACCTAGGATATGATTTTAAAAATTACGATTATTATATGCATCCAGACAATGGAACTGTGGTGCAAGTTCCTAAAGGTATGGGATCACCATTTGACTCTGCTACAGCAGCAGGTCAAGCTAGAGATCAATTAATAGCGGCCAATAATGCTGCCGGATCTGGTGCAAAATCTGCACTGAAAGATCTAGCCACTGATCCTAATCTAAGTCCTATACAACAAAAGTTAGCCGCTGATCTTGCCGCAGGCAAAAACGTGTCAGGCGCAGATGAGTTTCTGCGTAAAGCTGTGGCTAATGCTGCAAAACGTCACAGCATGATTGGAGATAATCCAGATGGTTCAGCAGGCGAAGCCATGCGCCAGTTCATGTCTTTACAAAGATTGCAGCAGGCAGCGATGGGCGACAGCATTATACGCACAGGAAAGAAATTATCAGAGGGTCAGGTCTATATGATCTTCAATCGTGTTAGCCGTGAAGACCTTATGGAAGGTCCCATGGACGCTATCAAAGGCGCTGCTGGCAAAGCCGCTGGTTGGTTACAGACCAAAGGCAAAAATTTAACTACCAAAGTCACCGCAGACAAATTAAATTCAGCTTGGCAGAAAGCTGGAAGCCCTATGGATTCCGACGAACTGGCAGCATTCTTACAGACGCAGGGTGTTGATGCCGGCATAGTTGATAAAGTCTATGCGGATCTTAAACTGCCCACAGCTGGCGATGCTAAAAAAGATCCAACACTGGAACCGGAAAAAGCCAAAGGCAAGACTGACTATGCGTCAATCAAAGAATTAGTATTAAAATTAGATAAAAAAGGAAAACAGCGCATCGCTGCTTATCTACAAAAACAACTAGGAACCGCTTGATATGAGAATAAATGAACTAATCACAGAAAGTCAACACTTAGACGAAGGACCATTGGCCAACAAGATCGGCTCGGCGGTAGGCAAAGGCGTAGGCACACTGGCCAAAGGCGTAGGCGCTGTGGCCGGAGGTGTGGCCGGTCTAGGAGCTGCGGTCAAGAAAGGTTTTGCCGCAGGTAAGAAAACAGTGGCAGGCGCAGGCGACGATGAAGGCGGAGCCGCAGATGCTCAGGCAGCACCAGGTCAAGATGCACAGGCAGCACCCGCAGGAGGAGCAGCAGCAGGCTCAGCAGCTCAGGGCGGAGCCACTGCTGACGCAGGAGCAGCACCCGCAGGCGGTAAGAAGCCAGGTTTCGTGGCAGGTCTCAAAGCAGGACTAGCAGGTAAAAAAGGACAGCCTGCAGCTGAACCAGCAGCCGGTGGCGGAACAGCACCCGCAGCAGCACCCGCAGGAGGAGCAGCATCCGCAGCTGGAGCTGAAGAACCTGCACCAGCAGCAGCACCAACTGCACAAGATATTAATGCACAAGGTCCTAAAGGAACTGCACCTGCAAAACAACAGACAGGCGCAGCAGCACAGGCTATGCAAAAAACCGCACAGGCTACACAAGATGCCGGCGCAGAAAAAGCTGGACAGACAGTCTACGCTCAGGTTAAATCACAGATCAACAATCTAGATAAGAAAGGTAAACAGCGTATCCTACAACTGCTACAGAAAAGTCTAACACAACCAGATCCTAAAGCAGCCAAAGCAGGCGCAGCACCAACGGCAGGAACTACACAAGACGGTTTACCATTTTGGGATCCTAAAACAGGCAAAGGTGCCAAATATGATGGCATTACTGGTGAACCAACACCTGCATGGAAAGCTGAACAAGATAAGCAAGCAACTGCAAGAAAAGCTAAAACTGCACCTGCTGCAAAACCTGCGCCGGCAGCACAACCAGCAGCACCTGCAGCACAACCAGCGGCTGAACCAGCGGCGGCACAGGCAGCACCAGCTGCTGAACCAGCAGTGGCTAAGAAAAAAGGTGGACGTAAAAAAGCAGCAGCACCTAGCCAAGCTGAAATTGATGCAGATAGAGAAGCTAAGATGGGGCCAACTTCTGATTCAAAGATTAACACAGGCAACCCGTTAGCCGAAGCACTGGCGGCAAAAGTTGAACAACACAAACGTCAAATGTTTGAACAAAGTCTGCGCAAAGGCGAATTTAAAATTTTTACAAAATGAAAATAAATGAAATAGTTGTAGAAAGCGACGTCGGAGACATTGCCAACCTTAGTGCTAAGAATGTTGGCTCTGGGTATGATGCTGTTAATAAATTATTTTCGCCTTCTCAGTGGTTTAAAGGCAGTGTAAAAACTGATGACGAACCATCTGTTCAAAAAGCCAGTCCTAAAAAAATTAAATCTTCGTCAACACAGCATCTAGAAAGAGAAGCTGTGATTGACGCTAGTCAAGGTAAAGAATTATTTAGAAACGATCTAGCACAGATCAAATCTGTATATGGAAAAGTTAAATCTGGAGATATTGCTGTGAATGATTCTAACAATACGCTGTTAGCTCTTAAAGCAGTGATTAAAGGTCAAACTCTAGACAATCAACAAAAAGTTTTGTTAGCTCAATTAGCTAAACAACTTTAAAAGAACGGTAGTCCTGTCTTTTTAGTTGTTTCGAGATTTTCTTTTATAATTTCACCAACGATCTCTCGTTCTTCCCAACTTAGACTCATGCCTTCGCTGTAAGAAAGACCTCTCATATACCAACATAGTTTGAGAACTTCTTTCTTCACAGCCCTAACATCTTTGTCCATTTTCTTAGACAAGTCTATGATCTCAGGCAAGGGCAGGCTTAAGATCTGACGGCGAAAAAATTTGATTGGTCCATTGTCACAGGAAGATCGAACTGTTGATGACATTCCTCGCATTCTGCGTTTTGAACCTTCATTTCCATTTGTTCTTTAACGCCAACTACATGTTTAGAAATTTTATCAAATACGTCTTTAGAACAGTTGTTGATAAATTCTTTGATCATGTCTTTGTCAGTAACTTCACCGTCAGGTGTAGAAATTCTAGAAATACAATTTCCAATAACATCAACAGTGAGTTCTGTTAGCTTAACAAAGCTCTTACCGAAGCGATCCATTTTTTCTTCATCGCTCATAGCTTCGTCGTTGATGATATTAAAGATACGCTGTTGCTCAAGAGTTTTAATCGAAGTCTTGGTAATTTCTTGATAACTGTAAGGTCTTACAAAAACTGTCAATGGATCTACTGGGATTTCGCTAGTATATGTAAAATTGGCAAATGTGTTTAACCACAGATTAAGATCAATGTCATAACTATTCTCGTGATTGCAATGAGGACAGTTAGCACCCACTTCCATCTTTTCACCATAGGTGGCAATTCTTATAGCAATCAACACAAAGTCTAGATCGATACTAGGCATCTTCCAAGGATCTAAGATAGCCGGAAAGCAGCTCTTGATAACTTCTACAGTGCTTTGTCCAGATAACAGAGCATCTGGAGTTTTGAACATCAGTTCATCTTTAGCGGTCATGGCATACACAGGATACTCTCCTGTAGTGCTGACATCTAATGTTCCCGGAGGATAAAACTCCCCATTTGAAGGAAGTTTTACATAGATCTTTGGTTGTCTGAACCAACCAGCTAGGGGATTTTTCTTCGCTCCTGATTGCTGATTTAACAATTCACTCATTTTTTCTCCAATAAATACAATTAGCGTCTTGTATTTATATACGCATTTTTCTGGGGAAAAAATAAAATATGGCCGGTGTAATGATTGATATTCCAGGTATTGGTAATGTAGAAGCCAAAAATGCGGCCACAGAATCAACCCTCAGAGAGATATTAAAAGCGATCGAAGGCGGTGCCGGTGGCGGTTATAAAAAAGGTGGCAAGCCTGGTCCTGAAGAAAAAAATAAAGGCGGTAGCGGAACTGGTAAAGGCGGTGCCGAAGAAGGCGGTAAAAAATCTGCTCCTAGCATGTTTGGTCTTGGCAAAGCGGTTGGCGCAGCTATAAGACCAATACAACAGGTCACTGGCGGATTTATGGCTCTGGGAGAACAGAGCGCACAGTTAATACAAAAATTTGCCAACGTCGGTGACAGTTTCAGCGGAGCTGCTTCAGTATTTTCAGGTATTCCTGTTTTAGGCACAGTGTTTGGAGCTGTGGCTGCTGCTGCAGATAAAACTCTAGCATCGTATCAATCAGCCACAGCAGGTGGCGCAACATTTGGAAATAGTCTAAACGGATTTGCATCAGCTGCATCAGCTGCTGGTATGACCATGGACAAGTTTGGTGCGTTAATTGCTCAGAACAGTGAAGCATTAATGACCTTAGGCGGAACCACTGAAGCAGGTGCTAAACGATTCGCTGATCTCGGTAAAGAAATGAGAAACAGCGGAATTGGCGCTCAATTATACGGCCTTGGGATGACCACAGAACAGGTTAATCAAGGAATGGCAACCTATATTAAAATGTATAATGCCAACGGAGCTTTACAAAATAAATCAACAAAAGAATTAGCTGCTGGTGCAGGACAATACCTAAAAGAATTAGATGCATTAGCAAAAATTACAGGCCAGAATAGGGCAGAAATTCAAAAAGAACAAGAAGCTAGAATGAAAGACGCACAATTCCGTGCAGCCACAGCTCATCTCGATGCTGACCAGCAAAAGATGATGAATAACTTTATTAGCCAGTTCCCTAAAGAACAACAAGAAGCTGTTAAAGATATGATAGCCACAGGCAACATTACTTCTGATGCAGCTATCTTATTCAATCAACAGATGGGCGGAACCGCACAAGAAGTTATGAAGATGGGACAGATTCTTCAAGGCGGCGGAAAACTTACACAACAATCTTATGACAATGCTTATAAAGGAGCAATTAGAGAAGCTAAAGTAGCTGCTCAGTCAGACGAAGCAAGGACACAGGCTTTATATAACAGCCAGCAATTTGGTAATACCTATATCGGTCTGGCAGAATTAGCCAAGCGTGATATTAACGGAAAAGAAAAAGCCCTAACAGAACAAGAAAAAGCAGCAGCAGCTCAAGCGGCAGCGATGGAAAAAGCAAAACAAAATCTAGCAGCATTTAGCAACAGTTTTCAAATGGCATTAGCTAACAGCGGCATACTTGACTTACTATTAAAAGCATTCCAAGTCGCAGCAGATCTTGTTATGAATTGGGTAGTTCCTGCGTTCCAGATATTTTCAGCTGTGATAACTGAAGTTGGAAACTTTTTAATCACTAATTTAAAACCGGTGTTTGAAGAAGTATCATCTTTTATCAAAGATACCTTATATCCTATATTCCTTGATCTAGGAGCGATAATAATGGTAGATGTATGGCCTGCTCTTCAAGCAGTGGGAGAAGTTATACAAACTTATGTATGGCCAGCATTACAGACTATCGGCGGTGTAATAATGGATTATGTTTATCCGGTATTTGAAAAGATGTATACTTTTATCGCTGATAATTTACAACCTATATTGTTAGCTTTAGGCACAGCTTTGGTAGCTTATGCAGGTTATGTGGCCATCATGAATGGTTTAGAATTAATTCGAAACGGATTATTGATTGCATCTAGTTTAGGTCTAGGAGGATTAGCCACAGCGGCATGGGCAGCGGCTGCACCAATTTTAGCTATTGTAGCACCTATTGTTGCATTAGTGGGATTGTTTACCTATCTCTACAAATCTGGATGGACGTTTGGAACAGCTATTGAAGCGGTCAAAGATAATTTTTCTAGGCTATGGTTAACATTACAAGATTGGATGGACGGACTTCTAGTGATGATTCCTAATGCTCTAGGAGGAATATCAGAAGAAGAAGCTAAGAAACGTCAAGAACTTAGAGATCAAGCAAGAAAAGAATTAGACGAAAGAGAAAAGAATAGAGATAAAGAAAGAGAAGCTAAAGCGGCAGAAAGATCTTCAGAAAATAAAGCACAGCAACGAAAAGAAGCTGCTGCAAAAATTGATCAAAAAATAGTAGACTTAAAGAATAAAGGAGCAGGTGGTCTAGGAGCGGCTAATGATAGAGAGCAAAAAGCCAGAGATAAAGCTGCTGAATTAAAAGAGCAGGAACTTAATCTCGAAGATCCGACACAGATGTTGCTTGGTTATGCTCAACAACAAAAGAGTGCATTTGTTAAAAACCCAGAAGAAGGCAAAACACAGCCACAGGCTGCACCAAAAACTCCTGAAAGATCGGCTGTAGCAGGTGCAGATAACGAAAGAAAAGCATTAGAAGCCAAAGCAGAGGAAAAAGCCAAAGCAGAGGAAAAAGCCAAAGCAGATGCTGCTGCTAAAAAAGAAGCAGAAGATAAAGCCAAAGGAAAAGGTCCTGCGCCAGCTACTCAAGATTCAGCCGAAACCTTGTTGGCTAGCTTAAATACTAAGATGGATCAACTTATAAAAATCAATAAAGGTGTTCACGAAGTCAACGAGAAACAGCTCAGCGTTCAACAGAGCTTTTCAGGCGATGTATACGCTGCTGTCTAAGTGATAATTCATAATGAGTTGGAAAAAATACTTTACTCCTGTTAATATAGAAAACAGCAAATCTTTAAGTCCAATCAGCGGACGAGGAAGACCGGGACCAGCACGAGCAAATTACAGCTCATTCTTACCTGACGTATATGCAGGTGCACCAAATCGTGTTGAACGTTATATGCAATACGATACCATGGATATGGATAGCGAGGTTAATGCTGCTCTAGATATACTTGCAGAATTTTGCACACAAAAAGACAAAGAGAATTTAACTCCTTTCCATGTAGCATTTCGCGGATCCCCCACTTCAACTGAAACTAAGATCATCAAAGACAGTTTGCAAAAATGGTGCAAACAGAATCAGTTTGAAACTAGAATCTTCCGTATAGTTAGAAACGCATTCAAATATGGAGACTGTTTCTTTGTCAGAGATCCACAGACTAAGAAATGGTTGTTTGTTGATGCTGCTAAAGTATCTAAAATTATCGTAAACGAAAGCGAAGGCAAGATTCCCGAGCAGTATGTGTTAAAAGATATTAACTTTAATTTCAAAGACTTAATAGCAGTAACACCACACGGAACAGCCAATACAGCTCCTAGCGGGACAAGTTCATATACCACCGGAGGCGGGTTCGGCCGCGGTATGGTAGGGGCAGCAGCTAATCCTCCAGGAACAAGATTTCAAAATGCTCAAAACGAAATAGCTGTTGATGCAAAAAATGTTATACACATTAGCCTAAGCGAAGGCCTTGACAACAACTATCCTTTTGGTAATTCATTATTAGAATCAGTTTTCAAAGTCTACAAGCAGAAAGAATTGCTTGAAGATGCTATCATTATCTATCGTATACAACGTGCTCCAGAAAGACGTATTTTCTATGTGGACGTTGGAAATATGCCAGCACACATGGCTATGAGCTTTGTTGAACGTGTTAAGAATGAAATCCAACAAAGACGCATTCCGTCAGCCACAGGTGGGGGAGCAAACGTCATAGACAGTAGTTATAATCCACTAAGTGTAAACGAAGATTACTTCTTCCCTCAGACAGCAGAAGGTCGTGGTTCTAAAGTTGAAACATTACCAGGCGGAACTAACCTAGGCGAAATTACAGACCTACGTTATTTTACTAATAAATTGTTCCGTGCTCTGCGTATTCCTGCAAGCTACTTGCCAACAGCGATTGATGAACAGCCAAACACCATGGCTGATGGCAAAGTAGGAACAGCATACATCCAAGAATTAAGATTCAATGAATATTGTAAACGTCTACAATCTATGATTGTAGAAACATTTGATTTAGAATTTAAAATTTGGATGAACAGTCAAGGGGTTAATATTGATTCGGGTTTATTCGAACTCAAATTCAATCAACCTCAAAACTTCGCTGCTTATCGTCAATCAGAACTTGACACAGCAAGAGCAGCAACATTTAGTCAAGTAGTTCAAATTCCTCATTTAAGCAAGCGTTTTGCTATGAAGCGTTTCTTAGGAATGACCGAAGAGGAGATCAAAGAGAACGAAAGATTATGGAGAGAAGAGAACGGTTCTACTCTTAAACCAAAAACAGATTCTGCACAAGATATGAGATCAGTGGGAGTATCTCCAGGTGGATTAGCAGCAGATGCTGCCGGACAAGGAGCAGAAGCACCAGAAGATATGGCCGCAGCGGCCGAAGCAGGCACAGAAGGCGGAGCTGAAGCAGCACCAGCTGAACCTCCTGCTCAATAATAAATACATTATGCTTCTTAACGAATTTTTCTATTTTAACGAAAAAAACAACGACTTTGCTAATGATCGTAGATACGATAACAGCAGAGATAGTTCTGTTTTAGAAAAAGACGATACCCGTAAAATTCGCCTAACTCTAAAGATGATAAATCAGATGAGACTACAGAGCGAAGCTCATATGGTCGAACAAGAATCTGAACTAAACTTTATTAGACAGATGTATGCAACCCCAGCAGAAGCAGCACCAGCCCAATAATATCGCATTTGTAGTAGGAAACGGAATCAGCAGAAATTGTGTTGATGTTTCTAATCTCACATCTCTAGGCACAACCTACGGGTGTAATGCACAGTATAGAGAATTTAATCCTCATTTTTTAGTAGCAGTTGACGTTAAAATGGTCAACGAAATCATTGCATCGGGTTGGCACAAAGAGCATCAAGTATGGACTAATGCTAACAAAGGCATTACTTCTAAACACAATATTAATTTCTTTACTCCGCATAAAGGTTGGAGCTCGGGTCCTACAGCATTATGGTTCGCAGCTACTAATGGGCATAAAGAGATCTATATACTAGGCTTTGACTATCAAGGCCTAAACGGAAAGTTTAATAATGTATATGCAGATACATTCAATTATAAAAAATCCACTGATTCTGCAACCTTTTTTGGTAACTGGTTAAGTCAAACTGAAAAAGTAATTAAGGATTTTAAGCACACTAAGTTTATTAGAGTGATAGAGCCTGGTGGTTTTATACCAGATAAATTAGGACCTACACTTCCTAATCTCACCCATATAACTTATAAAGAATTTGGACAAAAGTTCACAAACGCAGTTTATCTCGATCGTTTTGATCAAAAAACTACCATTTAAAGTCATTTTTTTATCTGCGTATTAAATAAAGCACAGCCTTGACAATTAGGAGAATAGCTATGGCCGACAAAAATATTTTAGAACAGATGCTTGAGCATCTTGTTAACGACGAACAGCAAAAAGCTGAAGAATTATTCCACGAGTATGTAGTTGCTCGTTCACGTGAAATCTACGAAGGTCTAATCCAAGAAGATTTCGACCTAGAAGAAGAAAAAGACGAAGAAGAAGACGAAGAAGACAAAGTTGATGAAGCTTCTGAAGAAGAAGACGAAGAAGACAAAGTTGATGAAGAATTTGAAGATATTGCCATCGAAGGCGACGACGAAATGGGCGATATGGGCGGAGACCCAACTGACGATCTAGAAGGTGAGTTAGACATGGGTGACGACGAAGGTGAAGAAGGTGAAAAGTCTGAAGAAGAACTTTTCCAAGACCTAGACGCTATTGTAGACGAACTACAAGCTAAGTTTGATGAATTAAAAGGTGGCGATGAGCCAGACATGGGTGGCGACGAAGAAGAAATGAAAGACGCAATGGACCCAGAATTAGCTACAGTTCGTGAATATGTAGAAAAAGTTCAAAAACCAGCAGCCGGTGATAACGGTGCTAATGCTAAGTCGATCGTAGCAGGTAAGAACGACATGGGCGGTTCTGCTAAGAACATTGCTCAAAGCACAACAGCAAACGACGGCGAAGTTGGCGCAGGCAGCAAAATTAAAGGTTCTGCTCTAAACGACCAGAATCCAAAAGAAGATAATGCTGGCAACATCAATGTTCCAGGCGGCAAAGCAGGTAATGCTTTTAGCAAGAAAGAGCCCGGACATGGTGCTGAGAAAGCTGGTGCAAAAGAATCAGCTGACAACAAGCA
>JACCDH011808768.1_pt1 | contig 12251 bp, 8 predicted proteins | sample 7442481 | NCBI WGS metagenome assembly JACCDH01 (sample SAMN15323433, study PRJNA562643) | freshwater metagenome | isolation source: river surface water | place: USA:Blue River Watershed | collected 2017-08-15
AGCCGTAACCCACCAGGTTGAAGCCCACAGCATCCAGATCTTCCTGCAGGCCAGCGGCGTTCAGGTATTCCGACACGACCTGCGACCCGGGGGCGAGCGAGGTTTTTACCCAAGGCTTGCGGTTCAGGCCAAGGGCGCGTGCCTTCCGCGCCACCAGCCCTGCGCCGATCATCACATAGGGGTTCGAGGTGTTGGTGCAGGAGGTGATCGAGGCGATCACGACCTTGCCCGAGGACATGGTGTAATCCTCGCCCTTCACGGCCACTTCAACGCCCTGCGGGCGCTTGAAGCTTGCGTCCATCTCTTTGGCAAAGCTGGCTTTCGCATCGGTGAGTGGCAGGAAATCCTGCGGGCGCTTGGGGCCGGAAATGGCGGGCACGATCGTGCCCATGTCGAGATGCAGGGTCGAGGTGTAGATCGGATCGTAGTTTTCATCGCGCCACATGCCGTTGGCTTTGGCATAGGCTTCGACCAAGGCGATCCGGGCCTCGTCGCGGCCGGTGTTCTTCAGGTAGCGGATGGTTTCCGCGTCAATCGGGAAGAAGCCGCAGGTGGCGCCGTATTCGGGGGCCATATTGGCGATGGTGGCACGGTCGGCCAAGGGCAGGTGATCCAGACCTTCGCCGTAGAATTCGACGAATTTGTTGACCACGCCATGCTTGCGCAGCATCTGCACGACCTTCAAGACAAGGTCGGTGGCCGTGGTGCCTTCGACCATCTGGCCGGTGAGTTTGAAGCCCACAACTTCGGGGATCAGCATGGAGACGGGCTGGCCGAGCATCGCGGCCTCAGCCTCGATCCCGCCCACGCCCCAGCCCAGAACGGCCATGCCGTTGACCATGGTGGTGTGGCTGTCGGTGCCGACAAGGGTGTCGGGATAGGCGACTTCCTGGCCGTTCTGGTCCTTGTCGGTCCAGACGGTCTGGGCGAGGTATTCGAGGTTGACCTGATGGCAGATGCCGGTGCCCGGCGGCACGACGCGGAAGTTGTTGAAAGCGTTCTGACCCCATTTCAGGAAGACATACCGCTCCATGTTGCGTTCATATTCGCGGTCAACGTTGGCCTGAAAGGCGCGGGGGGTGCCGAATTCGTCGATCATCACCGAGTGGTCGATGACCAGATCAACAGGCGCCAGCGGGTTGATGGCCTGGGCATTGCCGCCAAGGCCCTTGATCCCGTCACGCATTGCGGCAAGGTCCACCACGGCGGGAACGCCGGTGAAGTCTTGCATCAAGACGCGGGCGGGGCGGTAGGCGATTTCGATCGGGTTCTTGCCACCCTTCTTGCCCCAGTCGGAGAAGGCCTTGATGTCATCCACCGAAACCGTCTTGCCATCTTCGAACCGCAGCATGTTTTCCAAAACCACCTTGAGCGAGGCGGGAAGCTTGGAAAACTCACCCAGACCCGCCTTTTCGGCAGCGGGAATCGAGTAATAGGCGATGGTCTTGCCGCCTGCGGTCAGGCTCTGGCGGGTTTTGGCGGTATCGTGTCCGACGGTCACGGTCATGGGGGCCTCCATTGGCTGGACTGCATGGGTCTTTGCCGCAAGGACGCGACCCGCGCAAGGGAATCATTCTGGCTTGGGCGGCATTGTATGCAATTGTATGCCGAAATGAAAGCGGCTTTCGTGTCGATTTTTCCGAAGCTTTGGCCCGGCTTCCGGCAGGCTCGCAAAACCTTGATTGGCGCCGGGGGATGGGGTTCTGTAGACAGGGGGCGCAAACGGGAAACGGAACCGCCATGACGCGACAGATGATGAGTGCCGCTTGTGGGCTGTGGCTGTGCCTTGCAGGGGCAGGTATGGCACAGGAGGCGGGGGCGCCGGTGGTGGTAGAGCTTTACACCTCGCAGGGCTGTTCGTCCTGCCCGCCCGCCGATGCGCTGTTGGCCGAGTTGGCCGATGCGCCGGGGGTGATCCCGCTGGCCTTGCATGTCGATTACTGGGATTACATCGGCTGGAAGGACGAATTCGCCCATCCTGGCTTTACCAAACGCCAGAAAGCCTATGCCAAGGCGGCCGGTGAGCGGATGGTTTACACGCCACAGATGATTGTTCATGGCGTGGCGCGGGTGGTGGGGCATGAGCCCGATGCCGTGTCGCAGGCGATTGCCGAGGCGGCCGCGCGCCCGGCCCCGGTGCGGTTGACGGTGCGGCGGCAGGGGGGGCAGATCGTGATCGAGGCGGTCGCGAACCCGCCCTTGAGCGCGCCCGCCATGGTGCAGCTTGTGGGCTATCGCGAGGCGGCCAAGGTCGCGATTTCCGAGGGTGAAAACGCCGGCCTCGCCGTCGAGTATCGCAATATTGTCACCTCGTGGGAGCGGGTTGGCGAATGGTCGGGGCAAGCGCCCCTGTCGTTGCGGACCCCTGACCTTGAGGGGCGCGCGGTTGTGATTGTGCAGCGCGAAGGGCCGGCCGAGATTCTTGCGGCGGCGGCTGTCGAATAGGGCCCTTGCCGGGCTGGCCTGCCGGTTGGGTTATTTCCAGCGCCGGTGAATCCAGAACCATTGATCGATGTTCTGCCGGACGACCGCTTCGAGGCTGTCGTTCAGCGCTTGCGTCATGGCTTCTGGCGTGCCGGGGGGGATCGGGGGTTCGACGATGATCTTGAAGGACAGCCCGTCAGGCTGGCGCACGGCATAGGTCGGGATCACCAGGGCGTCGTATTTCAGCGCGAGTTCCGCTGCCGAAAGGGCGGTCATGGCGGTCTGGTCAAAAAAGGTCAGGGCAGCGCCGTGCCGCATGGCCTGGTCCATCAAGAGCCCCAGCATCCCGCCGGACCGCAGGTGGCGCACCATGTCGCCAAGCCCCTTCTTGCCGCGCGGGAAGAGGGGCGTGCCGATCTTGCTGATCGCGGCGACGTAATGGTCGTTGAACCACGGGTTCTTCATCGGGTTGTAAAGCGCGCCCACCCGGTAGCCGCGGGCGATCAGCGCCGCGCGGCTGGCGTCGTAATTGCCGAAATGGCCGGTGACCAGAATGACCGGACGCCCCTCTTCATGCGCGGCTTCCAGAGCGGCCACGCCATCGCCGGTTAACGGGTGGCTGACGGCATGGGCTGTGAATTCGGCGCCTGAGTAGATCTCGATCAGGGTGCGCCCGACATTGTCGGGCACGGCCCGCACCAGGCGTTCGACCTCGGACTTGGGCAGATCGGGCAGGATCAGCGCAAGGTTTTCGCGAATGCGGTGGCGGTATCCGGCCAGCGGGGCCACGATGCGCGACACCATCCAGCCTGCCAGCGGCACGCGCCAGCGGTAGGGCAGGCGCAGCATGAGCCAGAACAGCACGCGCAGGGCGCGGTCTTGCAGCCAGTGGCGTGCGGTGTGATGGGGGCCTTTAGTCATCAGACCTTGTCTGGGATTGCCGCGCATGAAGGGTTTCGCGGTGCCAGACATAAAGCCCCGCCCCCACGATCACAAGCGCCCCGACAATCGTCCAACCATCAGGCCAGTCGTTGAAGAAGAGAACCGACCAAAGCGTCGAGAACAGGATGCCAAGGTAGGTGAAGGGGGCCACGACCGAGGCTTCGGTGGTGGAAAAGGACCGGATGATGCAAAGCTGCGCGGCAGTGCCAAGGCAGCCGACCAGGAAGAAGAGACCAAGATCAGGCAGCGTCGGCGTCACCCAGACAAAGGGCAGGGCGATGCCGCCGACAACGGCACCGAACAGCGCGCCATACATGAGCGATGTCCAGAACGGCTCTTTCATGCCGATGTGGCGGGTCAAGAGCGCGTTGCCCGCATAGGCCACGGCATTGGCGAGCGGCAGGAGCGCGGCGAGGGTAAAGACCTCGGCCCCGGGGCGGATGATGATGAGCGCACCGATCAGTGCGGCGAAAACGCCGAAGATCCGGCGGGGGCCGAGTTTCTCGCCCAGGAACAACGCGGCGCCAAGGGTGATGAGGACGGGGCTGGTATCGGCCAGAGCGGTGGCCTCGGGCAGGCTGATATAGGCCAGTGACACAAAGAAGAAGGCCGTGGCCAGGAACTGGCAGGCCGAGCGCACCAGATGGAGCCAGGGGTGCTGGGTTCGCAAGAGAGGGCCCATGCGGGGGCCAAGCAGGACGGCAACGATCAGCGCCTGACCGGCAAAGCGGGCCCAGATCACCTGCGGCGCGGGGTAGCGTTCGATCAGCCCTTTGGCCACGGCGTCCATCACGGTAAAGAGAAAGACCGCAAGGATCATCAGGAGGATGCCCTTTCGGGCGGAGTGGGCGGTCATGGCGGTGGGTCCGGGATGAGCGCGCGATCATCGCGCACGGCCACCATGGCGCAGCTTGGGCCGGACGGAAAGGGGGGGCAGCAACTGCCCCCCCTCGTCACGCGGGGCTATTCGGCGGCGCGCAGGCCGGGGCCATCAAGGCGGGCGCGCAGGTCGGCCTGGGCGGCCTCGAGTGCTGCGATCTGGGCGGCCAGCACTTCGGGTGCAGGCGGTTCGGGTTCGGCCTCTTTCTGGCCGATGATGCGCGAGAAGAGGCGGCTGATCAGGCGCGAGAGATCGTCCATGATGAGGTAGAAGGACGGCACCACGACCAAAGACAGCACGGTGGAGACGATGATCCCGCCGATCACCGCCGTGGCCATGGGGGCGCGGAAAGCCCCGCCTTCACCGACCCCCAGCGCCGAGGGCAGCATGCCCGCCGACATGGCGATCGAGGTCATCACGATGGGTTGGGCGCGCTTGTGCCCGGCCTCGATCACGGCGGCCAGGCGGTCAAGCCCGCGGGCGCGCATCTCGATGATGAAGTCGATCAGAAGGATGGCGTTTTTCGTCACGATCCCCATCAGCATCAGGATGCCGATCAGGACGGGCATCGACAGCGCAGAGCCGGTGAGGATCAGCGCGGCGGCCACGCCGCCGATGGCAAGGGGAAGAGAGAACAGGATGGTGAAGGGCTGGATCACCGAGCGGAAAAGAAGGATCAACACGCTGAGGACCAGCATCAGCCCCATGATCATGGCATTGCCGAACGAGGTCATCAGTTCGGCCTGCACCTCGGCATCGCCCGATTCCAGCACCTTGACGCCTGCGGGCAGGGGGGTGGCAGCCACAATCTCGTTGAAGCGTTCCTTGGCTGTGCCAAGAGCGACGCCCAAGGGCAGCGAGGCACCGATCACCGCCTGACGCTCTCGGTTGAACCGTTTCACCGTGGCCGGGCCCTCGCCGATGGTGACATCGGCCACGGCCGACAGCGGGACAAGCGCGCCAGTGGCGGTCTGCACCTTGAGCGCGGCGATGCGGGCAAGATCTTCGCGGCTGATGTCGGCCAATTGCACGCGCACAGGGATCAGCCGGTTGTCGAGCGATACTTGGGCAAGCGCTGCATCAAGATCGCCGATGGTGGCGATGCGCAGGGTCTGGGCAATGGCGGCGGCGGTGACGCCAAGGCGGGCGGCCTCATCCGCGCGGGGGGTGATCTGAACCTCGGGGCGCGGGAGCGCGCCTTCGGCAGAGAGGCCGGTGATTGTCGGTTCCCCGCGCAGGGCGTCTTGCAGGGCCTGAACGGCGGTGTTGAGATCGGCGTCATTGCTGGCCAGCACCGAATAGGAAATGTCGCGGTCGCCGCGGTCATTCAGTTTGGCGGTGCGGATATCGGGAATGGTGGAGAGCTTGGCAAAGATCTCCATCTCGATTTCATTTTGCGTGCGGGTGCGGCCGGGGTTTTCCAGCGTCGGCACGACCAGCGACAGAACCGGGATCTTGTTGCCGATTTCCGTCAGGCGGCGGACCAGCGAGTGATCCAGCCGGTCAAGCACCACCGCAACCGAGGCGCGGCGCAGGTCCAATTCACCGCGCGGTGAGGTTCCGCCAAGGACAAAGACATCGCGCACGCCTTCCAGGTCCTTGATGGCGGCGGTGATCTCTTGGGTCTTGCGGTCGGTGTCTTCCAGCGTGGAGCCGGGCGGCAGTTCGACCGAAATCGAGATGCGGCTGACATCTTCGGGTGGCAGGAACGAACCCGGCACTTGAAGCATGAAATAGACCGAGACGATCAGGACGCCGATGGCCGAGACAAGCGTGACAAAGTAGCTGGGGAGTTTCCAGCGCAGGAAGGGCAGCTTGATCCCGCCCCGGATCGAGCGGTTCACGAAGGCCAGATAGCGTGTCATCACCGGGCCGTCGCCTTGGCCTCCGTGGTGGCCGGCGTTGGCGTCCTTGGCCGTCATCAGGTAGGCCGCCATCATGGGCGTGATCAGGCGGGCGACGAGGAGCGAGAAGCCCACGGCAATGGCGACGGTCAGGCCGAACTGGCGGAAGTATTGGCCGGGGATGCCGCCCATGAAGCTGACCGGCACAAAGACCGCGATGATGGTGAAGGTGGTGGCGATGACGGCGAGGCCGATTTCATCGGCGGCGTCGATGGCGGCGCGGTAGGGGGTTTTGCCCATGCGAATGTGGCGGGCGATGTTTTCGATCTCGACAATCGCGTCATCGACCAGGATGCCGGTGGCCAGAGTGATGGCGAGGAAGCTGACGAGGTTCAGCGAAAAGCCCAAGAGGTCCATAACCCAGAAGGTGGGCACGGCGGACAGGGGCAGGGCGACGGCGGTGATGAGGGTGGCGCGCCAGTTCCTGAGGAAGGCAAAGACCACCAGAACGGCGAGGATGGAGCCTTCGATCAGGGTGTGGATCGCGCTTTCATAGTTGCCGTAGGTGTAAAACACGGTTTCGTCGACAAGGGTGATGCCGACGGTGGGGTTTTCGGCCCGCAAAGTGTCGAGCGTGGCGTTGACGGTTTCGGCCACCGACACCTCGGAGGCCCCTTTGGCGCGGAACACCGCAAAGGTCACCACCTGATCGCCGTTCAGGCGCGAAAAGGATTTCAGGTCCTGATAGCCGTCCACCACCGCGCCCAGATCCGCAAGCCGCACATGGCGGCCGCCGGGGAGCGTGATGGGGGTATCGGCCAGCCCTTCGACCGTTTGGGCATCCCCGAGGGTGCGGATGGCCTGCTGGGCGGCACCGATTTCGGCCTTGCCGCCGCCGACGTTGGTATTGGTGAGTTTCAGCTGGTTCGAGACCCAGGTGGCGGTGATGCCGTAGCTTTCCAGCTTGACCGGATCAAGCGCCACGCGCACCTCGCGGTCGGCCCCGCCATAGCGTTCGACCTTGCCGACACCGGGGCGGCCTTGCAGCACTCGGATGATGGTGTCATCGACGAACCAGGACATTTCTTCAAGCGTCATGTCGGGCGCGGTGACCGCAAAGGTCATGATCGCCTGACCTTCGATGTCGATGCGGGTGACGATGGGCGCCTCGATCGAGGCGGGCAGGTCGCCCCGGATGCGGTCGATGGCATCCTTGGTGTCTTGCACGGCCTTGTCGGTCGGCACCTCCATGCGGAACTCGATGGCGGTGGTCGAGACCCCGTCGGAGATGGTGGTGGTGACGTTCTTGGCCCCGGTCAGGCCCGCGACGGCATCTTCGATTTTCTTGGTGATCTGGCTTTCCATCTCGGCGGGCGCGGCGCCGGGTTGGGCGACGGTAACCGCGACGACCGGAATGTCGATATTGGGAAAGCGGGTGACAGGCAGGCTGTTGAAGGACTGCCAGCCCAAGACCATGAGCATGAAGAAGGCCAGAAGCGGCGCGACGGGGTTCTTGATCGACCAGGCGGAGAAGTTCATGGTCACTTACTCCTTGGCCGGGACCGGCGTGATCCGGTCGCCGTCGCGCACGAAGGCCCCGGCCTTGGCGACGATCTGGTCGCCGGGGACAAGGCCGGTGAGGATTTCGACAAAGCCCGCATCGCGGATGCCGGTGGTGACGGTCACCGCCTGCGCGATCTCACCGGTGACCTTGAGCGCGGTCTGGTTGCCCTGGGCCACACCAAGTGCGGTGATGGGCGCGGCGGTGGTCTCGCGTTCGACCACAAGGATTTCGGCCATGGCATACATGCCGGGGCGCACGCCTGCGGCGTCGTCGATGGTGATGCGGACGCGGCCCATGCGGGTGGCGGTATCAATCGCTGGTTCCACAAGGCGCACGGTGCCCTTGCGCGGGCCGGTATCGCCGACCAGATGCAGGGTGACGGATTGGCCGGGTGCAAGGCGCAAGACATCGCCCTCGGCCACATCGGCGCGCAGTTCGAGCGCATTGTCGCGGATCATCGAGAACATCGGCATGGCGGCTGAGGCAATGGCACCGACCTGGGCTGAGCGGGCGGTGATTTCGCCGGCGACGGGGGCCTTGACCTCGGTTCGTGCCAGCATCAGCTCGACATTGGCAAGCTGGGCCTCGACCAGGGCAAGGTTGGCGCGGGCGGCCTCAAGCGATTGTACGGCGCCGATGGCAGCGGCACGCGCCTTGTCGGTGGCGGCCTGGGACGAGGTGCCTTGGGCGAGAAGCGTTTCGGCGCGGGCGGCGACGCGCTGGGCCTCGTCGGCCTGTGCCTCGGCCTGGGGGACGGCGGCTCGGGCGGCGGCAAGCGAGGCGGTAAGCTGGGCCTTTTGCAGGGTGAGGGTTGAGGTCGAGAGCCGCGCCAGGACCTGGCCTTCGCTGACCTGATCGCCGACATCGGCGAGAAGCGCCTCGATCTGCTGGCCTTCGACAAGGGGGGCGACCTGCACCTGTTCCACCGCGCCGATCAGGCCCGAGGCGATCACGATGTCGCGCAGCGTGCGGGTTTCGACGCGGGCCACAGTGATATGGGGCGCGGGCAGGGTTGCGGGCGCATCCGTGGCGGCCTCGGCCCAAGCGGGTGCGCCGGGCAGGGCTAGCAGGGCGGTGAGGCAGGCTGCGGCAAGATGGCGAGGGACAGTCGAGAGGCGCATGGTGTCAGGCTTTCCGGGCGGCGAGGATTTCGCCCATGGTCGTGTCAATGGCGCGCTGGATGAGCGCGGTGAGTTCGGGCAGGATCGGCTCGGCTGTCGGGGGCAGCATGGTGGCCGATTTGAAAAGCGTGATGGCAAAGGCTGCATGGGCCGGGAAACGGGCGGTGATCTCGGCCTCGGTCAACCCGGTTTCGGCGGCGAAGATGCGGGTGAGGTACGCGGCAACCTGGGTTTCCATGGCGCAGGCGGCTTGGCAGATGTCGGGCTTGCGCAACGCGGCTGCGGTGATTTCCGCCCAAAGCTGGCCATCGGCGCGGCTGCGGTGATCTTCTAGCCGCCGCTGCATCAGCGCGCGCAGGCTGTCCATCGGGGCAGGCGATTGCAGGACGGTATGAAAATCGGCCTCCATCTCGGCCAGATCTTGCGCGATGAGCGCTTCGACGATGGCGGATTTCGAAGGGAAATAGCGGTAGAAGTTGCCCACGCTCATCCCGGCGGCGCGGGCGAGGTCCTGCATCGAGGCCCCGTCAAAGCCTTTTTCGGCAAAGGCGACGCGGACAAGGGCAAGGATTTCGGCGGTCCGGCCGTCGTGCCGGGCATCGGGCCTTGCGTCAGAACGAAGGGAAAGCTGGGCGTTGGGCATCGAGAGGTGAGTCTGTGATATGAGAATGAACGTTCATTCATAATTGGTGTGACGGCGAAAAAGGTCAAGCCCGGAACGTGCTGTGCGGCGTGAGGCTGACCAATGCGCAGAGAGCTAGGGCATCGGCGGGGTTTGGCCAGATCCCGTTGCGAAGCAGGGGGCTGGCGTGTATCAGGCAAGGAAAGAGGGAAACGGCTTCAGGAGGGGCGGAATGCGTCGAGTGGTGGTCACGGGTCTGGGGATGGTCACGCCGCTGGCATGCGGTGTCGAAGAGACCTGGAGCAGGCTTTTGGCAGGCCAGTCGGGGGCAGGGCCGATCACGCGGTTCGATCCGGTTAATGTGGTGACGCAATATGCCTGCGAGATCCCGATGGGCGACGGCACGGACGGCACCTTCAACCCTGATGACTGGATGGACCCCAAGGACCGCCGCAAGGTGGATGACTTCATCCTTTACGGCATGGCGGCGGCAACGCAGGCCGTGACGGATTCCGGATGGGAGCCTCAGACCGAGGAAGAGCGCTGCCGCACGGGTGTGATGATCGGGTCGGGGATCGGCGGGCTGACCTCGATTGCCGAAACGGCGGTCTTGATCAAGGAAAAGGGGCCGAAGCGGGTTTCGCCCTTCTTCATTCCGGGCGCGCTGATCAATCTGGTGTCGGGGCAGGTGTCGATCCGGTTCGGCTTCAAGGGGCCGAACCATGCGGTGGTAACAGCCTGTTCCACGGGCGCCCATGCGATTGGCGATGCGGCGCGGATGATCGCCTTTGGCGACGCCGATGTGATGGTGGCGGGTGGGGCGGAGAGCCCGATTTCCGAGATCGGGATTGCCGGCTTCAACGCCTGCAAAGCCTTGTCCACCAAGCGGGCCGATGATCCGGCCAAGGCCAGCCGCCCCTATGATGCGGACCGCGACGGGTTCGTGATGGGCGAGGGTGCGGGGGTGGTCGTTCTAGAGGAATATGAGCACGCCAGGGCGCGCGGGGCCAAGATCTATGCCGAGGTTCTGGGCTATGGCCTGTCGGGCGATGCCTATCACATCACGGCCCCGTCCGAGGATGGCGATGGCGGTTTCCGCTCGATGACGATGGCGTTGACCCGTGCCGGTATCACCGCCGACAAGGTGGATTACATCAACGCTCATGGCACATCGACCATGGCGGATACGATCGAGCTTGGCGCGGTGGAGCGTTTGCTGGGCGATGCGGCGGCCAAGGCCACAATGTCCTCGACCAAGTCTTCGATCGGGCATCTATTGGGGGCTGCAGGTGCTGTGGAGGCGATTTTCTGCGTGCTCGCCTTGCGTGACCAGATCGCGCCGCCAACGATCAATCTGGACAATCCGGCCGTCCAGCCGAAGCTGGACCTTGCGCCGAACAAGGCGGTGAAGCGCCGGATTGATGTGGCGCTTTCCAACAGCTTTGGCTTTGGCGGCACGAACGCAAGCCTTGTTCTGGGCCGGGTGACGTAACCGATGTGGCGGGCCATTGCCTCGAACGCGTTGACGTTCTTTATCGTGTTGCTGGTGATTGCCGCCGGGGTGCTGGCCTGGGGGCGGCAAGCCTATAACGGGCCGGGCCCTTTGGCGCAGGCCGTGTGTTTCAAGGTGGAGCGTGGGGCGAGCCTGTCGCAAGTCAGTCGGGCGCTTGAGGCGCAAGGGGCAATCAGCGACGCGCGGATCTTCCGCATCGGGGCGGATTATGCCGACAAGAGCGGCCTTTTGAAGTTTGGCAGCTATCTGATTCAGCCGGGCGCCTCGATGGCGCAGGTGATCGACCAGCTGACGGTGGGCGGCCAGTCCAGCTGTGGGCGCGAGGTGAATTTCCGCATCAGCGTGAATTCGACCGATGTCGTGCTGCGCGAGCTGGACCCGGCGACAAACAGTTATGTTGAAGTGGTGAAGTTTGATCCGGCGGCGGGGCCGGTTCCGGCGGAATATGCCGAGGCCGCCAATTCGGACGATGTGCGCCTGCGCATCACTGTGGCCGAGGGGGTCACCAGCTGGCAGGTGGTTGAGGGGCTGAAACGGGCCGAGTTCCTGAGCGGTGAGCTGGATCAGGTGCCGCCGGAGGGATCCTTGGCGCCGGACAGCTATGAGGTGGAGCGTGGGGCCGACAGGGCGGCGCTGATCGGCGAGATGGCCGATCGGCAGGCGCGGATCCTCGCCGAGCTTTGGGCCGCGCGTGCGCCCGATCTGCCCTATGACACGCCCGAGGAGGCGATGGTCATGGCCTCGATCGTGGAAAAGGAAACCGCGGTGGCCGAGGAGCGGGGCCGGGTGGCGAGCGTGTTCGTCAACCGCTTGCGTCAGGGGATGCGGTTGCAGACTGATCCCACGGTGATTTACGGCATCACCAACGGTGAGGGCGTGTTGGGGCGGGGTCTGCGGCAAAGCGAATTGCGGCGCGAGACGCCCTATAACACCTATGTCATCGACGGGCTGCCACCGGGGCCGATTGCCAACCCGGGACGCGCGGCGATTGAGGCGGCGCTGAACCCGGATGGGTCGGATTTCCGGTTCTTTGTGGCCGATGGCACGGGCGGCCATTCCTTTGCTCGCACGCTGGACGAGCATAACGCCTATGTCGCAAAGTGGCGCGAGAACGAGGCCGAGATGCTGAGGGCGCAGGAAGAAGCCGAGGCGGCGGGGGACTGAAGGTTAACAGGACCTGAAGGCTGAGTTCGGCAAAGCATTGATCCTGAACGGAAATAATTTGACTTGGCGGGCGCTCTGATGTAGGGTTTCTGTCATGCTAGGAGAGATGGGCAAGCGGCCGGGGGCAACCCCGCGCCGCTTTTTCATTTCGCGCATGTGAGGAGCATGAGAGGGCAG
>JACCDH010153089.1_pt1 | contig 12250 bp, 9 predicted proteins | sample 7442481 | NCBI WGS metagenome assembly JACCDH01 (sample SAMN15323433, study PRJNA562643) | freshwater metagenome | isolation source: river surface water | place: USA:Blue River Watershed | collected 2017-08-15
AAGAGTAAACGGGACGCTCGGCCTGCTTCGGGATGAAGTAGTACATCATGCCGAGGAAGCCGGCGGTCAGGAAGAAGCCGACCGCATTATGGCCGTACCACCACTGGATCATCGCGTCCTGCACGCCGGTGTAGGCGGAATAGGACTTGGAGAAAGTCGCCGGCATCGCCGCCGAGTTCACGATGTGCAGCAGAGCGACGGTCAGGATGAACGCGCCGTAGAACCAGTTGGCGACGTAGATGTGCGAGACCTTGCGCTTGATGAGGGTGCCGAAGAACACCACCGCATACGAGACCCAGACCAGCGCGATCAGGATGTCGATCGGCCACTCGAGCTCCGCGTATTCCTTGCCGGAGGTATAACCGAGCGGCAGCGACACGGCGGCCAGCACGATCACTGCCTGCCAGCCCCAGAAGGTGAAGGCAGCCAGCTTGTCCGAGAACAGGCGCACCTGCGAGGTACGCTGCACGACGTAATACGACGTCGCAAACAGCGCGCAACCGCCGAACGCAAAGATGACTGCGTTGGTATGCAGCGGGCGCAGCCGGCCGTACGTCAGCCATGCAGTGTCAAAATTCAGCGCGGGGAATGCGAGCTGGGCGGCGACGATTACCCCCACCAGCATGCCCACCACGCCCCACACCACCGTCATGATCGCGAATTGCTTGACCACGCGGTAGTTGTAGTTCAGTGCTGTGTCCACAGGAACTCCTCTAGGTTTACAAAGACGGATTGCTACAAATCGAGCCGAGGGTACGTTTCAACAGGTCAAGTTTCCTTGACTTGAGTCAAAATTGTTCGGAAGCCGAACAGACCTTCGGTTTAGTTATTTCTTGGCATTGATTTCAGGTGAGCCAGAATCGTCATGGACGCTGTCGTCATCTTGCAAGATGCGCATCGCCGGCCCCTCGAGATCGTCGAACTGTCCGTTGTCCATTGCCTTGAAGAAAATCCACAATGCAAAGAAAACAACGATGACCGACAGGGGGATCAGCAGGTACAGGGATTCCATGGGAGCCAGGCGCAATGCCTTGATTAATGCTTGGAGACGCGCTGCAGGCGCAGCGCATTCATCACGACCAGCGCAGAGCTGACCGACATACCGACACCGGACATCCAGGGATTCAGCACGCCGAGCGCGGCAGCCGGTATCGCCACGAAATTGTACACGGTTGCCCACGACAGGTTTTGCCTGATGACGCGCATGCACTCGCTCGCCGCTTTCGCGGCATCGAGCAAGGATGACAAATTCGCCGACAGCAGCACCGCATCTGCATGCGACTGCGCGAGCGCGGCGCCGGAACCCATGGCAAAGGACACATCGGCCGCGCGCAGCACTGCCGCGTCGTTGATGCCATCGCCGACCATCGCGACCACCGCGCCATTTGATTGTAAATTTTGTACGAATTCCATTTTCTGCTGCGGCAGCATGCCGCCGTGAGCCTCGTCCATCATCAGCGTCGCCGCAACCTGCTGCGCTATCACGGGCGCGTCCCCGGAAAGCAGGATCACGCGCCGGCCATGCGACTTGAACCAGTCGATGGTCGCCTTCGCATCCGGCTTCAGGGCATCGGCCAGTTCGAAGCGCGCGATCCACTCGCGCTTGGTGCCGAGCCAGATCTCGGTCACGCCGGGCGTCGCTGCCTGCGCGGGCGCATCGCCTGACAGCCCAGCGACGAAGCGCGCGTTGCCGATGCGATAAGGCCGGCCGTCGATCATGGCCGCTATGCCCTGCCCTTGCACGAACTCGCCCGCCTCCACACGCATATCAGCTTTCATCAAGGCCGTGAACGCATGCGCGATCGGGTGCGCGCTGTCCGCTTCCAGCGCCGCAGCGATGCGCAGCGCCTCGTCCTTGCCGACACTGCCCAGCAGTTCCACCTGCCGCAGCACCGGCCGTCCTTCGGTCAGCGTACCGGTCTTGTCGAAGACGACATGCGTCGCACGATGCAGGGTCTCGAGCACATGCGGCTGTATCACCAGCACGCGCTGCTTGAGCAAACGATCCGTGGCGGCCGCCAGCGCAGATGGCGTGGCCAGCGACAGCGCGCACGGACAGGACACCACCAGCACCGCGATTGCGATCGGCCATGCGCGCGACGCGTCATGCCAGAGCCAGAAAGCGAACACTGCTGCCGCCAGCACCAGCAAGGCGGCCACGAACCAGGCGGCGACGCGGTCGGCCCACAGCGAGATCGTCGGCTTGCCCTGCGCCGCGCGCTCGATCAGCCGGATCAGCGATGACAAGGTACTGTCTTTTGCAAGCTTCTCGACGCGCAGCACGACCGGCGCGCTCACATTGACCGCGCCGCCGACGATCGGTTCACCGGCGCGCTTGTGCTGCGGCACGCTCTCGCCGGTCAGCAGCGACAGGTCGACCGAGGTCTGGCCGTCAATCACCACGCAGTCGGCCGGCACCGGCTCGCCCGGCTTGGCGAGGATGACATCGCCGGCGCGCAGCGTCGCGGCGGCGACCAGCGTGGCGTCGCGGCTGGCCGGAAAATTCTTCAGCAGCCACGCGGAATCCGGCAGCGCGTGCTGCATCGTCTCCAGCGAGGATGCGGCGCGGCGGCGGGCGACCAGCTCGACATAGCGGCTGCACAGCAACAGGAAAATGAACATGGTGACGGAATCGAAATACACGTCGCCATGGTTGACCAGCGTCGCGTACAGGCTGCCGATGAAGGCCGCGCCTATGCCCAGCGCGACCGGCACGTCCATGCCGAGTGCGCGCTGCCTGAGGTCGGTCCACGCTCCCCGGAAGAAGGGCTCGGCCGAGTACAGCACGGCCGGCAGCGTCAGGATCAGGCTGGCCCAGCGCATCAGCTTTTCCATGTCGGGCTCGATCTCGCTTGCGCCGACCATGTAGACCGGCACCGCGTACATCATCACCTGCATCATCGACAGGCCGGCCACGAACAGCCGCTTGAACAGCTGGCGCGCGTTTTTCCGCAGCAGCTCGCCATGCTGTATCGGGTCATACGGGTACGCGGCGTAGCCGACCTCGCGCACCGCCTGCAGGATGTCGCTCGGCTTGCATTGCGCCGCATCCCATTTCACCTGCAGCTTCTCGGTCGCGACGTTCAGGTTGGCAGCCGTCAGGCCAGGCACCTGCGACAGCCGCTTTTCGATCAGCCACACACAGGCCGCGCAGCGTATGCCATCGACCGACAGCGTGGCCTCGGCGCCGCCGTCGGCGCCGGTGAATTGCGCGGCCAGTTCCGGCGTGTCGTAAAGCTTCAGCGCATCCGGCACGGTTTCGGCAACGCCCTCGGGCAGGCTCTGACGGTGTCGGTAGTAATCGCTCAATCCGTTGTCGACGATGGCCTGCGCAACTGCCTCGCAGCCCGGGCAGCACATGGCGCGCTCGGCCCCGTCGATGGCGACTTTCCAGTGGCTGCCGGCAGGCACCGGCAGGCCGCAGTGGTAGCAAGCTGCTTCGATCGATGTTGGGGAAGAGATCACGGCGTTCATGGGGATGTTCCAGGGGCGGCGGGCGTGATGCACAGGCTGTCTATCCATCCGTGCGACAGGCCCATGCCGACGCGCACCAGCCCGAGGATGCCGAAGGCCAGCACCAGCAGGCCTGCAACCACGCGCACTGCGCGCTTTTGCAGCAGCGGCCGAATCGAGGTACCGGCGATGCCCATCGTGAACAGCAGCGGCAAGGTGCCAAGACCAAAAGCGAGCATCACCAGCGCGCCCTGCACTGCCGAGCCCGTCAACAGCGCCGTCATCAGCACGCTGTACACCATGCCGCACGGCACCCAGCCCCACAGCCCGCCGAGCGCGAGCGCCTGCAACGGATCCTGTACCGGCACCAGCTTGCGGATCAGCGGCTGCACGCGCCGCCATGCGATCTGCCCGACCGCCTCGACGCGCGACAGCCCATGCCAGACATTCATCAGCGTCAGGCCCAGCGCGACCAGCATCAGGTTCGCGAGCCAGTAGGCGGCGGTCTGCAGCGTTGCGATGTTGATCATTGCCGGCACGCTGCCGATCAGCCCGGCCAGCGCGCCGGCGACCATGTAGCTGGCGATACGGCCCGCGTTGAATGCGAGCACGCGCGAGCCGCTGTCAGCGACGGCAGCCGGCAGGCCAGACTGCGGGGTGACGGCAACGGGAAAAGAACGGCGCGGCGTGGCGACCGCGAATGCGCTGACGATGCCGCCGCACATGCCCACACAATGGACGCCACCGAGAAGGCCGACCACGAAGATCGGCAGCAGTGAGATGCTTGTCAATGTAGGTAATTTAGACTGTGCGCGAGTAGCGCAACGGCTCCGATTGTAACCTTCTTGCCTGCTGCAGGTGGCGGTCGAAGACCATGCAGATGTTCCTGATAAGCAGACGCCCCTTCAGCGTGACCTCGATCCATTCGTCGTCCATCGTCAGCAGGCCGAGCTGCTGCAATTCCTGCAACTGCTCGAGCTCGAGCGCGAAGTAAGCGCCGAACTTGATCGGGTAGGCCTCCTCGAGGGAGCGTATCGACAGCTCGAAATTGCACATCAGCCTCTGGATGATGAAGCGGCGCAGCACGTCATCCATCGTCAGCTCATAGCCCCGCACGACCGGCAGCTCGCCCTGGTCGAGGCGGTCGTAGTAGTCATCCAGCGTCTTCGCGTTCTGGCTGTAACACATGCCGACCGAGCTGATCGCCGACACACCGCAAGCCACCAGGTCGGATTCCGCGTGCGTCGAATAGCCCTGGAAGTTTCGGTGCAAGAGCCCCTGCCGCTGCGCGACCGCGAGTTCGTCGTCGGGCTTGGCGAAATGGTCCATGCCAATGTAAACATAACCGGCCTCGTTGAGCCGGCGGATGCACAGCGCGAGCATGTCGAGCTTCGCGTCCGAGCTCGGCATGTCTTCGTCGTTCATGCGCCGCTGCATCTTGAACAGGTGCGGCAGATGCGCGTAATGATAGATCGCGATGCGGTCCGGATTGGCCGCGATCACTTTCGTGATCGTCTGGTTCATCGACATCACGGTCTGCTTCGGCAGGCCGTAGATGAGGTCGACGCTGATGGAGCGGAAGCCGGCCTCGCGCGACGCGCGCAGGGTCTCCAGCGTCTTCTCTTCCGGCTGCATGCGGTTGACCGCCTTCTGCACCTCGGGGTCGAAGTCCTGCACGCCGAGGCTGATGCGGTTGAAACCCTGACGGCGCAGCGTGTGGATGCGCTCCGGCGTCACGCTGCGCGGGTCGACCTCGATCGAGTACTCACCCTTGGCATCGTCGGCAAACTGGAACCAGCGGCGGATGTGCTGCATCAGGTCGTCCATCTGCGCATCCGACAGGTAGGTCGGCGTACCGCCGCCAAAATGCAGCTGCTCGATGTGGTTGAAGCCGGCGAACAGCTTGCCCTGCATCTCGAGCTCGCGCTTGAGGTAACCGAGGTAGGTCGCGGCCTTGTCGCGATTCTTCGTGATGATCTTGTTGCAGCCGCAGTAGTAGCAGACCGTGTCGCAGAACGGTATATGGATGTACAGCGACAATGGATGGCGGGTTCCGCGTGCGTGCAGGTGGGTGACCGCCTGCAGGTAATCGCGGTAGCCGAACTCGTCGGTAAAGCGGTCAGCCGTCGGGTAGGACGTGTAGCGCGGACCGGACTGCGACAGGCGCTGGATCAGGCCGCCGTCGAATTCGACCTGCTGGACCGGATGGATGGGAATTGTCTGGACAGTCATGGGCTCTCGCATCGCCCCGAGCGCGAGCTTGCGCTTTTCAGGCGATTGGAGTCTACGAATGCGCCCCTGCAATTACCTTGACCTAAGTCAAAATTGGCCGGCTGGCCGCAGTTCGGCAGAAAAAATCCTTACGAGTCTGACAAATTCAGTGTCAGTTCGACAGTGCCCTCGCCAGCACTGCTGCGGACATCGAATCCGAGGTCGTGCATCAGCTCGATCATGGCGCGGTTCTCCGTGAGCGCCTCGCCGACGAGCCGGCGCGTGCCGCGCTGCCGGAAATACGCGATCAGCTTGTTCATCAGTGTATGCCCGAGCCCCATGCCCTTCAGGTCGGAGCGAATGATGATCGCGAACTCCGCATACTCGTTGTCCGGATCGGCCACGCCCCGCACGACGCCCAGCGTCTCGTCGCTGCCGTCGTCGCGCTTCCTGACAGCGATGAAGGCCATCTCCCGGTCATAGTCGATCTGCGTCATGCGCGCGAGCTGCGACACCTGCAGCTCGCGCACGTGCGCGAACATCCGCATGCGCACGTCAGTCGGTTCAAGCGCGTGGAAAAAGCGCAGGTGCTCCTCGGTGTCCTCGGGGCGGATGGGCCGCAGCAGCAGCGTCTCGCTGAGCCAGTCCATCTTCTCCTCCAGCTCTTGCGGGTAGGGGCGGATCGCGAGCCTGTCATGCGGGTGCCTGAGCTTCGCCGGCCGTAGCGTCACTCGTGCGTCGAGCGCGATCACACCGTGATGATCGGCCAGCAGCGGGTTGATATCGAGCTCGGCGACTTCGGGCAATTCGGCCGCAAGGTGCGCGACCTGGATCAGCACGCGGCTCACTTCCTCGAGGTCGGCCGGCTTGCGGTTGCGATAGCCCGCCAGCAGCGATGCGACGCGCGTTCGGCGGATCATGTCGCGCGCCAGCACGCGATTGAGCGGCGGTAGCGCGACCGCGTGGTCGTGCAGCACCTCGACGGCGATGCCGCCCTGTCCGAACAGGATCACCGGCCCGAAAATGGGATCGGTGGTGATGCCGATGATCAGTTCCTGCGCATCCGGCCAGCGCGCCATGGCCTGCACCGAGAAGCCGTTCAGCCGCGCCTCGGGCCGCAGCCGCTGCAGCCGCTGCTCGATCGCGTGCACGGCCGCCTCGACCTCTTCCGGCGTATTCAGGTCCAGCATCACGCCGCCGACCTCGGTCTTGTGCGATACGTCCGGCGACAGCAACTTGACCGCGACCGGGAAGCCGATCTCGATCGCCTTCTCGCGCGCCTCGCCGGCCGTGGTCGCGATGCGGGTGTCGACCACCGGGATGTGGCAGGCGTCGAGCAAGGCCTTGGCCTCCGGCTCGGTGAGCTGCGTGCGCCCCTCGGCCAGCGCCTTGTCGATGATGGCGCGCGCCGCCTGCCGGTTGAACGGGTCGTGCTGGGTGCCGGCGGCCGGCACCTGCATCAGCAGCTGCTGGTTGCGCCGGTACTCCACCACCTGCATGAAGGCCTGCACTGCGTCCTCGGGCGTATTGAAGTGCGGTATGCCCGCATCGGAAAAAATCTGCCGCGCTTCGGCGACCGCGGCCGAGCCCATCCAGCAGCCGATCACGTGCTGGTGCGACTGCGCGATCATGGGCGCAAGCACGCGGGCGATGTCGGCGCTGGACACGATGGCGGTTGGCGCATGGATGAACAGCACCGGTTTGTCGGGGTGCCGTTCGAACAGGATCTGGAATGCGCGCTGGTAGCGTTCGACCGGCGCGTCGCCGATGATATCCACCGGATTGCCATGCGACCAGTTCACCGGCAGCACGCGGTTGAGCTCGGCCTGCGTGTCCGGCGGCAGCACCGCAAGACGTCCGCCGGACAGCATCAGCGTATCGGTCGCCATCACGCCGGGACCGCCGCCATTGGTGATGATGATCAGTTCCTCGTCACGCAACGGCTGCGCGCGCGACAGTGTCTCGACCGCGTCGAACAGCGCCTCGGTGGTCAGCACGCGCAACATGCCGGCGCGCCGCACCGCAGAATCGAAGACGGCGTCCAGTCCGGCCAGCGCGCCGGTATGCGAGGCCGCCGCACGCGCGCCCTCCGGCGCCCGTCCTGTCTTCAGCACCAGTACCGGCTTGTTGCGGCCGGCGCCGCGCGCGGCCGACATGAATTTGCGCGCATTGCGCACGTCTTCCATGTACAGCAGGATCGCGCTGGTGTTCGGGTCGGTCGCGAGATAGTCGAGCATGTCGCCGAAGTCGATGTCGGACGCATCGCCGAGCGACACGAAATGCGAAAAGCCGATGCCGCGCGAATGCGCCCAGTCAAGCACGGCGGTGACCAGCGCGCCGGATTGCGACACGAACGCGATCTTGCCGGCCAGTGCCGTAGTGTGCGCGAAGCTCGCGTTCAGGTGCGCGCCGGGCACCAGCGTGCCGACGCAGTTGGGCCCCAGGATGCGGAACACTGACGAGCGCGCGGCCAGCAGCATCGCCTGCCTGTGCGTGCGTCCGTCGCCGTGGTCGCCGTCCATGCCGGCGGTCAGCACGATGGCTGCGCGGGTGCCCTTCTTGCCCAGTTCCTCGATCAATCCGGGCACGGACTGCGGCGGCGTCGCGATGACCGCCATCTCCGGCACCTGCGGCAGGCTGGCAACGTCCGGGTACACGGGCAGCCCCATCAGCCGCTGGTGATGCGGATTCACCAGCATCAGGCTATGGCCTATCTGATCGGGGCTGCGCCCGTCCATCAGGTTGGCCAGCACCGTTGCGCCGACGCTGTGCGGCCGGTCGCTCGCGCCGATCAGCGCGACTGATTTTGGAGAGAACAGATGCTGCAGGTTGCGTATGCTCATGGGGGTTGGGCGCTTGACCTTGGATAAATTCTACCGAAACATGCCGGGGGTGCGAGGATTGTCGCGCTGGACGGATCCGCTCCCGCGCTTTAGTCTGATTAAAACAATCAAAGGAACGCATTGGTTCCCGGCTAATGGAAGGAAAGTGAATGGCTTACAAGACCGTGCTGGTTCATGTTGACCAGTCTCAGCAATGCGCGGCCCGGGTAACACTGGCCGCGCAGGTCGCGCGTTCCCAGCAGGCGCACCTGGTGGGCGCCGCAATGACGGGCATTTCGCGCTATGTGTTCGACCACGGCGCCTTCAACCCGAAGGACCCGGTGTTCTCGCATCACCTCGACCACCTGCACCAGCATGCGCGCGCATCGCTGTCGGCATTCGAGAACGTCGTCGCCGCCGTCGGCGTCGATTCGGTCGAGTCGCGGCTGGTCGATGATGACGCGGCCGGCGGTATCGCGCTGCATGCACGCTATGCCGACCTTGCGGTGATCGGACAATTCGATCCGGGCGCAACGGTGCCCGGCGTGATGTCGAACTTTCCGGAAACTGTCGTGCTCAACAGCGGCCGTCCGGTGCTCGTGGTGCCGCATGCGGGAAAGGCGGAAGGGAACTTCAGGCGTCCGCTGGTGGCGTGGGACGGCGGGCTGGCGGCCAGCCGCGCGATCGCCGGCGCGCTGCCTCTGCTGGCACAGGCAGAAACAACCGACGTGCTGGTATTCGATACCGGTGACCAGAAGGACGCACATGGCGAACAACCGGGTGCCGATCTCGCGCTGTACCTCGCGCGGCACGGCGTGAAGGTGAACGTGATCGAGCGCCGCATTGCCGGCGGCACCGGCGAGGCGCTGTTGTCGGCCGCAGCCGATCTCGGCTCGGACCTGATCGTGATGGGCGCCTACGGGCATACGCGCTTCCGCGAGGTGGTGCTCGGCGGTGTCACGCGAACCGTGCTGGAATCGATGACCGTACCGGTGCTGATGGCGCATTGATGCGGCGGCGGTCGCCGCCTCGCGGCAGCGCGACCGCAGCGCGCCGCTTCAGCGGTAGACCATCACCGGAACGGTCGAATGCGACAGCACGCGCTGGGTCTCGCTGCCGAGCAGCAGCCTGTCGAGCCCCTTGCGGCCGTGCGAGCCCATCCAGATCAGGTCGCAGCCCTTGTCCTTCGCGGTGTTGATGATCTCTTCGTACGGATGCACGCCGCGCGTGGAGATGACTTCACAGGTCACCTTCGCACCGGACGCCATTGCCCTGAACCGTTCCATCGCCTGCTGCGCAGATTTGTCCTGCAGCTCCTCGTAGGTCGACAGGTCGACCATTGCACCTGCCTCGGGCATCAACATGAACGGGTAGAGCTCGGCCACGGCCAGGCCAACCACGGCGGCACCATGCGCCGCAGCGAATTCCAGCGCAGCCTTCGCGGATTTTTCCGACAGCGGCGAGCCGTCGGTCGGTATCAGGATTTTCTTGAACATGCCGGGCCTCCCAAGGTTGGAAATTGAAGCCATTCTGGCAAACCAACCCCGGAAAAAATTTGACCTCAGTCAAATCGGCCAGAGTGGCTCGTCATCCATCAGTGCGACCTGCTCGCGCAGTTCCAGAATGCGATCCTGCCAGTAGCGAACGGTATTGAACCACGGAAATGCCGCCGTGAAGGCCGGATCCTCCCAGCGCATGCCCAGCCATGCCGAATAGTGCAGCAGCCTCAGCGTGCGCAGCGCCTCCAGCAGGTAGAGCTCGCGCGGGTCGAACTCGCAGAAATCCTCATAGCCTGCCAGCAGATCGGCCAGTTGCCGGCGCATCTCGGCGCGCTCGCCGGACAGCAGCATCCACAGGTCCTGCAGCGCCGGCCCGGTGCGGCTGTCGTCAAAGTCGACGAAGTGCGGTCCTGCGTCGGTCCACAGCACGTTGCCGACATGGCAGTCGCCGTGCAGGCGCAGCAAGCGGACGTCGCCGGCACGCTCATAGCAGCGGCGCACGCCATCGAGCGCCTGCAAGCTGATCGCGGACCAGCTCGCGCGCAGCTCTCCGGGAATCAGGTCGCTTTGCAGCAGCCAGTCGCGCGGCTGCTCGCCGAAGGTGTCCGGATCGAGCGTCGGCCGCTCGACGAAGGCGCGGCTTGCGCCGACCGCATGAATGCGGCCCATGAAGCGGCCTATCCATTCGAGGATGCCCGGCGCGTCCAGCTCCGGCGCGCGCCCGCCCTGCCGCGCGAACACTGCGAAACGATAGCCGTGGTGACTGTGCAGCGTCGAGCCGGCAACGGACATCGGAGGCACGACAGGAATCTCGGCCTCGTGCAGTTCGTGCACGAACGCATGTTCTTCGAGAATGGCCGCGTCGCTCCAGCGCTGCGGCCGGTAAAACTTCGCGACCACCGGCGGCCCCTCCTCCATGCCGACCTGATAGACGCGATTCTCGTAGCTGTTCAGCGCGAGCAGGCGGCCGTCGCCGCGCAGGCCGATCGCGTCGAGCGCATCGAGCACCGCATCCGGCGACAGATCGTAAAAGGAATTCGATAAGGGAGTGCTCATGCGCGGATTGTAGTCTTGTTACACTGTGCGACCCTTAATGAATGTGACCGCCATGTCCTCAGAGCCTTTGCTGACCGAAAAAGAGTTCGACGAACTCGACCGTTTCCTGATGTCCGATAGCTGCAGCGATGAGACGATGGCGATGGATGCGCTGCATGGCTACCTGACAGCCATCGCGATCGGGCCGGAGCCTGTGGCCATGGAGGAATGGCTGCCGCGCGTCTGGGGCACGGAACCGGACGACGCGCCGGACTTCCGCGACGTCAAGCAGGCCGCGCGCATCCATGAATTGCTGTCGCGCGCGCTGGACGAGATCGTCGTCACCTTCGATGTCGCGCCCAAGGATTTCGAGCCGCTGTTCTCGGTGCACCAGTGGAAAGGCAAGGAAGTGCTCGACGCGGAAGCGTGGTGCTGGGGCTTCCTCGAAGGCATCAGCCTGCGCGACGCCGCCTGGCAAGCCTTGCGCGACTCGCCGCAGGCCTCGCTGCTGCGCGCGATACGGCTGCTGGGCGCGGAAGAGATCGAGGAAGAGGAAGTGGCACTGGTCGACGACCCGATGAAGTGCCACAAGCTGGCGATCGAGGCCGAGGCGTCGGTGTCGCAGATACAGCGATTTTGGGCGGCGCGGAGGTAACTGGCAGGTTTGGTGGGTTTCGCCTGCGGCTCTACCCACCCTATATCGTCACATCGATGCATAGGGTGGGTAGAGCGAAGCGAAACCCACCGGCCTCGATACAACGAAGTGTCGCTGAACCCACCATTTAACGTCAGGCCTTGATGAAGTGCTCGCGGTAGTACTTCAATTCCTCGACCGATTCGCGGATATCTGCCAGCGCCGTGTGCAGCTGGTGCTTCTTGAAGCCGGCGATCAGTTCCGGCTTCCAGCGCCGGCACAGCTCCTTCAGCGTCGACACGTCGAGATTGCGATAATGGAAAAACTCCTCCAGCGTCGGCATGTGGCGCGCCATGAAACGGCGATCCTGGCAGATCGAGTTGCCGCACATCGGCGACTTCCCCGCCGGCACGTACTTGCGGAGGAACTCGATCATTTCGGCTGCGGCCTGCGCCTCGGTCACGGTCGACGCCTTCACGCGGTCGATCAGTCCGGAGCGGCCGTGCGTGCCCTTGTTCCACGCATCCATGCCGTCGAGCACCTCGTCCGGCTGATGGATCGCGAACACCGGTCCCTCGGCCAGCACGTTGAGGTTG
>JACCDH010449158.1_pt1 | contig 12243 bp, 13 predicted proteins | sample 7442481 | NCBI WGS metagenome assembly JACCDH01 (sample SAMN15323433, study PRJNA562643) | freshwater metagenome | isolation source: river surface water | place: USA:Blue River Watershed | collected 2017-08-15
ATGGGAAGAAGGTGACGTTTAAGGAGATGTTGAAGTGGCTGAAATATTAGTAACTGGTAACTGGTAACTAGTAACTAGTCTAGTCACCAGTTACTAGTTACTAGTTACTAGTTACTAGTTACCAGTCACCCTCATCTCAATGCACTGAGGTGCAAAATTTGCTGATAAAGCCTCTCCGTCGGCAAGCCCATCACATTCGTATACGAACCTTCTAACCTTGTTACAGCTGTGAGTCCGATCCATTCTTGAATGCCGTATGCACCGGCTTTATCATAAGGTTTGTAAGTATCAATATAGAAATGAATTTCTTCGTCAGATAATTCTCTAAAATAAACTTTAGTAGTATCTACAAATGAGATCACATGATGTTGATGTAATAAAGCTACACCTGTATGTACATCATGAGCTCTACCTGATAATAATTTAATCATTCGGTACGCATCATCTGCATCAACAGGTTTACCTAATATTTCATTATCAACTGCCACAATGGTATCGGCAGTGATTAATATTTCGTTCTTGATTTCGTTGTGAAAAGCTTTTGCTTTTTTAGTCGCAATGTATTCAGCAACTTCGGTAGGTGTTAAATTTTCAAGATAAGATTCGTCAACATCTTTTGTTACTACTTCAAATTTTAATCCCATCAACTTCAACAATTCTTGACGACGTGGTGATTTAGAAAATAAAATAATATCTAACATATTAATTCGATCCTGGGAAATAATTTAAAATCAAAATAGAGAATACCCCGAAGAACATAATTGCATACATGAATTTTATTAACAACGAATATTTCTTCGTTTGATCTGCAAAGTAAACCATCACATTGACAAACAACAAAGGCACTTCAATCGCGAAGATGATATACATTAAAGGGATGTATGCGTTATTCAAGTACTGCATGTTTTGAATATAAAACAATGCAAATATTACCGCTACAGAAATAAATGTAATCGTCAATTTTGCAGTGGTCTCCCCTGCTAGTATGGGTAATGTTTTAGCTTTCACTGCTTCATCACCGGGTAAATCATGAAGGTCTTTTAGTATTGCATACACCAAACTTATACCGAATGCAATGAAACTATAATACAAGAGCACTTTGAAAATTAAGATCGCTACTTGTCTATATTCAATTGAATAATATGCTTGAAAAATAGAAGGCTCAAATAAAATTAAAATCAGAATCGGGAAAATACTTAAAAAAGCTAAGACCAAATTCCCAATCAAAAATTGTCTCTTATAATCTGTCGAATAAAACCATAGAAGTCCGACCACTAGCAATGGCGCCAATGCTATCACCCATATGTGTAATGCATAAGCTAGGTAACATCCGATTAAAACACCAATACCACTCAAGACAACATGCAAGAACATTGCTACACGTCGCTTGATACTATTACCAATAATAATTTCATTCTCTGATCGATTCACATAATCAATTTTTAAATCGAAATAATCATTAATGATGTATCCCGCTGCAGCGATTAAACTCGTCATCAACATCAATAAATAAAATTGCATATCAGTCAACACTAAGTTGATTGAAAATGAATTCATGATAGGCTGCACGAAATATGTTCTTAAGAAAAATTGCAAGAGTGCAATCATTATTAAGTTGGGCAGACGAATAAGTTTTAGGAAAGGTATCATTAGGTAGATCTAGTGTATTGGCTAAATTCATTCGACCAATTTTCATTGGCACGCATTACTTTTTCAATCACATCGCGTACACATCCTTCTCCCCCTTTGTGATTAGAAATATAATGTGAAATCTCTTTTACTTCGGATGATGCATCGGCTGGGCATGTTGCAATTTTTGATTTGCTGAGCGCTGCTAAATCGGGTATATCATCTCCCATAAACAACACTTCGCTCCAAGACTTTTGATGTTTCTTCAAAAGAGTTTCAATCGTTTCTACTTTATCTTTTACGCCGATGTGAATTTCTTGGAAGCCTAGTTTTTCTAAGCGAGAAACTACTGTTAATGAATTTCCGCCAGAGACTACCATGAGTAAGTAGCCCATCTTTGCAGCTAATTGAATCGCGTAACCATCTTTGATGCTCATGCGACGTAATTGCTCACCCGATTCAGAAACTAAGACTGTGCCGTCTGTAAGTACACCATCAAGATCTAATATGATGGTGCTAATATTTTTAAGGTCTTTGATAAACGACATATTGAATTGTATTCACGAATATACAAAATCAGAACTATTTCTGATTGTCTCTCCATTCGTAAACCCATGCCGATTGAATCATCTCTAAATATGATTCATTGCATTCTTCTTTCTTACCTACAAAATTAGGCAAGGTCATCACCCACTCTAATAAATCGGTGAAACGAATACGATAAATTTGAGATTCACCAAACTCATCACCAAACTTCTCATATAATGCCATGGCAATATCTTCCGTATCCTTCCATCCGTAGTTTAAAACAAACTTATCCATATGTAAATGCTTTTCTTTTTAATTATTAATGACCCATGAATCCGCTTTGATCAGGTATCGTTACCTCGAAATCACCTGATTCTGCAACACATTGACAACCTAGTCTTGAGTATATCGTCGGATTTACAGCGCGGTCGATGAAATCTTCTTCTTTGTCTGATATCTCTTGAATATTGTCCATACCATGCTTAACATACACATGACAAGTACTGCATCCGCATACTCCACCACAGTTATGTTGTAATTCAATACCGTTCTCCATGCAAACATCTAATACCGATTCGCCTTCAGCGATAGGTAATTCAATGCTCTCATGATCTTTCTCTTCAAAATTTATTTTGAGTTTAAATACTTTCATTTTTAATGATTGTTAAATCGATGCAAAACTAAGAAAAAATACTAGTTAAGAAACTTTCTAAATAAGATAAACACAAAATTTTACTATTGGTTGTGCTTTTCTTTAATTTGTTCTGAAAGTAGCTGATAAACAGAAAAATAACTTTCATTATTCTTTAAAAAATCGAGATGCTTAGTGAGGGTGCTGAGGTCATGGCGTTTAGCCGGACCTGTTTGGGCATCGTGAGGGTCGAGAATTTGTACTTTATCAACCGTTTCTTGTATCAATGAACTCAGTACTTTAAAGTCCAGATTATTTTCCTTTAAAATATCAGCGGCGATTGAATACAGATGGTTGCTAAAATTACATGCAAACACTGCGGCAATGTGTAAACTCATTCTTTGTTTTGAATCTGCCGTGTGCATACTTGCATCAATACTTTCTAACAAATCTTTTATTTTGCTTCGGATGTTAGCATCTAGGCACTCTACAAAAAACGGAATATTACTATACTCTATTTGCTTGTTTTTCGAGAAAGTTTGAAGCGGATAAATGACAGCACTCGAATGATTAGTAGAGTTTAATACATCGATATTCACAGAACCTGCGGTATGAACGATGCATGATTTAAAATCTTTTAACACATGCGCGATTGATTCAATGTTTGAATCATTTACGCAAATGAAAATAAAATCTACCTCATCGCTTAATTGATTAGGCTCAGCTATACTTTTTGCTTGGTATAACTGAGCATAATGATTGGCATTATTTAAATCTTTAGAAACTATTTCAACTATTTCATGATGGGCAGCATGAAAGGCATTCATTAAATGGCTTGCAACATTACCCGTACCTATGAAAGATAGTCTCATGCTTTTTGATGTTTAAATTCTTTGATTCTACGTACAATAGAAATGGCAAAACCTATAACCATAATGATGGTACCGCCCCATAATAAATTGATGAATGGGAATACTATTGCTTTCATAATGATGTAATCTCTTTGCTCTGGTTTCTTCTCGTAAAAAGTAATTTCTACTTTACCTTGCTGCGGATCAATTTTGCTGAATTTAAATTTCATTCCAGCTTCTTCGATCGCTTTTGGTAAGTCGAATTGAATATTGTTTTTAATGATGTAAACCGGACTAGCCTCATATACTTTTCCATCTTTCAATACTTTGATTTCAGCAGCAACTGCTAAATCGTTAGTACCTAGTTTTAGATCTTTTACTTCTACCTTATTATTCAAATTAGCTAATACCAATTGATAATTTTCAAATGGTAATGTATCACCTACTGAGAAAGTTAAAATTTTTGGTTCTTGATAATTCTCATCATCTGAATGACCTTCATGTGGTTCATGCTCTTCTTCTTTCAAAGGCACAGAACTCACGTGAGTGTACACGTCCTCAAAAACATAATGACGCGTATCAGGTGAAGCAATTAAGCCCATCTTCGGATTTACTTGCGCATTCGGATGTAGTGTGAATTCATCTACAACTTTACCTTCTTTATTTAATTTCTGATAGAAAACTTCGTAATAAGTATTGGGTGCTTTAGTTGAATCACCTTTATAAGTAACCATGTAATTACCCATACGTGTTGGCTCATCTTTCCATAATAAAATATTCTCTCTGGTATTTTTCTCGTTGAATTCTTTACCGTATGAGAAGCCTGAATTATTGATAGAAATAACATCACTTTTTGAAGCAGCAATCAATGCTCCTAATAAAATAAATCCGAAGCCTATATGCGCCAATGCAGAACCTGCTAATTTTATTTTACCACTGAATACATCTGTTAATATTTTCGTATTTGCTAAGATGGTAAACACCGAAGCAAAGATTAAAAGCATAAAAGGTATGTTCGTTAAGAAATCAGCGAAGTAAGCTATAACACCTGTAAATACTATTGAAAGAACTAATGAAACTAAAATCGCAGAAATAAATTTTGCATTATCAGTTTTCTTGTATTTCATGAATTGTGCTAAACCTGATATCAATAAAATCAAAACAGCAATTGGAATTTGCCATTTGTTATAATGGTCAATTACATCTGTCGGTGGAGCGAAATTCGTTCCGATAATTTTATTAATCACCGGTATTGAAGTTGTCACAATTACTTGGAAACAAGAAACTCCCAACATAATAGCACCAATGAACAACCAGAATTCTCTTGAATAAGTTTCTTCGTCTTTTTTTGTGATTGGGAAATTTTTCCAATTCTTAATCATCAACCATAAGCCTATGAACAAGAACACCAAAATATAAATCACTAATTGTCCGCTCATACCTAAATCAGTAAAAGCATGCACCGAAGCCTCTCCTAAAATTCCACTACGAGTTAAGAACGATGCGTATAAAACTAAAACATATGAAATAAACACTAAGAACAATGCTGTAAAATACGAATGTCCTGTATGTTTATAAGCAAGTATTACGTGTACTGCGGCGATCAATGTCAACCAAGGTATCAATGATGCATTTTCTACTGGGTCCCATGCCCAGAACCCTCCGAAGTTTAGAGCTTCATAAGCCCAGAACGAACCCATGATGATGCCCGTACCTAAAACCATTACCGCAAATAAAGACCATGGTAATGCAGGCTTCATCCACTCATCGTATTTTTTATTCCATACACCAGCGATGGCAAATGCAAAAGGCACAACCATTGAGGCAAAACCTAAGAATAATGTAGGCGGATGTATAACCATCCAGTAATTTTGTAGCAATGGATTTAGTCCGTTGCCATCTTCAATCATTGATAAATAATTCGCACGTTGGAAAATTGGAGCTTGCAATGCTTCGCGTAAAAGTATGAAAGGCGACGAACCAATAACTTGTCCGAATACATCTACCCCTAACAACATTGAGCATATAAATACCTGTGAAAGTAAAATCACAGCCATCACTGAAGATTCCCATTTACCAGCAGTTTTAATCACTACCCACGAAAGCACCATTTGCCAAAAAGCCCATAATAAAAAGCTACCTTCTTGTCCTTCCCAGAAACTCGACACCACATATTCAGTAGGTAAAGATTTAGAAGAGTGTGCCCATGCATAATGATATTCGAATAAATGGCTACCGATGATATAGGCTAATGAAACGATGATACCAATGATACCGATGGTGTGTAAATAGAAAGAGCCTCTTGCTAATTTTTTCCAAGAGTTAGACTCTTCTTTATTAGCAAAAAAATAGGCAATGCTCGAAAATATTGCCGTCACAAATGATAAAACTATAAAAAATTGGCCCAAGTATCCGGGCCATAAATTCTCACCTATATATTGAATATCCATTCTGTTTTTTTAAAGAAAAATTAAGATGCTTTGAACTCTTTGGTTTCTACTTGGTCGTTGGTGTATTTCGAAGGACATTTCATTAAGATTTTATCGGCATGAAATTCATCACCTTCCATTTTACCAGTGATTACAATTTGTTCTGATTTTTCGAAGTCTTGAGGTTTGGTACCATTGAACACCACTTTGCATTCTTTGCCAGCATTATCTTTTAGATAAAAGGCAAAGTAATTGGCATCTTTGATAGGGTCATAGACCATCTCTTTATCTTTTACCAATTTGCCTACGACATGTATTTCTGATTCAGATTCTCTAGCCTCTTCGAAGTTACCGTAAGTACTTGAATCGGCAAAAGTGCTAATAATTGCACCTATTGCCAGCGCAATTACTACTAATAATATTATATGACTTTTTTTCATGGTATATACGTCTTTAACAACTAGAAAAACTAATCGTTTTAAACGATGCAAAATTACGTATAAAAAAAGAGATTAATGAAGTTTTTGAGCTTAAATACTTATTACCTATTCAAAAGCAATTTCCCGAAGCCTTGGGCCTAGCTTTCAAATACAAACTTGAACTAAATAGGTAAGAATTTGACCTTATCTTCAGAATTCGTTATATTTGAGTATGCCTACGGTTCTTTTTATTTATGGCTGGAGATTGTTTTTTTATTCAAACGAGAATAATGAACCTATTCACATACATGCACAAAAAGGTGATATTGAATGTAAGTTTTGGCTATTTGTTGAAGAGGTAGAAATTAAAGAAGCTTTTTCTTATAATTTGACACCAACAGCTAATAGAGAGATTAAGAAAATTATATACCAACATTTCGATTTTATTGTTGAAGCTTGGGGAAACTTTTTTAATAATAAATCATGATAACAGCAATACATAATATTCAAAATGTATCTTTTGAAAAAGATATTATGAATCTAATAATTGATGGAAAAGCTATAAGCGTTTCACTAATAGATGTATCATCTAAACTTTTAGAGGCTGATGAAATCAAAAGAAATATGTACGTAATTTCTCCTTCAGGTTATGGAATACATTGGCCTTTAATTGATGAAGACTTATCAATAAATGCCATTCTAAAAAGAGTTAAAAAATAAATTTCGAAAAACTAACTAACTCGCTCCCCTATCTGCTGTCTCCACATCGCATAATACAATCCCTTATGCTCCAATAAATCTTGATGTTGGCCTTGCTCTATAATTTTACCACGCTCTAATACATAAATACGATCTGCATGCATGATAGTTGATAATCGATGTGCGATCATAATCGTTAAATGATCATCGCCTTTTGAAACTTTTTTGATGGTATCGTTGATCTCTTCTTCTGTTAATGAATCTAATGCCGATGTTGCTTCGTCGAATACCATTAAACTTGGCTTACGTAATAGTGCTCTAGCGATCGATAACCTTTGCTTCTCACCGCCTGAAACTTTTACACCTCCTTCACCAATCATTGAATCTAATCCTTTATCTGCGCGTGCTAATAAATTCTGACAGGCTGCTTTGTTTAGAACGTCTAAACATTCTTCGTCTGTAGCTTGAGGATTTACGAATAATAAATTCTCGCGGATGGTACCTGCGAATAACTGTGTGTCTTGAGTGACAAAGCCGATACGCTCTCTGAACTTATCTAAATCTATCTTGTCACCTTCTACTCCGTTGTATAATATTTGTCCTTCGATGGGTTGATACAAGCCTACTAATAATTTCACTAAAGTGGTTTTACCAGAACCCGAGGGACCTACAAATGCGATGGTTTCGCCTGCATTCACTGTGAAGTCAATATGATCAATCGCTTTTGATTTTGAACTCTGATGCTGAAAACTAACACCATTAAATGTTAAGTTTTTAACTACTGGTATATGTACTGGTTCCGATGGTTTTGGCTCCCTCGGAGTGTTCATTATTTTCTCAAAATTCGCTAATGATACTTCTGCTTCACGGTAGGTGTTGATGACGTTACCTAGTTCTTGGAGCGGACCAAAAATGAAGAATGAGTAGAACATTAAGGAGAACATTTGCCCTACTGAAATCTCTCTTTGAAAAATCAAAAACAACATGATGAACATGATACAGGTTCTTAAAAAATTCACCGCTGTACCTTGTACAAAACTTAAACTTCTAATGTATTTTACTTTCTTTAATTCAAGTCCTAAGATCTTACCTGTCGTATTATTCAATCGCTTAATCTCTTGTTGTACTAAGCCTAATGATTTTACTAATTCTATATTTCTCAATGACTCAGTCGTAGATCCAGCTAAAGCAGTGGTCTCTCCAACAATTTCTTTCTGTACTTTTTTAATTCTTTTACTTAATGCAGAACTCAAAGCTCCTAATAATGGAACTACGGCTAAGAATACCGGCGCGATAATCCAGTGTACCGATATAGCATAAACCATCACAAAAATAATTCCGATGATGGTGGTGAATAAAGTATTAACGAATGCAGCAATTAATTTCTCAACATCGGCACGAACTTTTTGTAAGATACCTAAAGTCTCACCCGAACGTTGATCTTCAAATTGTGAATACGATAAACCTAATGAATGTTCTAATCCGTCAGAATACATCTGCGCCCCTAATCGTTGCGTAATTACATTCACAAAATAATCTTGAAAGTTCTTTGCTACTCTTGATATGAATGCTACCCCTATTGTCCCTCCGAGTAAAAGTCCGACCCCTTTCACATACTCATCTCTCGTCAGCTGATCAAACTTCGTAGCGTAATTATCAATTACATGTCTAAAAATCAAAGGATCTAGCAATGAAAAACCTTGATTGATAGCTGCCAACACCAAGGCCAATATGCCCAACTGCCAGTAATTTTTTAGGTAAGAGTATAGTATCTTCATATATATCGTCAAATATACTAACTAATTATAGCAATATATGTTTGAACAAACTTTTTACAATAATGCTTCATCAATAGGTTCCCAGAGTTCGATTTTGTTTCCCTCGGGGTCATAGATCCAGCTAAACTTGCCATAACTCTCTTCCATCACCTCTTCCACGACTCTAACCCCTTCAGATTTTAATTTTTCTAATAAGGGTATCAATTCATCGACTCTAAAATTTATCATGAAATTATTTTCGTAGTAATTCGAATCAGATTTGAAAATGCTGAAGCTAGTACTACCTTGACTTTGATCTTTCCAAAAGAAAACAGAGCCCCAAGATTCGTAATCTATACCAAGTTTATCTTTATACCAATCTCTCAATAAAACAGGGTCTTTTGCTTTGAAAAAGACCCCACCAATACCTGTAACCTTCATTACTTCTTTCTATAAACTAACGACGCAATCAAAGTCATGATTAATCCGGTCGGAAAAACCTCTACGAATGTATATGGCATTCTTATATAATCTTTCTGATAATCTAATGTAAGCTGAGCCATCTCTTGTTTTAACTTCTCTAATTCAGCACCAGACAATCCGGCTAACTCTCTTTGTGAAATTTCATATTGAGAGTACTGCGTCATAAAATCTTGAGCGAAATTATTGAAGATAACTTCCCAAGTTAAAACATAAAAAACACTAGCAATTAGAGTAATTAAAATACCCACGCTAAAAGCTTTACCGAAAGTTATTTTACCTTCAGCATAATTATTTCTGTACTGGCGAATACCAATAAAGATAAAACTCAACGCAATAATTTGCGAGGCGAAACCCCAATACATTCCATAATCGAAATGCATACCATCTTTCAACATAAAATATGATGAAATGCTCATAAATAGGGCTGTTAATAAGCCTGAATAAATACCATTGTTTAAGATTGTCTTTTTCATATGATTTTTTTCTGAGGGTACATGAAGCTAGTGATAATTGGAGAATAATCAAAGGCCGAGGCGAAGTTCTGGTTACTGGTTATTGGTGACTGGTAACTAGTGACTGGTAACTGGTAACTAGATACAAAAATCTCTCTAACCCTTAAAATTTTAAAATGAAAAGGTGTGATAATGAAAATAGAAAGTTTGTAGTATTGACCGTTGCATTAAAGAAATTATCGCAGAGAAGCTAATTGCTTTTTCACTTACAAAATTTAAAAGGTGAAAAAAGAATTTCATAAAAAAAGCCGAAGAAATTCTTCGGCTTTTTTTAAATGTTTAATTATCTAGAGCTTTACAACCCTGTGAACTTTATTTTCAATCTTGAACATATAAACACCTGGTGCATATTTTTCTAGATTAAATTGACCGTCTTTGTCAATATTAACACGTTCTAATAACTTACCTAAACCATCATATATATCAATATTTACCGTATTATTTTCTATAACACCTTCTATGTTGACTATGCCCGTAGTTGGATTAGGATATATATTAATTAATGATGCTTGGTATGAATCAGTCTGTACAGAATTAATTGATATAGCAACCGGATTTGACAATATAGTTGAATAACCCATTGCTGTAGGGTCACAACCACCAGGGATATCAATTTCTATTCTATAATATTTAGGTCCAGCAGGAGCTGTTAAATCTGTATATGATAACGTAGTACCTGAAACAGAAGCTATAGTTTGAAACGCACCCCCATTCACACTTCTTAAAATCCTATGAGTTAAATACTGAACACCTTCGTAAGGAGACCATGCTAAATTCACTTCACCATTAACCCCAATATTTGAAGAAAGATGTATGGTTTTATGAATTGTACTTTTGCTAGACTCTTTGTCACATGAATCTACCACTGATATTCTATATCTGTAACTTTGAGACAATGGTGTTGCAGAATTATCGATAAATGTACTCATCTGATTATAATTAACAGAACCAATTAAATCATATTGACCTGTAGCAAAACCTTCTCTATAAATATTATATTTTTTAATTCTAACATTTGCAGTCTTCTCCCAGACAACAACATTTTTACCGGTTAAAGAATCAACAGAAATAGCACAAATTTTCTCTAAACTGTATGGTGGATCAAAATAATTCACGTCATAAGCATCAGAATATTGTTCACAATTATTTATATCTCTGATTCTTAATTTGTAGCTACCAGCTAGTGTGGCTTTAATAATTTGATTTGTATCCGCAATTAATATATTATTGTTTAAATACCATTGGTAATTAACATTAGGCAAAAGATTGCCTGTCAAAATAAGTGTATCGCCAGAACAAAACTGATTTCCATTCATTGAAGTTATGTTTGAACTTGGTAGTGGATTTATAGTAATGTTAATTGAATTTGAACTACTTAAACATAAGCCCTTATAAATAACATTTACAGAGTACAATCCAGGTTCTTTAACATAAATAAAACTATTGTTTGTTGATGGTATTATAACACCATTTTTGAACCACACATAACTTAAATCATTACCAATGTTAGCTGAAACCTTAATTGAATCACCTAAACAAGTAGAATTTTTTATTGATGAGATATTTGCTACTGGATATGATAGTACATCAATGTAAATTGATTTAGAAGTATCTTTACAACCAAATTGGTTAGTTACAACAACTTTGTACATACCCGAAGTATTAACTACAATTGTTGTATCTGTCTCATTAGTTAACAACTGATTGTATTTGTACCATTGGTATGTCCATCCTGATTTAGTCGTTGTCTTTAAAACTGAAGTTGATCCTTGACAAATAGTTGTATCACTTATTGCATAAATATCAACATTAGGTTGTTCAAAATATTGGACTGCTATTGTATCTGTATTTAATATACATCCATTCATATTTACAATAGCATAATACTTACCTGTATCTTTTACCGTAATATTATTTGAATTAATGCTTAACAATGAATTATTTCTATACCAACTATAAGTTTTGTTTGATTCTGAGACAACACTAAGATTAACACTTGAACCTTTACAAAATGTAATTGGACCTGAAGGTGTAATTTTATTTAAAGGTAATGGTTTAACAATAATAGATTTAGAAACAGAATTTGTACATCCGTAAATATCTGTATAAGTGTACGTGATGATGTGTGTATCAATACCTGCAATTGATGGATTAAATATTCCATTGTTTACACCAACACCCGAATATGTCCCCCCGATAGGATTACCCCCTGACAATATAAATGGACTGCTATTGTAACAAGTATTATTGAAATTATTTAATGTTACGACAGGTAGAGTTCTTATAATAATAGATTTACTTGTAC
>JACCDH011251036.1_pt1 | contig 12242 bp, 11 predicted proteins | sample 7442481 | NCBI WGS metagenome assembly JACCDH01 (sample SAMN15323433, study PRJNA562643) | freshwater metagenome | isolation source: river surface water | place: USA:Blue River Watershed | collected 2017-08-15
TGTAAAATGTGAAAAGTATTTACAATTAATTTTGCATTAACTTTCCATTCCTTACAAATTTTATTTTTAAAATTCTAAAATTGCATCATGTGGTTTATAGTTTGAAATCATAGAAATAAAAATCTGAGAGGTAACAACATAAGATCATATATAAATGATTTCTTTTTTCACAAGAGATCCTACCAAAAGAGCCTCTGAAAATGAATGCTTCTGAATATATGCATGTGGAGCGTAAACTAAAATTTTCAGTTAAAATTATTTTTCTTTTTATGAAATTGAAGGAAATCAGATATTTATTAATAAATTCTTAAATAACCTCACTTGGAGTTCCAATATGTTTTATTTGTCCTTTTTCTAGCTTAATAATTTTATCACAATTTTTTAAAGTTGATAAGCGATGAGCTACCAATAAAATAGTCTTACTATTCTTTAGTTCAAAAACAGTATCCATTATGTAACTCTCCGTTTGAGTATCTAATGCACTTGTAGCTTCATCCAAAACCAAAATTTGCGGATCATAATATAAAGCTCGGGCTAATCCAATACGTTGTCTTTGTCCACCAGAAAGCCGCACACCTTGCTCACCAACGATGGTATCAAGTCCATCTGGAAGCTCATTTATAAAGTCATATAGATGTGAGCCTATTATTGAACGATTTATCGCTTCGTCATCAATACATGATTCAGTTATACCAAATGCGATATTGTTTCTTATATTATCATCAGCCAAGAATATATTTTGAGGCACATAACCCACTAGTGTTCTCCAAGAATTATTATTTGAATTAATTTCAATTCCATCTAATTTAATTTTACCTTTTGTAGGTGTTAATAATCCTAAAATTATATCAATTAATGTGCTCTTCCCAGAACCAGATGTTCCTATAAATCCAAGTATTTCTCCTTTGTTTATTTTAAAATTAATATTTTGTAAGACTTCAGTATCAGTCTCTTCATACTTAAATGATATGTCTTCTAAGCAAATATTGTTATTAAAGTTCAAGTTACCTTTTTCGATAAAAGTTTGGTTGTTAATATTATCCGTAAATAAAATTTCATTGTAAATCACATCAATTACGGGTATACTGTATTTAACATATTGCAAACTTCCAATTATACGATTTACTGAAGGGATTAATCGAAATGCTCCTGCTATGAAAATAGCTATAGTTGGTAAAATTAAATTAAGTTCAACCCCCATATATATTTTAAAATAAATAAATCCAACTAAACCCAAAACTGCTAAAAATTCCAAGTACAACCTTGGAAAAAATGTTAAAGCATATTGTTTTGAAACAACATCCACTCTTTTGAAATTATAATAATTAAACTCATCTAGGAATACTTGTTCATTCCCCTTTAACTTTATATCTTTAATTCCAAGTAGTCCATGATTAAGTTTTTTTTTCATTAAACCATCATAATTTTGTCGCAAAATACCCCATTTCGATAATTTTTTACTTGTTAATTTTTGTAATGCTAAAGTAGAAATACCTAAAACCAAAAAAATCCCAATAGTACCCATAGGCTCTTGAATTAGGAGTATTATAGCAATACCTATCATTGCTACTAATTCAACAGTTAGAACAAAAACCGACTTTAACATTTCAGAAAATTCGTGTACCTCTCCAACTATATTTCTTGTTAATTCGGTTGAATTTTTTAACAAATGGAAACTATATGGCTGACTTAGATATGCTCGATATAATTTTGAAGATGTTTTACTTGAAAGCTGAGCTGAAAAATTTGCTTGTTTCCAGCTCAAATATGCCATGAAAATAGTTTTTAGAAAAAAGACAAAAAGCATTCCAAATAGAGTAAAATATATAATTTCTGTTTGTGACTCTAATCCAATTTTTTTAAATATTCTAATTAGCTCTGGATACTTATTTAAAAAGTCATTATTCAATAAAATACCCAATACTGGAATTATTATTCCAATACTTGTCATTTCAAAAATCATTCCTATGAATAATAAAAAAACAATATAAATTACATGACCTCTAAACCCTTTTAGGATATACCTAATTTTCTTCAATAATCCGTTTACATGATTATTCATAATCTAATATTTACTTTTCTAAATTGCAAAAAAACTAAATTAAGAATTTAATCCTAGAAGAAAATTCAGGATTATTTTTACAAAATTCGCTAAACTCTTTTGTTGGATTTTTTACAACCATATAGGGATATTGAGCTCCAAATGAAGATGAACTATATTCAAATTCTAACATTAGCCTACTTCCATTTACTAAGGGTTTCCCTTTATGCCAACAAGTTGTATCGCCAGCAAAAACTGATCCCGCAATACCAGGTAAAACTTTAAAATTTTGTTCTGGATAGTATTTTTTTAATTCTTCATCATTTACTCTGACATAACCTCTATCTAATATAGTCTGAGGCTTTGCTCCAATTTTGTGTGTCTTTTGAATATAACAATGTGGGCCATTTTCATCATTAACGTCATTTATGTATATAAATATCTTTAACCACTTAATTCTATCCATATCAAAATGATACAATTGAGCTGCATCTGATGATGCAGTCTTCGCAAAATCTGTACTCCACCACATTGCTGGAAAATCAAAAATTGGTTCGCAATCAAGATATTCACGAGCTACATTTATCAATACCGGATCCATTATTAATTGCTGTATTTCCTTACAATTAATTAAATCTTGAATATCAAATCTATAGATTTCAGAAATAATATTTGTTGGATCAAACAATAAAGGACTAGGTAATTTTCGAACACTTGTAGGAGTTTCCAAAGCAAATTGAAGAATTTTATCTAATTTATCTTTACTTATTTTTTGTTTGAACTCATAATAACCATTATTATTTAGTTCATTGATTACATCTGAAAATTCTTGTTGACCAAATCGTCCAAGTACCCCTTCCAAGTTGATGTTTACTTTCTTTTTAGGCAACTTGATTTTTTGATGAATGATTTCATTAAATAATCCACTTGTCATACAATATAATCTTATTAGTGCATGGTATGATTTTGCAGGTGTTTCGCCAGTTTTTTTAAAAACCATAAAACCATAATGAAATATGATACTATACAAATATTTTAATACGTATTTATTATAAATTTTATTAATTAAATTTTTCATTTCTAAATTTTTAAATTATTTTAAATATTAATTAATCAATTAATCTTATTAATGCAAATGCTTCAGCATAAACACCGCCAATCATTACTCCATACCTTTGAGCTAAAATAGTTAATGCTTCAGGAGATCTTGGGTGAGGATATTTTCTTTTTTCGAATTCATAACACTCCATTCCTTTAATTTTTGTTTGTAAATTTTCATACGAAACATTAATAAAAATATTTGGTATAAACCTCCTGACTTCTGTTGATGCCATCCATTCTGTTCCAGATGGGGTTTCAAAAGTTATTATTGCTTTTACATTTTCGTTTTTTATTGGTCTACAAGCTACAATAATTGATTCGAAAGTTTTTTGATGATCGATATTTACATCACCTCCATGATGAGTAAATATTACATCTGGATTAAATAAATTTTTTTCTTTTTCAACAACTTTGACAATATCCAATAATGCTATAGTATCAAATCTATTATCAGGAAAATTGTAAATAGAAGTTGAATGGTATCCAATTACTTTTGCTGCGTTTGTTATATTTAATTTATGTTTAGAAAGTTCTTTTTCCCATTTCTCAACATTTCTCGCATCAGAACGGGAAGTTATTCCCTCTCCTAATATTACTAAGTGAGTAATTACATTGAAATCTTTAATGAGACGATTCATCGTTGCACCTAATCCTAATAATTCATCGTCAGGATGAGCAACAACAATCATGATTTTTTTATTTCTTAGATATTCTAACATTTGCTAAAACAATTTTATGATCACTGTTAAATGATGCATTACTAAATTCATATTTAAAGTTTTCAGTTTCTATGAATGCATTAGGATAGCCTTCGCAATCTAACATTCGAATAAAATCATAAATTTTTTCAAGATCTTGTAATTTAGAAATTTCACTATCAGCAAATGTTCTTCGCTTAAAAAAAAATGCTTCTCCTTCTTGTGGAATTGGTGTTGGTTTATTTTGTATGATTTCCTGAATCATACTTTTAATTATAACAGAGGCTCTTTCAAAAATTTCTCTTGCAGTTCCGTCTAATGATAATTTCTTTTTTAAATAGATATCACCTGAATCAATTTTGCTTTCAACCTTAATGGCTGAAATTTTTGTTTCTTTAAAACCCATTTCAATTAAATTTTGCAATGGACTCCCTCCTCTACCAAATGGCAAGTTGGTCATATGAAAAACTATGCATTCATAATTTTGAAAAATATTTGGGGAAATTAGGTATGACCAATGTGGGATGAAAATAATATTTGGTTTTATTTTAGACACATTTTCTTCGGTAAAGTAACTTTTTTCATTTATTAAAGTCCATTCACCTTCTAAATGTCCCTTCAATTCATTGAATAAATTAATGTGCCAACTTTTTTCAGTAAGTAAAATATATTTCATTATAAGATTTTCCATGTTAACGGTGTACCTGCTGGTATATTACACTTAGCATTTTTCTCGAGTACAATATCATAAAATTTAGGTGCCATACCATATCCAGGCCTAATAATACGGACATTATCTTTGGTAAATGCTTCTCCTGATTTTATATCCTTTACAACATATAATGATCTTTTATAATCTAAGCTCTTTTTCTCAGCATTTAACACCCCATATTGAACTTTACCAAGTGCTTGAAATACTCTTTCGCTTTCGATTACTAAGTCCCTTAGTTCATCTGGTTCAATTGAGAATGCGCTGTCAACACCTCCATCTGATCTTAAAATAGTGAAATGTTTTTCAATGACGCAAGCACCAAATGCAACAGCTCCAACAGAAACTCCTATACCCATTGTATGGTCAGATAGTCCAATATGACATTGGAATAATTCACGCATGTGGGGAATTGTTTTAAGATTAGTGTTTTCAGGTGTTGATGGATAGGTACTTGTACACTTAAGCAATATAACTTGAGCGTCAAAGGTTCTTAGTGTTCTCAATGCTTCATCAAGATCAGAAACGTTTGCTGCTCCTGACGAAATAATTATTGGCTTCCCAGTTTTTGCAACTTTTTTTAATAGTGGGAGATCCGTGTTTTCAAAAGAAGCAATTTTATAAGCTGGAACATTTAACTCTTCAAGAAAATCAACTGCGCTTTCATCAAAAGGAGTACTAAATGCGATTAATCCAAGTTCTTTAGCTTTTTCAAAAATAGGCTTATGCCATTCCCAAGGAGTGTATGCTTCTTTATATAATTCATGAAGTTCCCTCCCCTTCCACAATGAGTTTGGATCCTCGATTCTTAATGCACCCGGTATCGTCATTGTATCTGCTGTATATGTTTGTAACTTAATCGCATGTGCACCAGACTTAGCTGCAGCTTCTACAATTTTAAGTGCTCTTTCAAGCGATTGATTATGGTTTCCTGACATTTCGGCAATAATAAATGGAGGATATTCTTCCCCAATACTTACATTGCCAATTTTAATTGTTTTAAATGACATGTTTTTATTTTTTTAAAATTGTAAAATCACCAACATTATTATTTACTGATACTCCATTGTTTATTATTACATTAGATCCAATCGTTATATCATAGAATGTAGATACATTTATTCCAATTAAATTATTATTACCAACAATTACTCTGCCTGCAATTACTGAATTTGGAGCAAAATGATTATTATTTGCAATAATTGCATCATGGCATATAATTGCACCTGTATTTATATAATTAAAACTTCCAATTTGGCAACAGCTACCAATAATACTTGATGCTAAAATTATATTTCCTTCACCTAAACTTGAACTAGTTTCAATTATCGATTGGGCATGAAAAATATTTGGAAATTGGTAACCAATTTGTTTTAATTTATTTATTTTTTCTTCTCTTTTACTTAAATTTTTGAGTGAACTGAATGAAACAACAATTTTATTAACTCCTTTTTTAAATAAGGGAATTAATAGGTTTTCTCCTCCGATAACTGGCACATTTGAAACTAAATCACCTACCCTCAATTCAGAATCAATTATTCCAATTATTCCAAATTCTCCTTTACTTCTAATCGCATCTATACACATTTTAGCTCCCCCTTGACCACCTAGTATTAGGATAGAGTTACTAGAATCATCAATATTTATATTATTTATTAAATCAGGAATATTTTTTTGTTTGATGAAAGCAATGACATCCGATTCTTTAATAATTTTTTTATTTATTTGCTCTGGTGATATACTATTTTTTTGAAGTAGAGTAAGGGCTTTACTTGAAATTGTAAATTCATTAAAATCTTCCTGTATACTTTTAGAAAAAATATTTTGTAAATCAACTTCTTTATTTTCTGTAATTATATAAAAGAGTTCTCCAACATTTATAACTCCACCTTTTATTTGATTGTGAAATAAATAACCTGCAGCTTGTGCTTCAATTTCAATATCTGCTTTTGAAGTCTCAATTGAACAAATTAATTCTCCAAAATTTACATAACTACCTGAATTTTTATAAATTTCTGTTATTTTAAATGAGTCATCTGAAGCGTTAAATTTTTCAACAAAATATTTATTCATTTTCAAAAATTGAAATTTGTGATTTTATTTTAAAAGCTGTTGGTAATACATTTAATTCTAAATCTCTTGAGCTAGGTATAATAGAATTATTTGATATTCTGAGTAAAGAAAAGTTTTTACACTTTTTTTCTACTAACATAGAGACAACTTCTGAAGAAAAACTAGCAAATGAATTACCTTCTTCAATAAAACAAAGTTTATTTGTTTTATTTATTGAGTCTAACAAACCAGGGATATTTGATCTTGAAATCTCTGAAACTACAAATAATTCAACTAGTATTTCTTCTTCTATAAATAATAACTGTATTGCCTTTAATACTTCATCAAGAATTCCACCATAACAAACTATTGTTAGCGAAGCCTTGCCATCTTCTGGGAGGACTTTGATGACTGGAAAAGAATTACTAATAATACATTTAAACATGCAATATCCAGGTATAATATTTTCATAAATACTTTTTGTATACAAGACTTTATTCTCTATTAACATGATAGGTTCTTTGATATTTAATATTTGATTAAATATTTCTGATGGGTCAATTAATTGATTTAAAACAACAACTCTTAGTCCAGATATACCTAAAAAATGTTTTTCTAATGATTGACTATGGGTAGGACCATACCCCCTAAATCCACCCATAGGTGTTCTTAGAATAAAAGGGATTTTAATTGCTACTCCATACATTAAAGAAAATTTAGAAACATGTTGTAACAATTGATCAAAAACCAGGGTTGTAAAATCACCAAACATAATTTCTAATATACTTACTTTTCCAGATAATGCATATCCGATAGACAAACCCGCAATTGCTTGTTCACTAATAGGAGTATTTTTTACTTGATTGGGATATTTATTTGATAAGTCTCTTGTAACTTTGAAAGCACCGCCATATTCTTTAGGATTAAATGAATTATTATTTTCTATATCTTCACCTATAATAATGGTTTGATTATCGGTTGACAAAACTTTTTCTAATTCATCATAAATCAATTCGTTATATCTTTTATTATTTTTTTCAGAAAAATAAATTTTTTGATACTTATCTTCTTCAAAAAAGAATTCATTTGGATTAAAGTCTAAATTAATTTTATCACTTAAACTACTAACTGAATTTTTTATTAAATCATTTATTTCTATTTCCCATTCACTAATTTTACTTTCATTATTTTTAATGAAACAATTTAATGGATCAATTTCAATAATTTTTTTTATATATTCTTCATCTCTGTTGTCATCGCCTTTTGAATGGGAGTTTAATCTTGATACCTCTACTTCTAAAAATACTGGCCTTGAATTATTTCTAGAATAATTTAAGGCATTTTGAAAGGTAATATCTAATTCTTCAATGTCATATATTGATGCATAATAATAGTTAATCCCAAATCCTTTAACTCTATCTTGTATATTTCCTGAAAAATTTTGATGGAAGCTTGTTGATTGTGAAATATTATTTTTTTCAAGAATATATACAATAGGTATATCCCATAATGATGAAAGATTCAATGTTTCATAAACAATTCCCTCACCAAGTGTGCCATCACCCAGAAAAGCAATTGAAATTTTGTTATTATTTGATTTTTTATTAGAAAGAGCCAATCCGGCAGCCACAGGTAGCATTCCACCTTGTATACCATTAGAAAAAAAATATTTATTTTTTAAATGTTGACTACCTCCGATCCCCTTTGAGCAACCATTTGAATTACCCAACAACTCTCCAATTAAGCCATCATAATCATTTGTAAATGAAAGATAATGCCCATGTCCTCTATGATTAGAGACAATATAATCTCCATCTTGAGAATATTTTGCAGCAAAAACTCCAGAAAATTCTTGACCAACACATGTATGAACAGTTCCAGATATTTTACCTAATTTAAACATATCTAAAAAATATTCTTCAGTTTTTCTGATAAAAAATGCTTTCTTAAATTCTTCAATAAAATTCATAATAATTATTTCTTATTGTTTATTTTAGAATGAATAAGTACATCATAATAAACATTATTTATTAATATGTGGTCTCTTAATCTTGCCTCATTTAAATAATGGCTTTCGTTTAATATTTCAAATAACTTTGGTCTTATATCAAAAGCATATGTATAAATTTTATGAAATCTTAAATTATTAAAAGCCATCTCTTCTAGCAAATTTAGAAAGATCCCCCAATGTTTTTTAAAATATTTCTTTTCTAATTGAGTATCCAAGATAAAGGAAATTTCACCATTTTTATCAATCCAATTGATATGTACTAATCCTCCATAGCCTATACAAATTCCATTTTCTAAATATGAGAATAAAATTTGATCTGGATAAGCTGATTGAAATAATTTTGATACTACATTTTGAAAATATTTATTTTGACTTTCCTTATCAAGCACATTAACTTGCCTTAAGTGATAAATTTGTTCGTTACGCCATTTCATAATAGCATATTTATCTCGATCTCTTATTGGTTCAATTTGATACTCGTTAAATGAATAAATTTGCTCCGATAAGCATTTGTAAAATTTCACTTATGTTAAATTTTTTAAATCAAGTAAAAAAATTTCTTCGAATTACTATATTTTAATTAGAAAATAAATTCAGTATTAAAAAATTAAGATAGAAAATTTTACTTACAAATAATGAAATATCAGTGAAAGAATATAGAAATTTTTCTTAGGTATGAACTCTTATGTCGATACCAGCATTTTTGATTTGTGAACGAGTTTGCATGAAACTTTGATCTTGTAATGCAAAAAATGTCCCACAAGAAATTCCATGAGCTTTCCCTTTCAAAAATCCATCTATAAAGTGCTTTGCATTTCCACAGCCACCTGAATTTATCACAGGAATACTTAAATTATTTGAAATTTTTTCCGAAATTTCCAAATTTAACCCGTTCCTGATTCCATCATTATCAATTGAAGTTAATAAAATTTCGCCAGCACCCATTTTTTCACACTCTATAGCCCAAGAATTTGGATCAAGATTAGTTTTTTCTTGGCCATTATTGATGTAAACTTTATATGTGCCGTCTAATTCTTTTTTATAATCTATACTAACCACAACACACTGTGCACCAAATTTTTCTGATGAAAGTTTTATGAACATCGGATCTCTTACAGCAAAGGTATTTATTGATATTTTATCAGCACCATTTGAAAGTAAATTTCTAAAATCTTCTTCATTAGATACTCCACCACCAACAGTTATTGGCATAAATATTTCCTCAGAAACCTTTCTAATAATTTTACAAAGGTTTTCAACTCCATTTCGATTTCTGTCGATATTAATAAAAATTAATTCATCCGCAGCTTGATCTTGGTATATTTTAGACTGTGAAACTGGATCTCCTATTTCAAATACTTGATCAAACTGCTTAGTTATAACAAGAACTGTTTTAGATAAATTAGAACTACTTGTTTTTAACTGCAGTTTAGGAATTAGTCTCTTTTTTGACATACTAAGGTTTCCATTTAATAAAATTTTCTAAAATCTTCAATCCATAATCTTGACTTTTTTCAGGATGAAACTGTGTAGCAAAAATATTATTCTTCAATACTGCTGCTGTTACTGTATGTCCATAATCATAAGTAGCTACGACTTCATCTTGATTTTTGGTTTTCATATAATAAGAATGTACATGGTAAAAATCTGGAATTTTGGGCAAACCTTTAAACAATAAAACACTTGAATTATATTCAATATTATTCCAACCAATGTTTGGAACTCTCATAGTTGAATTTTCAGGATTTAGTTTTATTACAGTAGCATCAATCCATCCTAATCCATTATTTTCGCCTCCCTCGAAGCTGCAATTAGCCATTACTTGCATCCCAAGACAAATTCCTAAAATAGGTTTCCCTTTTATTAAAACTTGTTCATTTAAAGCATCTTTAAAACCAGAAATTTCAATTTTTTTTATACAATCTTTAAATGCACCTACACCAGGAATTACTATTCTTGAAACATTTTTTAATTCTTCTGGATTGCAACAAATCTTTACATTAGATCCTAAATAATCAAATGCATTATAAACTGAAAGCAAGTTGCCCATTCCATAATCTACTATTCCTATCATTATAATGAAGTAGTTTTTTTCCAACGATCTATTTGCTTGTCTGCTTCATGCTTATCCATTTGGCCTGATCTCGACCATTGAGAATGATCCGGAAGTTGCTCGCCTAACTCTTGTTCAAAAACATTCATTTTCCATGGAGAAACAGAATGACTTTGTGCAATTTTAAAAAATTCATCTTCAGTTAATCCGACCATTTCAAGAAAAATTTCAAGACTTGCTGGCTTTTTACCTTCATACTTCGAGAGCATATCTAAACCTTCCACCCTTGTTAATCTATCATGCCTAATATCTAAAGAAGCTAAATGTGTGGGTCTAGTATAACCCCTTTTGATATATTTAATATAATCTCTAACTCCTTGCAAGTAACATTCAATTTTTTCATAGTTATAACCAGGTGGTACGTTTTCCACAAGATCACCCTTCCAACCTAATTCGTCTTGAATAATTTTTGACTGCTTTTTCACATCCCATGGCACATAAGATCCCAAACAAACTGATCTATATCCAATTTTCTTCAATTCTTTTAATGGAGGATAAGTATAAGGCTTGAAATCTCTCTCATCCATTTCACCACCCAAACGAACAGCCATATCAACTGCTGAAATTCCTAAATTGGTAACTCTATTAAATCTTTTTTCATCAACTTCTTCTGGCTGATCATAACTATAATAAGAAGTATATTCTGCTGATGGTTCTCCCCAAAATATAAGTGGAACATTATATTTTATTGCAACCCACATTGGATATGAAAATATTCCAGTGTGGCAATGCCAACAAAAATCACCTTTTTCCAAAAAACTTTGGAGCATTAATTTTTGAACAACTTTCCAATTAGGAGTGAAGCTATGGAAATCAGCTCCCATATTTCTTAGAGCCTTTATAGTATTTTCATTTAAATTGGGACGTAAGAAACCATGATCAAATCGAACAACTAATGGTTTAATTCTATACTCTTTCATTAAATAATACAAAGTCCATGTGCTATCTTTTCCGCCGCTAAATGGAATTATACAATCATAATCATATTTACCTCTATATTCATCAATAAGCGAATCAAGCTCCTTTTTTTTAGAAGTCCAATCTATTTTGTTATTTTTAAACTCATTTTGAATACAAATGTTACATACACCTTCTTCATTAAATATTATAGTTTCATGCGTTTCAGGTAAAAGACATTTTGTACATCTTCTTAAATTTGTCATATTTTTTATTTTATATTTTAAATAATTTTTCTAAAAACGGGTTTAATTGGATTACCAACAAGAAAAGTTTTATACCCTTTTTCAAGAGCTTGTTTATATATTAATACTGTTTCTTGAAATGCTGAAGCAAAATATTCAACATCTTCGTTTGTATGACTAAAACATGGAGTAAAAATTCCTTGAAATAATATTCCTCGTTTAATCATTTCTTGTAACGCAAGAGTTCTAAAACCTGAGCTAATCTGTAAATTTTCATCTCTAAAAATAAACAATGGCATCCACTCTGAACTACTTACTGTAATATAAGATTCCAAATTATTAGAAGATATGATTTCTTTACAAAGCCTTATTAAA
>JACCDH011760332.1_pt1 | contig 12234 bp, 10 predicted proteins | sample 7442481 | NCBI WGS metagenome assembly JACCDH01 (sample SAMN15323433, study PRJNA562643) | freshwater metagenome | isolation source: river surface water | place: USA:Blue River Watershed | collected 2017-08-15
CCCATGAAGGAACCACAGTGACCAGAAGTGGTGGCAAGTGGGTTTGCCCAAATCATCGTGCGGAGTTTGCAATCAATGGCGATGTGAAAATTGGTCCTGCAAAAGCTAATTTAGTTTCAGTTCCAGTTAGAGTTACAAAGACAAAGGTCACGGTTGGTTAAACCGTGACCTTTGTTAACTAGTCTTTAATTTATAAGCCTGGGCGGCAAGCGTTGCGGCGGTTCTGCAATGTTGATGAAACCTCAGTCTTTGAGTTCTCTACTGTTTGCTGAACATTTAGCTTTTGCTTTTCTTTCTTCGCAACCTCATTAATCTTGTCACGCAAGCTGGCAGCGGTTCTTTCAAAGTTCTTTGCCGCTAACTCATAGCTACGTGCAGCCTTGGTCCAAGTTGCCGCGTTTGTTGTGTACTGCTTACCAGCTGCGGTGGTTGCACCAGCTTTAGCTGCGGCATCGGTATTTAACTTCGCATCAGCTAGCGCAGCTGCTTGTTTAGTTTTGGCATCTGCGGCTTTCTGATCGTAAATCTTTGCCTCTGCCTCATCAGCAGGAGCTTCTGCCTTTAGCTTTGCGATTTCAGAATCCAACATTGTGGTGGCCTGAGCGGCTGACTCTGTGATGGTCTTCAATCGAGCATTTGCTTCGAGATAAAGCTTGTTGGAATCAATACAGCCGACCCACACCCAGGTTAGTTTTGCATTCTTTACCGTGGGATTCTTTGTGCAGACATAATTGTCTCCACCAATTTTAGTCTTGGCATTTGCCTTTGTGCATCGCGCGCCTGCTTTATTTGCTGCCTCGGCAGGGATCACGGCGGTCATGGCCATTAGCAATGAAGTAGCGGCTAGAAGAGTTGCACCTTTGCCAATGAACTTAAATGAGTTACGCACCAGAATCCTCCTGTAAAAAGCAGCTGTTTATATGGCACCAATAGTAAAGGTTTGTTGCTCACAATATGGTGAGGGAAACTCCACAACCGCCACAGAAAATGCTGAGAATGAGTTTATTTTTGGCGTTGCCGGACACGAACGTTCATGCCCATTTTGCGAACAAATGGACGTGGGCCAAATCGTGAAATCATCGAGATTACCTTGTAGGCCTTACCGGGAACTGAAATAGCTTTACCGGCATTTGCCGCTTTCCATGCCTCATTAACTACTTCATCTGCTGTTGACCACATCCAAGATGGAACTGCGCCCATTTTCATTCCACCTCTTTGGTGGAACTCAGTTCTGGTGAAACCTGGGCAGAGCGCATGAACTTTCACATTGGTTCCCATTAACTCTGCGTGTAATGATTCTGTTAGAACCGTTAAATAAGATTTTGCTGCGCTATAACTTCCGCCAGCAATCCAAGCGGCAATACTGGAAACATTGATTATCACGCCGCTGTTTCGAGATTTCATACTTGGTAAGACTGCGTGCATTAATCGCATTGGTGCAGTGACCAAAACATCGAGGAGAGCGATTTCTTCAGCAGTATCGCTTTTCATAAAACTTTTATTGATGCCAAAGCCAGCGTTGTTAACCAATACCTCTATAGGACGGCTGATGTTCTGTAAACGCAGCTCCAGTCGACGAATATCTTCATCGCGGGAAAGATCAGCCTGCATAACTTCGACTTGTACCCCGAATTTACTTTGCCATTCAGCGGCTCTTTCATTTAGGCGGGCCAAATCGCGCGCCACAATCACTAAATCATGATTTTCCCGGGCCAAGAGTTCGGCGAAAGCCGCACCAATTCCGACGGTTGCTCCGGTAATTAATGCGATTGGGCGCACACCCTGTGAGCTATCCATTAAGGAAGAATATCGCTGGCATCCTCATCGCGGATATGCCAAGAGGTGCCATATTCTGGAAGTAAATCTAGGAAAGGTTTTGGATCAAACCATTCTGGGCCATTAACGCCAAGCGGCTGCCAAACACCTTTATGGATTAACTCCATTGCAATCACAGGATTAACGGCGGTCTGCCAAACCACAGCTTGATCGCCATACTCTTTCATCGACCATTCATTATCAATAACGTTGTAGATATAAACCGCTTTTGGTCTACCTGATTTATCAAGGCCACGTACTAGTGCGCCAGCACAGGTTTTACCCTTCATGCGTGATCCTAATGTTGCTGGATCTGGCAAGGATGCGGCTAATAGATCGCGCGGTGCAACAGAAACTCCTTGCACTTCAACATTTTCCTTGCGATCCATTCCTAACATATTGATGGTTTTAAGAATTTGGATGAACTCAGCACCAAGACCGTACTTAAAGTTAACTTTCTTGGCATCAATCTTTTGTGGAATTAGCACAACCTCTTCGTGTTCTACGTTTACACATTCAACTGGACCAATTCCTTCTGGGAAATCAAAGGTTTCCAACTCGCTAAATGGCTCAGTGGTAAACCAACCGCGACCATCTTCCCAAACCAACGGTGGATTCAAACACTCTTCGATGGTGGTCCAAATTGAGAATGATGGAGCAAAGTTCGCCCCTTCAACTCGCAAGTTTGAACCATCTAAAACAGTGATTGAATCGATGCGACTAAATAATTGGTCATCGGCGAACTTGGCAAAAATATCGCTCATACCTGGCTCTACACCCATACCTACTAGGGCATAAATTTTTCTTTCTTCCCAGTTCCAATCGCGGGCAAACTGCTCATCACCAAGCTTCACACCGGTTTCGCGATGTGGATAGTGCGGATGTGGGCGAGACAATGACATCGCCATATCTATGTAGTTTGTATTTTCAATTTCGCAGGCCAAGAAAATAGGCATCACAAAACGCGGATCGACCGCATTGATAACTACATCTGGGTCGGCCTTACGGATCAATTCACGTAGATCTTCGAGTTCAGCAGCATTTACCTGAGCTGCGGAAAAGCGTGGATCTTTAACACGATAAACGGCTTCTTCTGCGCGCGCGAGGGTTCGATCAGCGATGACCATTGAGGTAATAAATGATCTACGTGCTGCGATATTCGCTATCGCTCTACCTACGCCGCCCGCACCAATTACTAGGGCTTTCATATTATGAAATCAACTCCAAACGAGATTCTCTGCGTACGGTAGCCGAAGCCCGTTGTTTGTGCAATTTAGCGACTTAATCCCGCATGTTTCACTAGTTTATTATTGTTTCGTTATTCATAAGTCCTTGTAGCTCAGTGGATAGAGCAACCGCCTCCTAAGCGGTAGGTCGCCGGTTCAACTCCGGCCAAGGACACTTAGATAAAAATCTATCCAAAAACTACAGTTCGATTTCCTACAATAAAAATCTTATCTTCAGCAAATAATCTAACTGCTTTGGCTAGAACTCTTCTTTCAATATCTCGTCCAATTGAGATTAATTGTTCTGGGGTAGAAGCATGGGTTACATGAGCAACATCTTGTTCAATGATTGGACCCTCATCTAGATCCGAAGTAACAAAGTGTGCAGTCGCGCCAATAATCTTTACGCCTTTTGCATGCGCCTGGTGATACGGCTTTGCGCCTTTAAAACCTGGAAGAAATGAGTGATGAATATTGATGATGCGATTTGCAAATTTGTTACAGAATTGCGGAGATAGAATCTGCATGTAGCGCGCCAGAACTACAAAATCAATGTTTTCTTCCAACATAATTTTCTCAAGTTCCAGCTCTTGATCTGATTTAGTGGTTTCGGAAATCGGAAGATACTTAAACTTTATGCCATGGGCCTGTACTAGCGATGCCAAATCTTCACGATTGCTCACCACAATTGGGATTTCAATTGGGAGCTCACCTAGCTCTAATAAATAAAGTAAATCGCGCAAGCAGTGACTTTCTTTGGTCACCATTACCAGTGCTCGTTTTGGGGCTGCGTTATCCCGAAGCTGAAGAATTGGCTTGAATTGTGACAATCCCTTTTCCAAGGTGGCACGTGCCTGTTGAATCGAAGAGCTGGTTTCAAAACGGGTACGCATCACGAAAGTGTTTGTGACCGGGTCGGTAAATTGCTGATTTTCGATGATGTTTCCATCAGTGGCCAAAACCGAAGTCGTCATGGCATGGACGATGCCGGGTTGGTCAGCGCATTGCAGAGTAGCGATCAAATCCATCGCTGAATTCTAGATTACTTAGTGATTAATCTGGAAACGCTTCAAGGATTTGGGTGCCCACCAGTTCCATTCGCCAAATAAGCGCATTAACGCAGGAACCAAGAAAGCTCGAATTAATGTCGCATCCAACAGAATTGCAAATGCAACACCAAAGCCCATCATCTTGATAGAGGTAACACCACTTATGACGAAAGTTCCAAAGACCACGGCCAAAATGAACGCGGCCGCGGTGATGATGCGCGCTGATTTTTGTAGACCATAGGCAACAGATTCAACATTAGATTTTCCGGCGTCATGCTCCTCTTTAATTCGAGATAGAAGGAACACTTCATAGTCCATCGATAATCCGAATGCGACAACGGCAACCAAAACCATGGTGCTGGTATCTAAAGTTCCTGTATTTATAAAGTCACCGACTAAGAAAGTTAAATTGCCATCAATAAAGATCCAAGTCAGAACTCCCATGGTCGCAGCAAGAGAAGCAAAATTAAGAATGATTGCTTTTAGCGGCAGCAGTATGGATCCAGTGAAGAAGAATAAAAGCAGAAGTACGGTGAAAATAATCCAACCTGCGACCTTTGGCATAGTTTCTGAAATTGCACCTTGTGTATCTGCGTAATCCGCTGCAACACCACCAACCAAGGTTCCTTCAGGCGCGTCGAGATCTCTGACTTTATGAATCAAATCCTCTGCCTCGGGAGTTCTTGGAGGCATGGAATGAATTGCAACTAGTCGAACGCTTTCGCCAGTTGTCTGTGGGATTCCAACTCGGACAATCCCTGGTACTTGTGCCAGAGCTGCGGAGTAGGTTGAGATTTCGGCGGTTTGGTTTGCGCCATTAGGGAAAATAATTTCAATTGGATTACTTTCCTGACCAGGAAATTCCTTCGCGATGAAATCTGAGGCGATGTAAGCACGATCATCCTTTGGAAGTACGCGACTATCCACCTGGCTAAATTTCACATTAGCAATTGGGGCGATAAGAATTGCGAGTAGCAAAGTAGAGCCGGTGACCACAGTGATTGGACGCTTCATTACAAATCTTGCGAGCTGAGCCCAACGCCCATCATCCTTTGGCTTTATGCCACTTTTACGCACAACTCCCTTGTCCACTTTGGGTCCAATAATCGCCAAGATTGCGGGAAGTGGAATCAATGCACCAACAACGGCCAGCGCAACAACAACTGCACCGGAGTAACCCATCGATTTCAAGAAGTTTTGCGGGAAGAAGGTTAATGAAATCAAGGTGAGTACAACCGTTAATCCAGAGTAGAAAACTGTTTTTCCAGCAGTACGTAATGTGTTTACTACCGCATCCTCATTTGAGAGTCCTTTGTGTAACTCCTCCCGGAATCGATTCACAATAAGTAACGCGTAATCAATTCCAAGCCCAAGCCCAAGTCCTGTGGTTAGGTTCAGGGCAAAAATGCTGATATCGGTAACAAAGGTCAATAAGTACAGGGCAAAGAACGTTCCCAAGATTGCGGTAACGCCAACCACTAATGGCATTGCTGATGCGGCCATCGCACCAAAAACCAGAATCAACAATAAGAATGTAAGTGGAATTGAGATTGCTTCAGAAATTTTCAAATCATCTTGAATTCGACCATTGATGGCATTTGCAAATACCGCTCCGCCAGAGGCGTAGATTTCTAAATCACCACGAGCTCCATCATATTTATCTTGGTAGTAACCACCAGCTTTATCGATCTCCGTAAAGTCTGTGGAATCTAGATAAACAAAAAGAAATCCTGCGGTTCCATCTTTACTTTTTAAAGATGGTGCTCCGCCGGATGACCAGTACGAAAGAACACTTTCCACACCAGCTTCGCCTCTAACCTCATTTTCAATCTCTTGCGCTTTAGCAACAACCGCCGGATCATCAACTGATTTGTTTTTGGCATCAATAACCAGGACTACTGCTGGGTCTTTTACCTTGAAGGTATCCTCTAAATACTCCCAAACCTTTACCGAATCACTGCCTGGGTCTGAGTAGCCGCCCGAATCAAACCTGTTGAATACCTGTGAACCTATTGCTCCAGCCAAGATTGTGCTGAGAATGAAAATTGAAAGTACAAATTTTTTGTGGCGGGCTATGACATGACCTAGTGATTCAAACATGCTGGCATAATAATGAGGTGAGCGAGTTTCTTCCTTCTGTAACTTCAGATGAAGTTGATTACGAGATTGACGTCACTCGCGATGCTGAAATAAAGGGAGATAAACCCCCACATCACGAGGGCTGATTAATCAGCGCTCGAGCTTTTTGATTCGCTTGGCTTGCTAGCAGAGTCTGTTTTGTAAAACCCAGAACCCTTAAAGACGATTCCCACATTTGAATAAATCTTGCGCACATCTTTGCCGCACTCCGGGCACACTGAAATTGGTGCATCAGAAAAGGACTGCACCACTTCAAAAGCATGCTCGCAAGAGTTGCATTGATATTGGTAGGTTGGCACAGGCGTAATCTAAGGGATGATTCTCAGGTGGCGCTAATTGAGTATGCGAGGGGAAGCGTGTGATTTTTGATCTAGCTAACACCGCCCTTTCAGTGCTCGTTATTAGCTGTCTTATCTCTCTAGCATTTTTACTTCCAGAGCGGGACGGCTTTTTGCAAGCGAGCGCCGTTCGGACTAGAAAGTTACTTTTAATTTTCTCAGGCTTTTGGAGCATCGCAGCGGTCGGAAATTTCCTGGCAACACTTGCAACAATTTTTGATACTTCATGGTCAGAGGTTTTAAAAGTCAATGTGATTCGATCATTCGCAACTCAAGTAACTTTGGGAAAGTTGTTAGCATTTCAGGTTTTCATCGCTCTTTTGGTTTTTGCATTAAACAAATCAATCAAGAAAAATGGTGGAGCATTCTGGTTGTTAGTGCTTGCTATCAGCGGAGCTGTGGCTCCGATTTTTCAAAGTCATTCAAGTTCCCAAGGTGGTCATGGTTTAGCTATTGGGTCTCTGATAATCCATGTCATCGCACTATCTTTTTGGCTAGGAAGTGTTTTCGCCCTACAAGTAATGCCTGATGAATCAAAAAAACTAGCATTCGCAAGAGTTTCCAGTATCGCACTTTGGTCATCTACCGCTGTTGTCTTAAGCGGGGTTGCAAATGCTTGGACCCGGCTTCGTTTATCAGGTGATTGGCTCTCTACATATGGAACCTTGGTACTTACAAAGGTGTTGTTGACTGCAACTTTAATTGCAATCGCCGGGAGAATTCGTAAAGGCTTAACCGCCGCAAAATTGCTGCCATTTGAGCTGGCGATTATGAGTTTGATATTAGGTATTGGCGCATTACTAAATCGATTTACTCCAGAAGAAAGCGGAGCTGTCGAGTTCGACAAAGTGCGAGATCTAATCGGAATCTCTATGCCGCAAGAGCCGAACTTGAACCGAGTTCTATTTGCTTATGAGGCAAATGGCTTGATTTTGGGGCTGCTGATATTTGCTACCGCTTTATATATTCGCGGTGTTGTGGCGTTAGCGCGCCGAGGCGATAAGTGGCCGGTAGGCAGAACCATCTCCTTTGCTATCGGTATCTCTCTTTTAGATTATGCAACCAGTGGCGGTATTGGTTTGTACTCTCACTTCTCATTTCAGTATCACATGATTGCGCACATGGTTCTTAGCATGATTGCGCCGATTGCGATTGTCTTAAGTGCGCCGATTACCTTAGCGCTGCGAACTTTGCCGATCGGTAGAGAAAAAGGTGAACGCGGTATTCGCGGTTTGTTGTTGACTGCTCTTCAATCCAAGCCAACAGCAATTTGGACCCACCCGGTAGTTGCCTTAGCAATCTTCGATGGTTCTTTATTTGCCCTTTACTTCACCCCGCTTTTCGGTGAGTTGATGTCTGGTCACTTCGGACACATGATCATGGACTTCCATTTCATCGCAGCGGGTTTACTTTTCTTCCACGTGATTGTGGGAATCGATCCCAATCCACGAAAAGTTCATCACCTGGTGCGCATCGTTATGTTGCTCGCAGCGATGAGCATCCACGCTTTCTTCTCAGTAGCACTTATGTCCGCCAATGACTTAATTGATGGCGGCTATTTCCAGATGCTGGAAAGACCATGGGCGACTGATTTATTGAGTGATCAGAAAGCTGGCGCGGCAATTGGTTGGGCCATGGGTGAAATACCAATCATCGTGGCTTTGATTGCGACCTTTATCCAATGGGTCAGAAGTGATGCCCGCGAAGCAAAACGTGCCGACCGAAGATCCGAGGTTGATTTAGCCGAGTACAACGCATATCTCGCGCAGCTAGCTGCCCGAGATGAGAAACCAGAACCGAAGTAGAATCCGCGACATGGAAAACTCAGCGGCGCTACCTTTTACTTTGCCAGATGAATATGAAGCTCTTCGCGAAAGTGTGCGCGCTTTAGCAGACAAGAAGATTCAACCATTTGCCCATGATGTCGATGCACAGGCCCGTTTTCCGCAAGAGGCTTTTGATGCTTTGCAATCAGCGGGTTTAGCTGCCGCTCACGTACCAACTCAATTTGGTGGTGAAGGGGCAGATGCGCTTGGAGTTGTAATTATTATTGAAGAGGTTGCCAGAGTTTGCGCTTCCTCATCACTTATTCCAGCGGTTAACAAACTTGGCTCAGTACCGTTAATGCTTGGTGGAAATGAGGAGCAAAAGAAACGCTGGCTAACACCACTTGCCCAAGGTAAAGGTTTTTCATACTGCTTATCTGAATCAGAGGCAGGTTCAGATGCTGGTGCTATGAAAACCCGCGCAGTTCGTAAAGGTGACGGTTGGGTGTTAAATGGAAGTAAGAAATGGATTTCTCACGCAGGCTTTTCGGAGTTCTACACCGTTCTTGCCTCGACCGATCCGGAAAAAGGTCCAAAAGGTATTACCGCATTTGTTGTTGAAAAAAGCGATGCTGGAGTTTCCTTTGGCGCCCATGAAAAGAAAATGGGATTCAAAGGCTCACCAACCAGAGAGGTTTACTTCGACAATGTAGAGCTAAGCGATGATCGTCGCATCAGCGAAGTTGGAGCCGGATTTTCCTTGGCGATGAAAACCCTTGATCACACCAGAATTACTATCGCAGCGCAGGCTTTGGGAATTGCTCAAGGCGCATTTGAAGTAGCAACTAAATATGCCCATGAAAGAAAACAATTTGGAAAATCTATTTTTGATTTTCAAGCGGTGCAGTTCATGTTGGCCGACATGGCTATGGAAATCGCCGCAGCGCGCCAATTAACTTACGCCGCTGCAAGCAAAAGCGAGTCATTAGCCGCTGATTTAACTTTCTTTTCCGCAGCCTCAAAATGCTATGCAACAGATGTCGCGATGAAGGTCACCACAGATGCGGTCCAAGTTTTGGGTGGTTATGGATATGTAAGTGATTATCCGGTCGAGCGAATGATGCGGGATGCGAAGTTAACCCAGATTTATGAGGGCACTAACCAAATTCAAAGATTGGTAATGGCTCGAAATCTCAACTCTGTGTTGTAAAACGCACCAAAATCTCTGAGGTTGCTGCTGCATGAACCTTTTGGTCATGAGGTTCAACTGGTATTTCCTCGCTGGTTAACTCGCCGGGATAAACCAAAGCTACGCGCCAGGCATTGGTACGTTTCAAAGCTCGATCATAGGAACCGCCACCTTGACCAAGACGATTTCCATTACGATCAATATGCAACGCGGGAACTATTACGACATCTAGCTCGCCGTTAAAAACTTGATCTTCACTGTTACGCCATTCCAAATCTTTATCTTCCAGCATGTGTGGTGTAACAACCACTTTTCCTAATCTGGTTAATTCAGCATTTAACCCGCTGGTGTCTGGTTCGAAACCATAAGAAACATAGCTGGCAATTACCTTTGCGTTTTGAATTTCCTTTGCCGCTATCAAGTGATCCCAGTCAGATGAAACCACCAGAAACTCTCGTTCTGCGCGATAACGTTTTCTTAACTCAGACTTGAGTTTCTTGGCCTTTGAATCCACGGGAATAGAGTATTTACAAAGTAGGGTTACGGCGTGAGTGAAACCATAAAAGTCTCAGAATTTGCAGCTGAATTATTGGCATTAGCCAAACCCTTGGCCGCTTTTGATATGCCGCTGATGGATGCTCATGGTGCGACCTTGGCGGTTGATGTTAATTCTGGCGACAAAGTTGCCATCAAATCAGGCTCCCGAATTCGCTCTACTCAGATTGGTTTAGCTGCATCTATTGGATTAGATCATCTTCCAACTCGGCCACAACCGAGAGTGGTTGTAATTTCTGCGGGTGCAGATCTTGTAGAACCTGGTTCACCGCTTCAAGATCGCGAAGACGAGTATGAATCTAACTCTTGGTTACTAACAACAGCGGTAAAAGAAGCGGGCGCGGTTGGTTATAGAGTCCACACAATTCCACATAACGCGGAACAACTTAAAGATGTAATTGAAGACCAACTTGTCCGAGCCGACTTAGTTGTGATCTGCGGGGAAAGTCATGATGACTCCTTCAACCTAATTTTCTCAGTGCTACAGCAGATAGGTCAGGTTAAAGAGGCCACACCGTTAATTCACGGAACTGGAAAACATGCTTATGGCACCGTGGGCCCGGATCAGACCCCGGTGGTCGTGCTACCTGGAGATCCGATTTATGCCTACATTTCAAATGAAATTTTCATAAGGCCCATGATTAGAAGCATGCTTGGTTTGCATGACATTCATCGTCCGGTAATTAAAGCCAGGTTAAGCAATGAGGTTTCAAGTGAGTTGGGCAAACACTCATTCATCCGAGCGGTTCTCTCTCCAGATAGCTCAAACTCTCGCACCGTATCTGCGATACCAAATCAAGATGATTTGATCGGCTTATCTGATGCGACTGGATTGATAGTAATTCCTGACTCCAGCACTGGGGCAGCTGCCGGATCTGAGGTAGATGTTTTAGTTTTAGAGCGGCGCTTCAACTAGAAAATCAGATATGGCAAGAATTTCCCGAAATCACTGGCCATTGATTTTGAATGATGGCGAAATAACCCTGCGCCCATTGCGCATCCGGGATCGAGCTGCGTGGCTGGGTGCGAGAAGAAAGAATCGTGAGTGGCTGACTCCATGGGAGGCAACCTCGCCGGTTCCAGAAGAGAATAAAAACTTACCGACCTATATTGAAATGGTTCAGATTCACAATCGCGAGGGAAGGGCTGGGCGCTCCTTAACTTTGGCGGTCTGGTTCCACAATCAATTGATTGGCCAGATAACACTGGGCGGAATTTCTTATGGGGCATATCGCGGGGGCCATATCGGATATTGGATTGACCAAGGGCATGCCAACAAAGGTTTAACTACCAGAGCGGTTCGTGAGCTAACCCGTTATGGTTTTGAAGAACTTGGTTTACATAGAATTGAAATTAATCTAAGACCTGAAAATGCGGCATCCAAGAGAGTCGCCGAAAAAGCTGGGTATGTTTTTGAAGGTTTGCGTCCCCGGTATCTTCACATTGATGGCGGTTGGCGAGACCATCTCTGTTTTGTTAAAGAAAATCCCCGGATTTAAATTTGAAAATTTCTCCTCATAATTAAGGGGGAAATACCCGAAAAGTCCGAATGCTGCCTTTAGGGTTATCACTCGTGGGATCGGGATTTATTTACTTAGTAATCGTAGGCATGTGGATTGCCTATTTCCTGCCCCGTTGGATTACAACCCATGAAGAGGTATCTGGGAAAACCGTAGAGAAGTTTGAAAAAACTATGAAGGTAGTTGGTGTGACCTCAGGTAACTCAGCACCTGATATCGCTGCGTTAGAAAAAAAGCGGGAACAACAAATCACTACCCGCCGAATTACTTTTTCATCAATTATTGGACTTACCTTATTAGTAGCTTTATTTGCTTTAACTGGTCTAGTTTCACCTAGCGTAATTGCACTTCCAGTTTCTGCTTTTGTGCTTTTTGTGGTTCACGCTCGCAATCAAATTTCTGTGATGAAGGAAGAGTTGCAACGCGCTAAATCAATTCAAGAAACAGTCACTAAGCCAGCGCACAACAAATACTCCGAGATAATTGCGCGCTCAAAGCGTGCTGTTACAACATTGAATATTTCTGAAGAGCAGTGGACACCGCTTTCTGAACGTGTGGCGAGTTATGCGCAAGAGGTTCAAAGCATCGTAATCCTGCCTAAAGGCAGCGCTGAGAAGTTGCGCGGTGAAACATGGGA
>JACCDH011160944.1_pt1 | contig 12230 bp, 10 predicted proteins | sample 7442481 | NCBI WGS metagenome assembly JACCDH01 (sample SAMN15323433, study PRJNA562643) | freshwater metagenome | isolation source: river surface water | place: USA:Blue River Watershed | collected 2017-08-15
ATAATACTGCTGTCATCGGCACGCCGACGGTCACCAGCGTGACGGAGAACACGGATGTCGTTGACGGTTACCTGCAAGCCATCGGCAACATCACAGTGACCGACGTGGACGAGGACGAAGGCACACTCAAAACGACCTTCACGTCAGCACAGGGTAACTTGGGCACGCTGGAACTCCAGGAAGATGGCAGTTATATCTACAGCGTGTCAAACAATGCGGTGGAATATCTGGGCGCCAACCTCAGCAAAGAAGACTCTTTTGATATCGTCTCTGCTGATGGCACGCCCAACACGCTGCGCTTCACGATCAATGGAATAAATAATCCCGCCGTCATTGGCACTCCGACTGACAACAGTGTGACTGAGAATGCGGATGTCGTTGACGGCTACCTGCAAGCCACGGGCAGCATTTCAATCACGGACCCGGACGCAAACGAGGAAAAATTCACGGCGGGCAATTTCACGGGACAATTTGGCACACTTAACTTACTCGAAAATGGCGACTATATCTATAGCGTGTTGAACAATGATGTGCAGAACTTTGAATCTGGGCAGACGGAAAATGATAGCTTCACCATTTATTCGGCAGATGGCACGAGCAAGGACATCACTTTCGAAATCATTGAATCCGGTGAAGCTGCTGTCATCGGCACACCGAGCGTGGACAGTTTTACTCAGGATCCGGATCTCATTAACGGGGTGCTTAAGCTAGTCGGTTCAATCCCCATTAGCGACAAAGATTCTGGCGAAAGCGAATTCCAGACGACCGTGAAATCAGCAACTTCAAATATCGGGGAACTCGTTCTGGACACTCAAGGCGGCTTTAGCTATACGATCACAAACGAAAGATTTTCTAGTATTTCGATAAACTCAGATATCTTCACTATCTCTTCTCTGGATGGCACTAGCAAAGCCATCATCTTTACGACCTTCAACGGGGACGTCGAATCTGTTTTCGATGTAGTGGAGCCACCTCAAACCAACTTTAGTCAGATTATCTTTGGTCTCGACCGTAATGATAATTTCTTTTGCATGGGAGATAACCAGCAAATCTACGGGAATGGAGGACAAGATGAGTTCTCTTTCGGTTTTCTTAGAAATTCAACGATTCGTGGAGGCGATGGTGCTGACATTTTTTACATCGACATCATTCCTTCAAATAATAAAATCTATGGAGACAATGGTAACGACATATTCGAATTTAATAATTTTCCCAACGGGGATGTATGGGGTGGCGAGGGGTCGGACACGTACAACATATTTGCAAAAGAAATGAACAATTCTTCTGTTGTGATCCACGACTTTAATTTCAGCCCTCCAAATACCGGAGGCGACAAAATAGTTTTTACCGGAATCGAGTCCGGAAACGAGACCGAAGTTAATCCCAAAACCTTGAATCTTGCGCTGACACAGTCACCAACAGCGACACATCAATACTTGCTAACAGCGGACGAAGGTTCGGGAAGATACACGATCCTTACCCTGATCGGCACTGGCCTGGCCATGTCTGACCTGGCGGACAATATCGTAGGTTACACATTGTGAATGAACCCGCGGCCCGCACCGGCGTATTCATAATCTCGTGATACGCATTGAACCGCTTGTCTTCGCACCATCGCGTGCGGGGACAAGCGGCCTCTATATCCTGCACACCTCAGGATTTGAGCTCAGTGGGTAATCCCCCCTCAGGACTTAGCCCCAAACACCTGCTCCATCTCGCGCCGGAATTTCACCGCCGTTGAATTCGCATCAAACGCCACATCACTCCAGCTTACCGCCTGACCAGCCTTGACCGGCTTGAGCAGTTTCACGCCATGTGCCAGACCCAGCGGCAAACCACCCAGCGCAATCGACTCCTGTGCCGGGAACAGTTTGCCGTAAACAGTAAAACCACCCTCACCATCTAGCACCTCGCCAGCTGCCAGATCGCGTTTGGCGGTAGCAACGACATCGCCGTTCCAGCAAATCGGTGCACCGGTGGATTCGCCACGTACACCGATCGACGCGACGGTGATACCCAGCTCCAGGCCAATCAGGTGATACGGCTTGTACATCGCCGAGTACTGACCGCTAGGATCAGTAACCAGACCATATTCGCGGAAGCAGCGCGCGACATACTCGCTGTCAGCAGCAAAGGTGACATACACACCCCAACGCAAATCGCGGAATACCGGACGCGTATCACGCTCAAGACTCGAAATCACTTCCACCTGACCACGTGTATCCAGAATGCCGCCATCAGCTTTCGGTATCAAAATGCGGGACAGATCATCGACACCAACGGCCGGAAAACGCAAGCCGGTCGGTGCAGAGAGTCCGGTGGCGTTCGCCACTGAGGCCATTTCAATCGCGCTCTTGGTGCCATCGAGGAAGCTGTTGAACATCTGTGCGTTCATGCCGCCTTTGGCCGCATCTTCGGCAGTCAGTCCGTAATGCTGCCAGACGGTATCCGGCGTGGAGCTGTGATAGCTGGACAAATACTTGGTGCCCTTGCCTGCAGCCACCACCGAAAAACCGGCGGCACGGGCCCAATCGACCATTTCGCAAATCAAAGCAGGCTGATCACCATAAGCAAGTGAATACACGATACCCGCTTCGTCGGCGCGTTTCTTAAGCAGCGGACCGGCGAGTGCATCAGCCTCCACGTTCACCATCACGATGTGTTTGCCATGTTCGCAGCAGGCCAGCACATGCGCGATGCCAATCGCTGGATTACCGGTGGCATCAATGATGATGTCGATGTGCGGTGACTTGATCAGCGCCATGCCGTCATCAATGATGGCGGTATTACCTTGCTTTGCCGCTGACTCGAGCGAGGTTGCTGTGAAGCTGTCTTCTTTCCAGCCCACATTGCGCAAGGCCGCTTTGGCGCGATCAGGCGAGAGGTCAGCAATGCCCACCATGTGAATGCCCGGCGTACGCGGCACCTGCGAGAGATACATCGAGCCGAACTTGCCTGCACCTATCATGCCAACGCGCACGGGCTTGCCTTCTGCAGCGCGCTGCTGCAGTTTTGCGAAAAGATTCATCGATATCCCCGGGCTCAGGCGGCCATGCCGTCGGGCATACCGTGCTGCTCGCTGACCGGCGTGCCGTCTTTCCACGGCAGATCAACCGGATACGACTTGACCAGGCAATCATCAGGCAAACACTCGATCGGCGTGAAATCGCGATGGGCAATGTAGCCGGGGCGCTTGAAGCGGCGAATGTGGTTCGATACCGCGCACAGGCTCAGATATACCGTCACACGATTCCAGGGCGACAGGTTTGGCGCAGAGCCATGTACCAGACAGCCGTGGAAGAGCATCATCGAACCGGCCGGACCTTTGGGAGCGACGATGCCGCCCTTGTCGACCAGCGTGCGGATATTGTCATTGCTGATGGTCCACAGCGGGTAGCTGGTGGTCGAGGTGTCGTGACCGGCTTCCAGGGCACCCATCTTGTGGCTGCCGGGGATGAACATCAGCGGGCCGTTGAACTCATTGACTTCATCAAGGAAGATCGCGACATTCATCGCGCGTGCTTCGGGCATCTGATCATCATTGAGCCAGGTGCCGTAGTCCTGATGCCATTGCCAGATGTCGCCGTCGAACGCCATCTTGCCGTTGACCTTGAACTGGTGCATGTAGAGCTTCTCGTCAAACAATTGCTCCACCGGCTTGACCATGCGCGGATGACGCGCCAGGCGTGCAAACGGCTCGCTGTACATGTGCGCAGCAAAATTGGTGCGCACCGCTGTCTTGCCCTTTTCGCGAATATTCTCCGCGCGATCCTGCGCGTACAGGTTCGGTACTTCGTCGGTGAGGGTCTTCATTTCTTCGGCCGTGAAGTGCGAAGGGAAGAACAGATAACCGTCACGGTCGAACTGATCGAGTTGTTCCTGGGTGAGTTTCATGCCTGTCTCCTTTGGTGGCTATCAGAATTGGATTGGGAAATTGGTTTTGAATTTGAATGCGTATCGGCAGACTTGTCAGGAGCGGTATCGCCGGTGCTGCCAAGACGGGCAACCAGCGATTCGCCGGCTTTTTCGCAATGGAGCAAGGCCTGCTGCTGGGCCGCGTCCGGTCGACCGGAGACGATCAGTTCCAGCATTTTTTCATGTTCATCCCAGACCGCATGACGAGCGCCGGCCTGACTGAGGGTCACCCCCATGATGCGGCGTATGTGATTCCAGTTGCGCTCGGCTGCCTGCAGCAGCACGGGATTGCCTGCCGCTTCGTAGATGGCACGATGAAAGGCAATGTCGGCCTCAATCATCGCGCGCAGATCCCGGCCCCGGGTGGCGGCTCGGCCGGCACCAATCAGACGAAACGACAGATTGGCCTGACGTCGCGCAGCCTCGCGAGCAGCTAGCCCATCAAGTACAGAACGAACCTGATAAAGATTGGCGATATGGTCTGCGGTCAGCGGCGCCACCATCACGCCGCGGCCACCGGCATCAATCACCAGACCGTCGCGCTTCAACAGCAAAAGGGCTTGGAGGATGGGCTGACGCGACACCGCCAGACTCTCGGCCAGCGCCTCTTGCGTGATGCGCTGACCGGCCACATAACGACCATCGCAGATGGCGTCGATGATGGCTTGATACGCCTGTTCGGCGAGATCGGGCGCAGCATTGAGTGGAGTGATGTCAGTCATGAAGCAGCTATCGAGTACTGTATTCTGTATACAGAGTATCTCGAAACATGCTCAAAAGCAAGTAATGTCAACGATCTATTGCGACGACCCTGTCAGAAAAAGCTAGGCTGCCCGACCCGCCCTCGCCAAAATCCGTTCTGCCTTCAGGATCACCGGACGATCGACCATCTTCCCGTCTACAGCCACCGCAGCGCCCTGACTGGCGGCCGCCGCCATCAGAACGCGCTCCGCCCAGTCCACTTCGGAAGCCTCTGGCAGATAGCTGGCATGAACCACGGCCAGCTGCGCCGGATGAATGCAGAGCTTGCCACCGAACCCGAATCGCTTGCCGCGCAGGGTCTCCGACGCCAGCACGGTCCTGTCATCGATCGCCGTGGTGACGCCATCAATCGGCGGCGCGATGCCAGCCACCCGCGAAGCCAGCACCAGTTGGGAGCGAAAGTAATCCAGCTCGCGATCATCCCCCTCAATGCCAAGGTCGACCGCAAAATCAATGCTGCCGAACGCCAGCCGCTCCACCCCTTCTGCCGCCGCCAGCGCGGAGAGGTTCACAAAACCCTGGGCGCTTTCGATCAGCAGCAGCACCCGTTGCGCGCCCGCTTTGCGCAGACGCTCAATATCCGCTACCTGTGCCGCCTTGGGCAGCATGACCGCCGCCACGCCGGGATGGGCGCACAGCGCCAGATCGGCCGCAAACCACTCGGTGTCGGGTGTGTTGATCCGCAGGCAAATCGGCTTGTCTGCCGACAGCCACGCAGCGACCGACGCGCGAGCGCTGTCTTTGTCCACCGGCGAGACTGCATCTTCCAGATCGATGATCACCGCATCGGCGCCCGCCGCCAGTGCCTTATCGAAGCGCTCTGGGCGACTGCCGGGAACAAACAAGTAAGACACCGGTACCGCAGACGTTGTTGGCATGCTTGGCAGGGTAGACATTCAAATCGCCTTCTCAGTTGCCAGCGCATCGACGGTATCGGACGCATAGCCCAACTCAGTCAGAATCGCGCGCGTGTGTTCACCCAGTGCGGGAATGGCATCCATGCGCGCCTCCCATGCGCTGCTGACACCCGGAGGCAGTGGCGCCCTGACCTCACCCACGGGCGACGCCACGCTGGCCCAGCGATCACGAGCACGCAGCTGTGCATGCTCCCAGAGTTCGTGCATATCGTTCAAGCGCGCGCAAGCGATCGGTGCATCGTCCAGACGTTCGATGATCTGTTCGGCTGTGAGTGCAGCAAAACTGCTGCAAATGATTTCGTAGAGCGCTTTGCGCGCGCTGCTGCGTTTGCTGCTTGAATCAAAGTGCGTATCGGTCGCCAGCGCCGGCTGCAGCAACACCTTCTCGCAGAACAGCACCCACTCGCGCTCGTTCTGCAAACCCAACATGACAATCTTGCCGTCACCTGCCGGGAAAGGCCCATAGGGATAAATCGTCGCATGCGCCGCGCCCGCCCGTACCGGTGGCGGCGCGCCTTCATAGGCGTAATAAAGAGGGAAGCTCATCCACTCGGTCATGCTCTCCAGCATGGACACATCAATGCGGCAACCCTTGCCCGTACGGCCGCGCTGAATCAGCGCTGCAAGAATATTCGTGTACGCGTACATGCCAGCGGCGATATCGGCGATCGAGGCACCGGATTTGGCGGGTGTGTCTTCGGTGCCCGTCACTGATAGAAAACCTGATTCACTCTGAATCAGCAAGTCGTAGGCTTTTTTGTCGCGATAAGGGCCATCCGCACCATAACCAGAGATATCGCAAACGATCAGCCCGGGAAAGCGCGATGACAGCGCCTCGAATGACAAACCCAAACGCGCCGCCGCACCCGGAGCCAGGTTCTGCACCAGCACATCCGCCTTGGCCAGCAGGCGATCAAGGATCACGCTCGCCTCAGGGTGTTTCACATCCAGCGACAGACTTTCTTTGGAGCGGTTCACCCAAACAAAATGCGATGACATGCCTTTGACGCGATCATCGTAAGCGCGCGCAAAATCCCCAACGCCGGGACGCTCAATCTTGATCACGCGAGCACCAAGATCGGCCAGCTGGCGCGTGCAAAACGGCGCGGCAATCGCGTGTTCCAGTGTGACGACGGTGATTCCGTCCAAGGGGCGCATGGTCTCTCCTTTGCGGGTATTCGATATTATTAAATTCGTGATTCGTCGATTTTCAGACGAAGGTCAGAGGCAAAGCGATGTGTCTCACATCGCTCTCGGACCGCAGCCAAACGCGAATCATGCCAGACTTGCCTCGGCCTGCATGGCCAGCTCGCCGCGCGCATTGGCCGCCCACAGCGTGACGCTTCGACCATCCTCTTCCAGACGCCCATGCACGCTGAACGGCTCGATATCAAACAAGGGGCTTACTGCGCGAAACGCAAACGAGCTGATTTCGCGTCCAGGCAGTTCACGCGCGGCGAGCCCGATCAGCAAAGTGGCGATCAACGGCCCATGCACGATCAGACCGGGATAGCCTTCCACCTCGGTCACGTAACTGCGATCGTAATGAATCCGATGACCATTGAAGGTCAGCGCGGAATAGCGAAACAGCAGCACCGGATCCGGCACGATTTGTTGTGACCATTGCGCATTTGTCGGGGCGGCCTTGGGTATCGCAGGCGCATCGCCGGCTTGCGGCGGGTTGCGATACACAATATCGTGCTCTTCCAGAATGACGGGCTCGCCATTGACGGCGACCTCATGGGCTACCGTAACAAAAACCAGCGGGCCCGATTTACCCTGCTTGACGTTTACCGACTTGATCAGCGAAGTTCGCTCGGCCATCGCACCCACCGGCAAGGCACCCCGAAAAATCACCCGAGTGCCCGCCCACATTCTGCGGGGTAGCGTCACCGGTGGCAGGAAGCCCCCGCGCTGCGGATGACCATCCGGCCCGACTAGCGATGCCGGGCTCACGGACCAGAAATACATCCAATGCCACAAAGGCGGCAAGGCATCGCCCTCGATTGGGGAAGACGGTAAATCCAGTGTTGCCGACAAGGCATTCGCCTTGCCAAGGTCGATCCGGTCAGTCAGCGTTTCAGTGCGACCGATCCACTGGCTCAGTTGATCAACATCGGGAGTCTGGGTGGACATGGCGCATACCTGACACATTGGGAAAAACCCTATTGTCTAACACGGACGGCGACCGGACAATTTGGAATTCCTGAAGGACGAATTGCAGGCCGGATGCAGTTCACCCGAGGCAAACACGAGGATTTTCATCAGTGGCGAGACCGCCCAGAGGACTATAATCACGGGCTTAACTGGAGTGCGCCATGAATTTTTTTCAAAAGTTTATCGATCGCCGTACCTTCGGCCTTTGCTTGTTGCTAATCACGGGTATGGCGAGGGCAGATAACACGCCACCATCAAGCATTGATGCCGGCCTCGTACAATCCACGCGCAGCATCGCCGGCGATCTGCTCGGTCAGCTCGGACAGAAACTAAAAGCAGCAATGTCGACCGACGGTCCGGTTGCCGCGGTCAGCGTCTGCAAAGAATCGGCACCCGCAATTGCGCGCCAACTCTCCATCGCCAACGATGCCAAAGTCACCCGCGTCGGTACGCGTGTCCGCAATCAAAATATGGGTATACCGAATGCGTGGCAAAAAGAAGCGCTGACGCAATTCGAAGTACGCCTGTCGCAAGGCGAGAAAGCCGCGGATATCGAATACTGGCAGGTCGCCGACAATGGCCACGGCAAGAATGAACTGCGCTATGCAAAAGCGATTGCGGTTCAGCCCCAGTGCCTGAGCTGCCACGGATCTGCACAAGATATCGCCGCACCGCTTGCCGAAAAACTTCGCATCGAATATCCGAATGATCAGGCGACCGGTTACAGCGTGGGTCAGCTGCGCGGTGCCGTTGTCGTGACGCGCCCGTTACCGTAAAAACCGCAGTCGACTTGATTGTCAGCACCAAATCAGACAAACGGATCAAGCTTTAATCGATGCGGTTTATCGCGGGATGACTTTCGAAGAACTCATCCCTACTGCGCGGTGCGTTGGTACGGTGTTGTTTGCCTAGGCAACCGTAAAATTTCCACCGTCATCCCAGCGAAAGCTGGGATCCAGCGTCTTTAGTTTTGCACCTGATGCCAGAATGAAGAAGCCACCCAGCCAGCGTCGAATCAGCACCCAATCAAAACCATCAGGAATGTATCGTGTCGATCAGTAACCCCGAATTTTCGCAATCTTCCGTCATGCGGCCCGTGAGTATCTCGGGCGGCGACAGTCATCATCATGCGCCCTTGCCTGTGCTTGTGATCGCCGCGATTGGCGTTGTCTTTGGTGATATCGGTACCAGTCCGCTGTATGCGTTAAAAGAGTGCTTCAGCCCCGAGCACGGCATACCTTTTTCCGAGAGCGCCGTACTGGGCATTATCTCGATGATTTTCTGGGCACTGCTGCTGGTCGTTACCCTCAAATATGTCGCCTTTGTTTTGCGTGCAGACAATCAAGGCGAAGGCGGCGTGCTTTCGCTCATGGCACTGGCGCTGCGCTCGGCGCGTGCTGACCGCAAGTCCTACACGCTATTGCTCATGCTGGGTGCACTGGGCGCCTGCATGCTGCTGGGCGAATCGGTGATCACGCCTGCGATCTCGGTGTTGTCTGCGGTCGAGGGACTGGAGGTCGTTCATCACGATATGAAACGCTTTGTGATCCCGATTACCTTGCTGATCGTGATTGGCTTATTCCTGATACAACGCTACGGAACTGCGGCTGTGGGCCGATTCTTTGGCCCTGTCATGCTGATCTGGTTCGCGACGCTCGCGGGCTTTGGCGTGATCAATATTCTTGATAATCCCGGCATACTGAACGCCGTCAATCCTATGTATGCCGCCAACTTCATTAGCGAGCATACGCTGCAAGCTTATATCGTGATGGGTTCAGTGGTACTGGTGGTCACCGGTGTCGAGGCGCTGTATCTGGACATGGGGCACTTCGGCCGCAAGCCCGTACGCCTGGCCTGGCTACTAGTCGCACTGCCTGCTTTGCTGGTCAATTACTTTGGCCAAGGCGCGCTACTGCTGTCACAGCCGGATGCGGCGAGTAATCCGTTTTTCCTGATGCTGCCCTCCTGGGCGCTATGGCCCATGATTGGTTTGGCGACTATTGCGACGGTGATTGCTTCGCAAGCGGTCATTTCAGGTGCATTCTCGCTCGCCAATCAAGGCATATTGCTGGGCTTCCTGCCGCGCATGCAAATTCTTCATACATCGGACACCGAACGCGGGCAAATTTACATGCCGATGGTGAACTGGCTGCTGCTGGTGCTGGTGATTTTCACCGTGATTCAATTCCGCGAATCCGGCAATCTGGCAGCGGCCTATGGTATCTCGGTAACGACCACCATGCTCATTACCACCAGCCTTCTGGCCGTAGTCATGTACAGGGAATGGAAAATTCATCCCGTATTGGTGGTTGCACTCGCTACAGTATTTTTTATCGTCGACTTCTCTTTCTGGACCGCGAACCTGATCAAGGTCAAGGATGGTGGCTGGTATCCGCTGATGCTGGGTGCGATCTGCTTTGTGATGCTCACCACTTGGTACAAAGGTCGCAGATTATTACGTGAACGCGTTGTCCATGATTCCATCCACCTGCCCGAGTTTGTTGAGTCGCTACTCGCGCATCCACCACATCGCGTGGAAGGCACAGCCGTCTTTCTTACGGCGCATATTGATTTCGTGCCAGTGGCACTGCTACACAACCTGAAGCACAATCGCGTGCTGCATGAGCGCGTCATATTCCTCAAGCTCTCCATCTGGGACGTGCCTTATGTGCGCGATGAAGAACGCCTGACCATCAGCGAGTTGGGGAGCAATATCTACGTTGTGCGTGCGGTCCATGGTTTCAAAGAGACGCCCGACATCAACACCGTGCTGAAGTTACTCGAACAGCAGCATGGCCTCACACTGGAATTGTCTGATACGTCCTTCTTCCTGGCGCGCGATACCATCGTCCCCAGCAATCTGCCGGGCATGGCCTTGTGGCGCGAACGTTTGTTTGCCTGGATGATGCAAAACGCCGCCAAGCCATCAGACTTCTTCCGTATCCCGCCGAACCGGGTGGTGGAACTGGGAACGAAAATCGAAATCTGACAAGAGCCCTAGGCGCAGAGCTTGAGGATGAATCGCGTGTTGACCGGACTAGCGAATTCGCTGAAACGGCGCGCGATACAACCACACCGGTTTGCCTTCCACTGTACGCAGTACCGCGGTGGCTTTTAATTCTTCTGCAGGAAATTCGAGACTGGCCAGCCATGCGCCGGCTCGCAGCTCGGCCGCTGCTTTTTCTACGGCACGCGGCATGGTTTCAGGTCGCTGAAACAAATACACCATGTCATGTAATGACCAATCTGCGGCCCACATATCACCTTGTCGTATCTTCGCCCACGGGCAGAGCAAGGCAGTCAATGCGCGCAATGGCCAGCTCCATTCAATACCGTGCAGCGTGGCCTGCGGGTAGGCAGATCGCAAGGCGCGCAAACCATGACCCAGACCACAGCCCGCATCAAGAATGGACGCACCCGCTTTGAGTGGTGCAGACATCCCCATGCCGGCGAGTGCCCCGACCGGTGTCGGGAACAAGGGCGCATCGCGCCAGGCATTCATCGGATACACCAATGCCACAATGACCAGCGGCAATAACCACGCCCAGGCCGGCAAGCTAACCGCGCCCGACAACAGCAGCGATAATGGAAAACCTGCCGCCACCGCAACACGTCGCCAGAATGTGCCCGCCAGCACACTGAGCAGCGCACCCAAGGCCGTCGCAGCGCTCAAAGCCAGCCAGAGGGTGACACCGGCTTTTTGCAGAAATCCATACACAAGCCAACTGCCGGCCCAGGCCATCAGGGCAGGCACAGGCCAGCGCAGCAATAAAATCGGAATATTCGGCACGCGTGGATTATATTCGCGTCATGCAAACGACTGTGAAAATGACTACACTGCTTCCCGAATCTATCTCACGCTGTCATTCCAAGGAGAACCCATGAAAGTCAAACAGATTTTGTCCGGTGTCGAACTCGTGATCGCCGATATTGAGGTTCAGCTCGAAGGCGAACTGCGCTCCAGCCATACCTTATGCGCCCTGCTGCGCGATGAAGGTGGCAAGGAAGTGCTAATCCCACTCAACACCCCCGATGGCCGCCCTATCTTCATGAATCCCGAGAACGCCATCGCTGATGGCTCCGATAATTCGCATTAAGACATCCCATGCCCACCCGTCTGCTCACCGACACCTTCAACCGCTTTTTCGAATCCGAGAAAGCCGGCGGCATGCTGCTGCTGTTTGCCACTTTCATCAGCGTGGCACTCACTAATTCCTTACTGGGCCCTCAGTACCTCGGTGTGTGGCAAACAGAGTTTGCGGGTATGACGCTGGAGCATTGGATCAATGATGGCCTGATGGCGATCTTTTTTCTGATGATCGGGCTGGAGCTTGAACGCGAGCTGTATGTCGGTGAGCTGTCCATCCTGCGCAATGCACTTTTACCGATTTTCGCTGCAATGGGCGGCATGCTGGTACCTGCTTTGATGCATTACGGATTCAATGCCGGCCTGCCGTCTCAGCCTGGTGTGGGCATACC
>JACCDH010409196.1_pt1 | contig 12219 bp, 13 predicted proteins | sample 7442481 | NCBI WGS metagenome assembly JACCDH01 (sample SAMN15323433, study PRJNA562643) | freshwater metagenome | isolation source: river surface water | place: USA:Blue River Watershed | collected 2017-08-15
AACTGCGAAACCGACTTTGTGACCAAAAACGACAGCTTCCTGGCTTTGGCCAACGCCGCTGCCAAACTGGTGGCTGAGCACAACCCTGCCGACATCGCTGCCTTGGGCGAGTTGCCTTACAGCCAGGACGGCTTTGGTCCCACATTGGAAGAAGTGCGCAAGGGCCTGATCGGCAAGATCGGTGAGAACATGAGCTTCCGCCGCTTCAAGCGTGTCGCTGGCGGCACCAAGATCGCCAACTACTTGCACGGCACCCGCATTGGCGTGTTGGTCGAGTTCGATGGTGACGAAACAGCCGCCAAAGACGTCGCCATGCACGTAGCCGCTATGAAGCCTGTGTCTTTGACCAGCGCTGAAGTGCCAGCTGAGTTGATCGAAAAAGAGCGCTCGGTGGCTGCTGCCAAAGCTGCCGAGTCGGGCAAGCCTGCCGACATCGCCACCAAGATGGTCGAAGGTTCGGTGCAGAAGTACTTGAAAGAAGTGTCTTTGTTCAACCAGTCTTTCGTCAAGAACGACAAGCAAACCGTGGAGCAGATGCTCAAGGCTGCTGGCACCACTGTGAGCGCATTCACCTTGTACGTGGTGGGTGAAGGCATCGAGAAGAAAGTCGACGACTTCGCTGCCGAAGTGGCTGCCCAAGTGGCTGCTGCCCAAGCTGCAGCTTGACTTGAACCCATCGCGTCATCCCGTCGTTCGTTTACATATTGAAGGAGTCCATCATGTCCCAAGCCAAGCCAGCCTTTAAGCGCATCTTGCTCAAGCTGTCCGGCGAGGCCCTGATGGGGGATGACGCTTTTGGCATCAACCGCGCCACCATCGTGCGCATGTCCGAAGAGATCGCGGAAATCACGCGTCTCGGCGTCCAAGTGGCGGTGGTGATCGGTGGCGGCAACATTTTTCGGGGTGTGGCGGGTGGCTCGGTTGGCATGGACCGTGCAACCGCCGATTACATGGGCATGCTGGCCACGGTGATGAACTCTTTGGCCCTGGCTGACGCCATGGACAAGGCCGGTTTAACCGCGCGTGTCATGTCGGCCATCGGCATCGACCAGGTGGTCGAGCCCTATGTTCGCCCCAAGGCTTTGCAGTACCTCGAAGAAGGTAAGGTGGTCGTTTTTGCAGCGGGCACGGGTAATCCTTTCTTCACCACAGACACCGCAGCAGCTTTGCGTGGCGCAGAGATCGGTGCCGAGATGGTGCTCAAGGCTACCAAGGTCGATGGCGTGTACACCGCCGACCCCAAGAAAGACGCATCGGCTACCCGTTACAGCAAAATCAGTTTTGACGAAGCCATTTCGCGCAACCTGGGCATCATGGATGCCACCGCTTTTGCCTTGTGTCGCGACCAGAAACTGCCAATCAAGGTGTTTTCGATCATCAAGAACGGCGCCTTGAAACGCGTGGTGATGGGGGAAGACGAAGGCACCTTGGTTTATGCTTGATCCTGTTCTGACGAGGAGAACCCCATGACGATTGCTGACATCAAAAAAACCACCGAAACCAAGATGGAGCAATCCATCGCGGCATTCAAGAACAACCTGACCAAAATCCGCACAGGCCGTGCCAATCCGGCTTTGCTGGACACGATCCATGTCGATTACTACGGCTCACCCGTGCCTTTGTCGCAAGTGGCCAATGTGTCTTTGATGGATGCCCGCACGATCAGCGTGCAGCCTTGGGAAAAGGGCATGGGCGCCAAGATTGAAAAGGCCATCCGCGAGAGCGAATTGGGCTTGAACCCTGCCTCCATGGGCGATCTGATCCGTGTGCCGATGCCGCCCATGAGCGAAGAGCGTCGCAAGGAAATGACCAAACTGGCCCGTACCGAAGGTGAGAATGGCAAGATCGCCATCCGCAACCTGCGCCGTGATGCCAACGAATCGGTGAAAAAGCTGGTCAAGGACAAGCTGGCTTCTGAAGACGATCAAAAGCGTGCTGAAGCCGATGTGCAAAAATTGACCGATAAGCGCATGACCGAGATCGATCAACTGGTGGCCGCCAAAGAACAAGAGATCATGGCGGTCTGAGTCTGCACACGATGCCGTGGCCATCCACGGTCTGAATGGCCGCCCTTTGGCGGCCTTTTTTTCTGGAGAACGCATGCTCAAGCAAAGAGTCATCACTGCACTGGTCTTGCTGGCCTTGTTGCTGCCCGCCTTGTTTGCGGTCAATCCCTGGCCCTTCTTGGCTTTGACGGTGGTGTTGATCGCTGCTGGGGCATGGGAGTGGGGCCGCTTGAATGCCATGGGACCGCTGTCATGGGTGGGGGCGCTCATTGCGCTGGCCTTGTGTGGTCTGGCGCAGCGCTGGGGCTGGGTACAGGCGAGTCCTCCGCGGGTTTGGTTGCTGGCAGGCGCGGGTTGGGTCTTGTTTGGCGCTTGGATGATTGGCCGTGGTGTTGCGGCATGGGCCTTGTGGCCGAAGACCTTGCGTTGGGTGGTTGGTTTGTGCCTCTTGGTCATCGCTTGGTTGGCCATGGCGCAAGCCCATCAGCGCGGTGTGAATTTCTTGTTGTCGGTGTTGGTTCTGGTGTGGGCGGCTGATGTGTTCGCCTATTTCTTTGGGCGTGCTTTTGGGGGGCGTCTGGTGGGCGTGAAATTGGCGCCCAGCATCAGTCCTGGCAAAAGCTGGGAAGGTGTGTTTGGCGGCATGCTGGGGGTGATGCTGGTGGCACTGGTTTGGGCCGAAGTCGATCGCCGTTGGGCGCTTCCCAGTCAGAGCTTTTATTCCTTGCTGTTTGCCAAAGGCGCCTGGGTGGCTTGGCCCGCTCTGCTGTTCATGTGCGCCATGAGTGTGGTGGGTGATCTGGTGGAGTCGCTGGTCAAACGCAGCGCGGGCATGAAGGACAGCTCGGGTTTGTTGCCTGGACATGGCGGCGTGCTGGACCGTGTCGATGCTTTGCTGCCCACCTTGCCATTGGCCATGATGTTGGTGACCTGGATTTGAAGGGCGATCGATGAACAATAAGCAACGCATCACCATTTTGGGTTCTACCGGTTCCATCGGGACCAGCACCCTGGACGTTTTGGCACGTCATCCCGAACAGTTTTCGGTCTATGCCCTCACGGCTTCCAGCCAAGTGGACCTCATGCTGGCTCAGTGCGCGCAGTTCAAACCTCAAATCGCCGTGATGGTCCGTGAGGACGCTGGGCGTTTGCTGGCAGATCGGGTCAAGGCCGAAGGCTTGCCCGTGGAGGTGCGGTGGGGCGCTCAGGCCCTCGATGAGGTGTCGTGTGCGCCTGAAGTCGATGCGGTGATGGCGGCCATTGTGGGCGCAGCAGGTTTGTCACCTTGTTTGGCTGCAGCACGTGCGGGCAAGCGATTGTTGCTGGCCAACAAAGAAGCCCTGGTGGTGGGGGGCGAGGTCTTCTTGTCGGCTGTGCGCGAGGGTGGGGCAACGCTGCTGCCCATCGACAGTGAGCATTCGGCCATTTTTCAGTCCCTGCCCGAAGACCCCACAACCTGGGAGCGTCGTGTGCACAAGATCATCCTGACGGCTTCAGGGGGACCGTTTCGTGGACGTGATCCTTCTACACTCAAGGATGTGACCCCCGAGCAGGCTTGCGCCCATCCCAATTGGGTCATGGGGCGCAAAATTTCGGTGGATTCCGCGACCATGATGAACAAGGCGCTGGAGGTGATCGAGGCGCGTTATTTGTTCGGCATGTCCCCGGATCAACTCGAAGTGGTCATCCATCCCCAGAGCGTGATCCACTCGATGGTTCAGTACAAGGACAATTCGGTGGTCGCTCAGTTGGGCACGCCAGACATGCGTGTGCCCATTGCTTACGGTTTGAGCTGGCCTGAGCGCATGACCTCAGGCGCCTCAGCTTTGGATTTTCACGCTTTGGCGGCCATGACTTTTGAAGCCATGGACGGGCATGGCCATCCGCGGCGTTTTCCAGGCATCCAGCTGGCGTGGGAGACGCTCAATGGCGCACCTGGCACCTGTGCCTTGCTCAATGCGGCCAATGAAATCGCGGTCGATGCTTTTTTGAGTCGGCAAATTCGCTTTGATCAGATCCACGTGGTGAACCGGGCGACGCTGGATGAGCTGAGTTGTCCTGCGCCGAAGGATTTGCAAGATTTGATGACGCTTGATCGTCAAGGTCGTGAAATGGCCCGATCCATCGTATTGAGATTGGCTGCTTAACAAACAGTCTTTTACCCCGATAGCGCCTCTTCTTGTCTTGGGTGTGCAGATGTCTGAGATATGATCTTTGTAGCCTTGTTGCAAGCTTGCCCGCCCTGAGTTCTGCATTCCCATTTTCAATGGATCATCCATGAATTTTTCTTTTCTTCCATCGCGCATGAACCCGACTGCATTGGGTTTGCTGGTGTCTGCTGTCGTTTGTTCGCCTGCCTGGGCCGTCGACCCTTTTACAGTTCGGGATATTCGCGTGGAAGGACTGCAGCGGATTGAGCCTGGAACGGTCTTTGCGTCTTTGCCATTTCGTGTTGGTGACCAATACACCGATGACAAAGGCGCGTCAGGCATTCGTGCCTTGTTTGCCTTGGGCCTTTTCAAAGACGTTCGCCTTGAGACGCAGGGCGATGTATTGGTCGTCGTCGTGGAAGAGCGTCCTTCTGTGGCTGCGGTGGAATTCATTGGCTTGAAAGAGTTTGACAAGGATGTTCTGCACAAGGCACTCAAGGAGGTGGGCCTGGCAGAAGGGCGGCCTTACGATAAAGCCTTGGCAGACAAGGCTGAGCAAGAGCTCAAGCGCCAGTACATCAGCCGCAGTCTCTATGGTGCTGAAGTGGTCACCACCGCCACGCCGATTGACCGAAACCGCGTCAACTTGTCTTTCACCATCACCGAGGGCGGTCCAGCCAAGATTGCCAACATTGAGATCGTCGGGAACAAGACTTTTTCAACAGACACCTTGCGCGATCAATTCAATTTGGATACCGGCGGTTGGATGAGCTGGTACACCAAGTCGGATCGGTATTCCCGCACCAAGCTCAACGGTGATCTGGAGGCTTTGCGCTCCTACTATTTGGCACGAGGATTCTTGGAGTTCCGCATCGACTCCACCCAAGTGGCCATGTCACCAGACAAACAAAAAATGACCATCACCATCAACATCCATGAAGGTGAGCGTTTCGTGGTCTCGGGGGTCAAGCTGGAGGGCAACTATTTGGACAAGGAGTCTGAATTCAAGCCACTCGTGAAGATCGCCTCGGGTGAGCCCTACAATGCTGAAACAGTGGCTGAAACCACCAAGGCATTCACGGAGTATTTCGGCAAATTCGGCTTTGCTTTTGCCCGCGTAGAGGCCAAGCCCATCATCGACCGTCAGAACAACAGGGTGCAGTTCGTGTTGGTGGCGGAGCCATCGCGCCGAGCTTATGTCCGACGCATCTTGTTGGCTGGCAATAACCGAACCCGTGATGAAGTCATCCGCCGAGAGTTCCGTCAGTTGGAGGCAGCTTGGTATGACGGCGACAAGATCAATCTGTCGCGCGATCGGGTGAACCGTTTGGGGTATTTCACCGATGTGAACGTGGATACCCAGGAAATTGCAGGATCTCCAGATCAGGTGGATTTGCTGTTCACCGTCGCTGAAAAGCCCACCGGCAGCGTGTCTTTGGGCGCTGGTTTTTCCTCCACAGAAAAAGTGGCCCTGACTTTCGGTATCCAGCAAGAGAACGCATTTGGGTCGGGCAATTACCTCGCTGTGCAGGTCAATACCAGCAAATACAACCGCAATTACGTGGTGAGCACAACCGACCCGTATTTCACTCAGAACGGTATTTCACGCTCGATTGATTTGTTTCATCGGACCACACGGCCTTATTTGGGTGATTTGAATGCCTACAGCCTGGTGAACTCTGGCATTGGCTTGCGCTTTGGCGTACCTGTAACCGAGACTGACCGCGTTTTCGTCGGCGCTAATTTCGAGCAGACGCAAATTGTTGCTGGCACAGGTTTGCCCACAGCCTATAAAGACTATGCGGCTAAATTCGGTTCAACCAGCACAGCCTTACCTTTGACATTGGGCTGGGCGCGAGACGGCCGTGACAGTGCTTTGGTGCCGACGAGAGGATCTCTTCAAAGCTTCACTGCGGATGTGAGTGTTGCCGGTGATGTGCGCTACGCCAGATCCAACTATAAATTCCAGCAATACATCCCTTTGAGTAAAAAATACACCTTTGCTTTCAATACCGATTTGGGTTGGGGTCAAGGTCTGAAGGGTCAGGAGTACCCGTTGTTCAAAAACTTCTATGTGGGTGGCTTGGGCAGTGTGCGTGGTTTTGAACAATCAACCCTTGGCCCAAAGTCTGATGGCGTCTATCTTGGCGGTGCTAAAAAGATGGTCTTCAATGCTGAGTTCATCACGCCATTTCCTGGGGCCGGTAACGATAAAACATTGCGCATGTTCGGCTTCATGGACGCTGGTTACGCTTTCAAGGACACAGAAAATGTTTCATTCAGTGCGCTCAGGGCATCTGCAGGTATCGGTTTGAGCTGGATCTCGCCCATGGGCCCATTGCGCTTTTCATATGCTGTGCCTGTCCGTCAACAGACTGACGATAGAATTCAAAAACTTCAATTCCAAATCGGAACTTCTTTCTAATGAAAACGCTTCGTCAACATTTCACACTTGCAATGATTGCTGGTGTCGCCGCTTTTTCTACCATGGCTCAAGCTCAGGAGTTCAAGCTGGGCTTTGTGAATACCGAGCGGATCTTCCGCGAGGCTGCAACAGCCAAACAGGCACAAGCCAAGCTTGAGCAAGAGTTCTCGCGCCGCGAGAAAGAGTTGGTGGATGCGGGCAACGCCTTGAAACAAGCTTCGGAGAAGTTTGAGCGCGAAGCGCCCACTTTGGCCGAATCGCAGCGCACCGCTCGTCAAAAACAGCTGATTGAACAAGACCGCGAATTTCAGCGCAAACGCCGTGAGTTCCAGGAAGATCTGAATGCTCGCAAAAATGAAGAGCAGCAAGTCGTGGTCGAGCGCGCCAACCGTGCGGTCAAGCAAGTGGCTGAATCCGAAAAATACGATGTGGTCTTCCAGGAAGCCGTGTACATCAACCCCAAGCACGACATCACTGAAAAAGTGATCAAGGCACTCAACGCCTCTGCTGGCAAATAACAGGTTCTGACCTGTTGGAAATGGTGGCATTGAAGCTTGGATCAATCGTTGAAGCACTCGGTGGCCGCTTGTTGGGGTCAGCCGAATTGCAGATCGCCGGCCTAGCACCTTTGCAAACGGCGCGTGCCGATCACATCAGCTTTCTGAGCCATTCCCGCTATCAAAACCAGCTGGCCAACAGTTTGGCTGGCTGCGTCATTGTGGCCCCCGCGTTCGAGGCGATGGTGGCAGATCGCCAAGCCGCCATCGTCACCGATGATCCCTACCTTTATTTCGCACGCTTGACCCGTTTGTGGAAGAGCGCACAGCACCCTTCCCGTGGACCGCGCATTCACCCCAGTGCCGTCATCGATCCTGATGCCTCGGTCGCGGCTGATGCTGTGATTGGGCCTTTGTGTGTGGTCGAGCGTGGTGCTCGGGTTGGCTCGGGGTCTGTGCTCAAGTCACGTGTCACGCTGGGTGAGGACTGCCGCATCGGCGATCGCTGCATTGTTCATGCTGGCGTGGTCATCGGTGCGGATGGTTTTGGCTTCGCACTGCACAAAGGGCAGTGGGAAAAAATTGAGCAACTGGGCGCAGTGCGCATTGGCGATGATGTGGAAATTGGCGCCAACACCTGCATTGATCGCGGGGCATTGGACGACACGGTCATCGAAGATGGCGTCAAGCTCGACAACCTGATTCAGATTGGCCACAACGTTCACATTGGCAAACACACGGCCATGGCCGGTTGTGTCGGGGTGGCTGGCAGCGCCCACATTGGTGCGCACTGCACCGTGGGCGGTGGTGCGATTGTGTTGGGTCATTTGACGGTGGCCGACCATGTGCACATTTCTGCCGCCTCTGTGGTCACGCGCTCGATTGCTCAGCCAGGGCAATACACGGGCATGTTTCCGCTGGATACCAATGCCAATTGGGAAAGAAACGCCGCCAGCCTCAAACAATTGTCCCGATTGCGTGATCGCATCAAAGCGATCGAGACCCGTATTCAAGATAACAAGGAAAATTGATCATGATGGACATTCACCAAATTCTCAAACAGTTGCCACACCGCTATCCCATCTTGCTGGTCGATCGTGTACTGGAACTCGAAAAAGGTGTGCGCATCAAGGCCCTCAAGAATGTCTCCATCAACGAGCCGCACTTCCAGGGGCACTTTCCGCATCGTCCCGTGATGCCGGGCGTGCTGATGCTCGAAGCCTTGGCACAGGCTGCAGCCTTGCTGGCTTTTGATACTTTGGGAGAGACGCCTGATGACCAGACGGTGTACTACTTCGCCGGCATCGATGGCGCCCGCTTCAAGCGTCCTGTGGAACCCGGTGATCAACTGATTTTGGAAGTGGAGTTGGACCGCATGAAGGCCGGTATCTTCAAATTCAAGGCGCGCGCCAAGGTGGGTGACGAGATCGCCACAGAAGCCGAGTTGATGTGCACCATGCGGAAAATCCCTCAGGCCTGAACACCATGAGCAAGATCCATCCAACGGCCATCATCAGCCCTGGCGCTGAGCTTGACAGCTCGGTGACTGTCGGACCTTACACCGTGATCGGTCCACATGTGCGCATGGGCGCGGGCACGACGGTGGCCAGCCACTGTGTGATCGAAGGCCACACCACGATCGGCCGTGACAACCGGATTTTCCAGTTCAGCTCATTGGGCGCCGTGCCACAGGACAAGAAATACAACAACGAGCCATGTGAGCTGGTCATTGGAGACCGCAACACGATCCGCGAGTTTTGCACCTTCAACATCGGCTCGCCTGGTGACCGCGCCGTGACGTCGGTGGGCAATGACAATTGGATCATGGCGTATGTGCATCTGGCACATGACTGCATGGTCGGCAACCACACCATCTTTGCCAACAACACGCAATTGGCAGGCCATGTGGTGGTCGATGATTGGGTCATTCTGGGCGGCTTCACGGTGGTCCACCAGTTTTGCCGCATCGGTGCGCACAGCTTCACGGCCATGAACTCCTTGCTGTTCGCGGATCTGCCGCCTTTTGTCATGGCGCAAGGGCAACCTGCCCAAGCGCGTTCGATGAACTTTGAAGGCTTGCGCCGCCGTGGGTTCACACCTGAGCGCATCAGTGCGGTCAAAGCCATGCACAAGGCGCTTTACCGCGATGGCTTGTCTTTGGCCGATGCCATGGCACGCATTGCCGGTTTGACCGAGAAGACCCCTGAGGCGGCAGACGACGTGAAGATGATGATGGATTTCCTGTCGACCGCATCACCTCAACGTGGCATCGTGCGTTGATCCTTTATGGTTGATCTGGTCGCTCATGCACAGCAGGCCCCTTCGGGGGCCTTGTCCTTTGGCATGGTCGCCGGTGAAGCTTCGGGCGATTTGCTGGCGGGTCTGCTGATTCAAGGTTTGCGACAACGGTGGCCTCAGGCGCAGGGCTTTGGGATTGGTGGCCCACATATGGCTGCCTTGGGCTTTGATGCCTGGTGGCCTCACGAACGCCTGGCGGTCCGGGGCTATGTCGAAGTGCTGCGCCACTACCGTGGGATTGTGGCCATTCGTGAACAACTCAAGCAGCGCCTCTTGGCATCCCCGCCCGACGTGTTCATCGGGGTGGATGCCCCTGATTTCAATCTGGATCTGGAAGCCCATCTCAAAGCCGCAGGCATTCCCACGGTGCACTTTGTGTGCCCCTCCATCTGGGCGTGGCGACCCGAGCGCATTGAAAAGATCCGGCGCAGTGTGGACCACATGTTGTGCATTTTTCCATTTGAACCCGAGTTGCTGGCACGCGCTGGCATTGATGCCACTTATGTGGGGCATCCTCTGGCGCAAACCATTCCCATGACGCCAGACCGTGCTGCCGCACGCCAAAGCTTGGGTCTGGATCAGGATCGTCCGGTGGTCGCCTTGTTGCCCGGCAGTCGCCAATCCGAGATCGAGCACTTGGTGCCGCGTTTCATTCAGGCTGCACAAATCATGCAAAAGACGCAGCCCCGTCTGCAGTTCGTGTTGCCTGCGATCCCGAGCTTGCAAGCGGCGGTTCAAAGCCTGGTCAATGCGCAAGGCGGTTTGATCGGACTGCATGTTCTCAAGGGTCAATCGCATCAGGCTTTGGCGGCCTGTGATGTGACCTTGATCGCCAGTGGCACCGCCACGCTGGAGGCTGCTTTGTTCAAGCGCCCCATGGTCATTGGTTACCACATGAATTGGCTCAGCTGGCAGATCATGAAGCGCAAGCAGTTGCAGCCCTGGGTAGGCTTGCCCAATATCTTGTGTCAGGATTTTGTGGTGCCTGAGTTCATCCAAGATCAATGCACGCCTGAATCCCTGGCAAAGGCCACACTCGAATGGCTTGCGCAAGCTGACCGTGTGGATGCGTTGCAAACCCGTTTCAAGCTGCTGCACCAGACCTTGCAGCGCGATACCTCATATTTGGCGACCCATGCGCTCGAAAAATTCCTGGGTGCTTGAGCAAGCGCCATTGAATTTTGACGTTCCTGGTCTGATGGCTGGTGTGGACGAGGCTGGCCGTGGTCCTTTGGCGGGGCCCGTCGTGGCTGCTGCCGTGATTCTGGATGACTTGCATCCGATCGCCGGTCTCAATGACTCGAAAAAGCTCAGTGCCAAGCGCAGAGAAAAATTGTTCGATGAAATCAAAGCCAAGGCCTTGTGCTTTTCGATCGCCGAAGCCACAGTGCAGGAGATTGACGAGATCAACATCCTGCAAGCCACCATGCTGGCCATGAAGCGGGCGGTGGAAGGTCTGCGCCTCAAGCCCGTGAAAGTTCTGGTGGACGGCAACCGGCTGCCCCCCATCGACATCCGCGCAGAAGCGATTGTTCAAGGCGATGCCTTGGTGCCCGCCATCTCGGCGGCATCCATTTTGGCCAAAGTGCACCGTGATCGGCTTTGCGAGCAAATGCATGCCGATTACCCGCAATACGGCTTTGACCAACACAAGGGCTATGGCACGGCCGTCCATCTGGCGGCGTTGCAAGCCCATGGCCCCGCCGAATGCCACAGACTAACTTTTGCCCCGGTGGCCAGGAGTGTTCGATGAATCTGATCACCTCGCGTGACAACCCCTTGGTCAAGTCCATACGCCGTTTGTCGCAAGACAGCTCGGCTTACCGCAAGGCCGGGCAATTCTGGCTGGAGGGTGATCACTTGTGCCGCGCTGCCGTGCAGCGTGGTGTGCGGCCTTTGCAGATGGTGTTGACGGAGTCTTTCTGGGAAGAGCAAGGCACCGAATGGGCGCCGCACAGCGACCAGTTGATCGTCATGCCGGATGCTTTGTTTGCCAGTTTGAGCGGCCTGGAGTCACCCGCCCGCATGGGCTTTGTGGTGCCTTGGTCAGACCAGGCCCAAGTGTTGCCGGACGCTTCTACAGTGATCCTGGACCGCTTGCAAGATGCCGGGAATGTGGGGGCCATCCTGCGGTGCGCCTCGGCATTTGGTTACCGGCAGGTCCTGGCCATCAAAGGCACCGCTGCATTGTGGTCGCCCAAAGTGCTGCGTGCAGGCATGGGGGCGCATTTCGGACTGCATCTGGTGGAATCCGCCACGCACGAGGATGTGGCGGCTTTGACAGTGCCGATCCTGACGACCAGCTCGCATGAGGGCGATTATTTGCACGAGCTCTTGAAAAATGGCCGTCTGCAGCCGCAGTGTGCCTGGCTCATGGGGCATGAAGGGCAGGGCGTTTCCGAAGCCTTGCTGGCCAAAGCCCGGCAGAAGGTGCGCATTGCGCAGCCTGGCGGTGAAGAATCGCTCAACGTGGCCACGGCTGCTGCGATTTGCTTGCACGCCAGCGCCACGTCCTGAAATTGAAATCTTTGTGCTGCCCGTCAGGCTTGCCTTGTGGCTGCTTGTCAGGGTTTTTGCGGTGGTCCTCGGCTATAATGAGAGGCTTTCCCGCATCAACCTGTACGCCACAGTCCATCCCAGGCCCATTCCTCGAACAAGCAGCCAAAAAGAGATCGCATCTCTGATGAGCGCTGAGGCGTACCCGAACTATTCCGGAGAACCCAGTGCTTTTGTCTCTTCAGGGAACCTTCCCGCCCGCCATCTTGGCGCTCGCAGACGGCACGGTCTTTATCGGCAGCTCGATCGGAGCCACCGGCTCCACAGTCGGCGAAGTGGTGTTCAAC
>JACCDH011578906.1_pt1 | contig 12218 bp, 11 predicted proteins | sample 7442481 | NCBI WGS metagenome assembly JACCDH01 (sample SAMN15323433, study PRJNA562643) | freshwater metagenome | isolation source: river surface water | place: USA:Blue River Watershed | collected 2017-08-15
CGGCGAATACGACGGCCAGCTTCTGGAGAGCGTGGACCCGGGCGGCCTGGTGTCGCAGGCCATCGAGCCCGGGCGCATCATCGGCAGCGTGGTGTATCCGGCTTCCGAGCTGGTGGAGCCGGGCCTGGTGAAGGTCATCGAGGGCAACCGCTTCACCCTGGGCGAGCCGGATGGGTCGCGCAGCCCCCGCATCGAGGCCTTGAGCAAGGCCCTGATGGAGTCGGGTTTCAAGGCCCCGGTCAGCAAGGACATCCGCAGCGAGATCTGGGTCAAGCTCTGGGGCAACCTCAGCTTCAACCCCATCAGTGCCTTGACCCACGCCACCTTGGAAGAGATCTGCACCTATCCCGCTTCACGCGAACTGGCCGCGCAGATGATGCGCGAGGCGCAGGCCATCGGTGAGAAGCTGGGGGTGCAGTTCAAGGTGAGCCTTGAGCAGCGCATCGCCGGTGCGCAGGCGGTGGGTGCGCACAAGACCTCGATGCTGCAGGACGTGGAGCACGGCCGGGCGCTGGAGCTGGATGCCTTGGTCGGCAGCGTGGTGGAGCTGGGGCGCATCACCGGCGTGGCCACGCCCACCATCAGCGCCATCCATGCGGCGGTGAGCCTGCTCAACCACACCCTGCAGCGGCAGGGGGCTTGCCTGCGTACGGCGGCGAACCCCTGAACCAGGGGCCTTGCCCACCGATAAGATGCGGGGTTTGCACATGAGCCCTGCCCCATGATCTCCTTCGCCCGTCCCTTGCGTTTGTTGGTGGCCAGCCTGGTGCTGCCGTTCCTGTTGACAGCCTGCGGTGGCGGCGGCTCCGACAACGGCGGTATGTTCGTGTCGCAGATGGCTGCCAGCACGCTGCAGTACAGCCGCAACATGGTCATCACCGTGACAGGTTCGGGCTTGGACAAGGGCTTGAAGGTGGCCGTGGACGCCGGCTGTGGCGAGGTCACGGAAAGCGCCGGCGGTGATGCCCTCACCCGACGCTTCACCTGCAAGGTCACGGCCCTGGGGCCCAAGACCATCCGTGCCTTCACCGCCAACAACCTGGAGGCCGCGCGCCTGCAGGTGACCGTGCCCGAACCCGAGGTCACGGTGATCCTTCAGGGTGTGGACACCACCACCTCCACCTTCACGGTCAAGCTCGACCCCACTCTGGCGCCGGTCTCGGTCAACAACTTTCTCGACTACGTCAACGCCGGCTTCTATCGCCTCACCATCTTCCACCGGGTCGTGAAGGACTTTGTGGTGCAGGCCGGCGGCTACACCGCGGGGCCGGTCACGCCGGTGGTGAAGGCGCCGACCTCGCCGGCCATCGTTCTGGAGTCCAAGAACGGCCTGAAGAACGTCAAGGGCAGCATCGCCATGGCCCGCACGTCCGCGCCGGATTCCGCGACCTCGCAGTTCTACATCAACACCGTGGACAACCCCTCGCTGGACTTCAAGAGCGACAGCGAACCGGGCTATGCCGTCTTCGGGTCCGTCATCACCGGGATGGATGTGATCGACAAGCTCAATGCGGTCCCCGTTCGCGTGGATCTGCTCAGCGGGCTGACCCACCTGCCGGTGACCAACGTCGTCATCCTCAGCGCCCTTCAAACCAAGTAGACCCTCCAGGCCGTTTAGGCAACCACCATGAACCTGCTGATCCTCGGTCTCGTGCTGTTCCTGGGCATCCACAGCGCCCGCGTATTCGCCGGCGGTGCGCGTCAGGGTTTCATCGAGCGCTTCGGGCCCATGGCCTGGAAGGGCGTGTATTCGGTGGTGTCGTTGCTGGGCTTCGTGCTGCTGATCCAGGGTTATGGTGCTGCGCGCTTGGATCCCATCGTGGTGTGGGTGCCGCCGGTGGGCATGCGACATGCGGCCTCGCTGCTCACGCTGCTGGCCTTCGTCCTGCTGGCGGCGGCTTATGTGCCGGGGAACGCCATCAAGGCGCGCCTTGGGCACCCCATGACACTGGCCGTGAAGACCTGGGCCTTGGCGCACCTGCTGTCCAACGGCAACCTGGCCGATGTGCTGCTGTTCGGCGGCTTCCTGGTGTGGTCCGTTCTCGTGTTCCGCGCCGCGCGGGCGCGCGACCGCCTCAACCCCCCCGAACCCATGGCGGTTCGCCCCATGGCCCTGGTGCTGTGCGTGCTGGGTGGTGCGGTGGCCTGGGCCGCCTTCGCCTTCTGGGCGCATGCGGCGCTCATCGGCGTTCGGCCCTTCGGCGGAGCCTGAGCGGCTCTAGCTTCCGATGGTGCCCAGGCGTCCGGCCTGGTAATCCTCAACGGCCTGCATCAGTTCCTCACGGCTGTTCATCACGAATGGCCCATATTGGGCAATCGGCTCCTTCAGCGGCCGGCCGGCGATCAGCAACAAGCGGGCCCCGGCGCTGCCCGCGCTCATGGCCACGCCATCGCTGTCAGGCGGGTTGGTGAGCACGGCCATGTGCCGCACGCGGGCCTCCTTGCCCTGCACCACCACACTGCCGCTGTGCAGGTACAAGAAGGCGTTCATCGCCGAGGGCAGCGCCTGCTCGAAGCGGGCACCGGCCTCCAGCACGATGTCCAGGACCACCGGTTCGGTCTTGGGTCGCTGCATGGCGCCCGTCACCGCATCGGCCCCGTCACCGCATTGCCCGGCGATCACCCGTACCTTGGCGCCCACGCCTTGCCAACGGGGAATCTCATCGTCTTCGATGTCGCGGTAGCCGATCGGGCCCATCTTGTCGGCGCTGTGCAGATTCAGCCACAGCTGAAAGCCGTCCATGCGACCTTCCGTCTGCTCAGGCGTTTCACTGTGGATCAGCCCGCTGGCCGCGGTCATCCACTGCACCCCGCCGTCGGTGATCAGGCCTTCGTGCCCGCCGCTGTCGCGGTGGCGCATGCGGCCTTGCAGCATGATGGTGACGGTCTCGAATCCGCGGTGCGGGTGGTCGGGAAAGCCGGCGATGTAGTCGTCGGGCGAGTCGCTGCCGAAATGGTCCAGCATCAGAAAGGGGTCGAGCCGGCGCTGCCACTGTTGGGTGAGCACGCGGCTGAGCTTGACGCCGGCGCCGTCAGAGGTGGGGGTGCCGGCCACCAGGGCCTCGATGCCGCGGGAGCGTTGAATGGGGTTCGTGTCCATGGCGCAACTGTAGGCCGCGCGCCGCAGGCCCGCTTTCAAAGGGTTCGCACGGTGCGTTCGGCTGTGGCATTCTTCGGGGCATGACACGAAATCTGACCTCCAACGTGGCCACCCTGATGCTGGTGGGTTCTGGGCTGCTTTGGGCCGCGGGATCGGCCTGGGCCAACACGCCCACCCCAACGCCTGCGGCCTCGATCAATCCGCCATCGAAGAACATCACCTGGCTGGCCGCAGGGCAGGACGCGGACATCGACCGCGCCTTTGCACAGGCCAAGGCGCAGAACAAGCCGGTGCTGCTTTACTGGGGCGCCACCTGGTGCCCGCCCTGCAACCAGCTCAAGGCCACCTTCTTCAATACGCAGGATTTCGCGGTGCAGGCACGCGACTTCGTGGCCGTGCATGTGGACGGTGACCGCCCGGGCGCGCAGAAGTTGGGCGCGCGCTTCAAGGTGCGCGGCTATCCCACGGTGATCCTGATGAACCCCCAGGGCGCCGAGATCACCCGCCTGCCCGGCGAGGCCGATGCCCAGCAGGTGATGGCGGTCCTGCGCGCGGGCCTGTCCGGCGGGCGGCCCATCCAGCAGGTGCTGGCCGATGCGCGAAGTGGCAAGGCCCTGTCCACGAACGAGTGGCGCACGCTGGCCTACTATTCCTGGGAAACCGATGAGTCCCAATTGGTGAGCCCGTCCGACCGCCCGCATCTTTTGGGTGAGTTGGCGGCCAAGGTGCCGCAGGGCGGCGCAAGCGGCGCCTCTCGGGACACCGCCCAGGCCCATGGCGAAATCGCCACCCGCCTGTGGCTCAAGGCCTTGGCCACCAGCGACGAAGGCAAGGGCGTCAAGCCTGACGCCATGCTGCGCGAACTCGTGCAAACCGTGCTGGCCGATGCGGCCGCCACCAAGCTGCACCTGGACGTGTTGACCGGCGGCGGCGCGAAGATGGTGCAGGTGCTGACCGACGACGGCTCGCCCGAACGCGCGGCGCTGGTGCAGCGCATGGACGCCACACTGGCGCGCGCCCAGGCAGACGCCTCGCTCTCACGCGGGGACCGCACCCAAGTCGTGATCGAGCGCATCGCCCTGGCGCGCCTGGGCCAGGGCAAGGACACCCTCAAGCCCCGCCTGCCCGAAGCCCTGACGCAGCTGGCCCGGGAACACAGCCAGCGCATGGACCGCGAGATCACCGATGGCTATGAACGCCAGGCCGTGATCACCTCCGCCGCATACCTGTTGGGCCAAGCCGGCCTGTGGGAGGACAGCGACGCGCTGCTCAAGGCCAACCTCACGCGCAGCCACTCGCCCTACTACCTGATGAGCCAGTTGGGATCGAATGCCCGCAAGCAGGGCCGCACCGCCGACGCACTGAAGTGGTACCAGGAGTCCTTCGACAAGAGCGTCGGCCCGGCCACCCGGCTGCAGTGGGGCGCCGGCTATTTCAACGCCCTGGTCGAACTGGCCCCGCAAGACACCGCCCGCATCGAGGCCGTGGCCGCGCAGCTCTTCAAGGAGGCCGCGCAAGACAGCGCCGCCTTCCACGAGCGCAGCGCGCGTTCGCTGCAACGCGTGGCAACCAAGCTCAAGGAATGGAACAAGGGCCCGGCGCAGGCCGCCGTGGTGCAGCGCCTGCAGCAGCAGTTGAACGGTGTGTGCGCCGGCGTGGCGGCGGCCGACGGCCAGCGTCAGACCTGCCAGAACCTCATCAAGGCCTGATCGGCTGCAATCGGCGACGGCGGCCGCCCTACACATCCTCCTCGTGGGTGCCGGCGCCCGCCTCGGCCGGCCCTGCCGGCTCGAAGCCATAGTGCTCGTTGAGCCGGTCCCACACCTCCTCGGCCGTTTCGGCGTACTGGATGAGGTGCACGTCGCCGGGGCTGATCATTCCCGTGTCCACCAGGTGCTGAAGGTTGATCAGCCGCTCCCAGAATTCGCGGCCGACCAGCAGCACTGGGCGGCGCCGGCTCTTGCCGGTCTGCATCAGGGTCAAGGTTTCGAAGAGCTCGTCGAGCGTGCCGAAGCCCCCGGGGAAGCACACCACCGCCACACTGCGCATCACGAAGTGCATCTTGCGCAGCGCGAAGTAGTGGAACTGGAAGCACAGCTCGGGCGTGATGTAGGGGTTGGGCGCCTGTTCGTGTGGCAACACGATGTTCAGGCCGATGCTGGGCCCGCCCACCTCATGCGCGCCGCGGTTGCCCGCTTCCATGATGCCCGGCCCGCCCCCGGTCACCACGTGCAAGGGGGTGCGCAAGTGGCGGCTGCGCTCGGTCACGATGGCCGCCAGGCGGCGGGCCTCCTCGTAATAGCGGCTCATGGCCACGGCCTGCTGCGCCCGTGCGATGGCACCGGCGTCGCCACTGCGCTGCGCCCGTGAAAGAAGCTGGTGCGCCTCGTCGGGGCTGGGGATGCGGGCCGATCCTTGGATCACCACGGTGGCGTGCACGCCCTGTTCCTGCTGCACCAGTTCGGGCTTGAGCAGTTCGAGCTGCATGCGCACTGGCCGCAGCTCCTCGCGCAGCAGGAACTCGGTGTCGGTGAAGGCCAGCTTGTAGGCGCTGCCGGGCCCGTCATAGGGCGTGGACGGCCTGGGTGTCTGCACTTCCTGCTGCGCAGACGGGATGTTGCGTTCGCGCAGGGTGCCGTGTGCGCCCGCGTGTGTGTCGGCGTTGTGTTTGCTCATGCCGGCGAGCTTAACGCGCAGCGACGCCGCTTTCCTATCCCCTCACGATGGTGGCCGGGTGTTGGTGATCGCCACGGCGACCGCTCAAGGGGTGCCCGCCACCAAGGGGCCGAGCTGACGCATCAGGCTGATGACGGCCGGGCCCATGAGCACCACCATCAGGGCGGGGAACAGCGTGAAGATCAAGGGGAACAGCAGCTTGACCGGCAGCTTGGCGGCCTCCTCCTCGGCGCGTCGTTCACGCCGCTGGCGCAGGGCCTTGGCGTGCACGCGCAGTGCGTCGGCCACGCCGGTGCCCAGACGCTCCGTGTGCACCAGCATCGTGGCGAAGGTGCGGATCTCTTCCACCCCGGTCCTGGCGGCCAAGTGGCGCAGGGCAAGGGACCTGGCCACACCCAGCCGCCGCTCGGCCCCCAGCAGTTCCAGCTCATCGGCCAGCGCGGGGCTGCGCAGGGCCATGTCCTGCGCGGTGCGCTCCAAGGCTGCGTCCAGCCCCATGCCGGCCTCCATGCAGACGATCATCAGGTCAATCGCATCGGGGAAGGCCTCGAACAACTCCCGCTGGCGTGCGGCGATCTGCCGATGCAGCCACAGGCCCGGCAGCTGCAGGCCCAGCAGTGAGGTGCCCAACAGGAGCGCGGCGCCCTGAGCGCCGAACACGGGCCTGGCCGCCAGGCCCATGCCCAGCCAGGCCAACAGCGGCAGGCTCAGGGCCAGCACCACCTTGGCCGAGTAGAAGGCCACGGGCGCACCCCGCTGGCGCAGGCCGGCGTGCATGAAGCGTTCGCGGTGTGCCGGCGGTACGAACAGTCCGGGGTCTTCCAGTGGCTCCTGGGTCGCGCGCAAGGTTGTGGCGTCGGGCTCAGCCGGCGTGCGCGGCGCCGCCAGGCGCGCCAGGGGCTCCAGCAGGCGCTGCCAAGGCGGTGCATGTCGGGAGTCCAGGCTCTGGACGTCGACCGGGCCCTCGCGGTCCAGCTGATCGAGAAGCGGTGCGTGTGTGTGGGTGTCCATGCGCTGCCCTCTAGACCCGAATGCGCGTCATGCGCCAAAGCCAAAGGCTGCCCAGCACCATCAGCAGCGCGCTGCCTTGCAGCATTCGCACGCCGGTCGGGTCGGTCCACAGCAGGGATACGAACTCCGGCCTAACCGCCAGCAGGGCGCCTGCCGTGGCCGGCGGCAACGCGGCCAGCACCTTGGCCGACAAGCGCGCCTCGGCGGTCAGCACCCGTACCTTGTCCATCAGTTGCAGGCGTTGGCGCACCAGCTGCGCGATGTTGCCCAGCACCTCGGCCAGTTGTCCACCGGTCTGCCGTTGCAGCTTCACGGCCATCACGAAGAATCGGATTTCGTCCACGGGCACGCGCTGGGCCAGTGCCTCAAAGGCGTCGTCCGGGTCGCCGCCCAGCTCGATCTGTTCGGCCACCAGGGCGAACTCGCCGGCCAGTGGCTGCGGACCCTCTTCGGCGGCCATCTGCAAAGCGGTGGAAAAGGCATGGCCGCTGCGCAGTGCGCGGGCCATCAGGTCCAAGGCATCGGGCAGCTGCAGCCCCCCCTCCCGTCACCGGCTGGCGCGGCGGTTCAAGCGCTGCTGCCAGTGCGCCCTCACGCTGCCCCACCAGCCTGGGTCCTCCTGCCTGCGCAGCAGCGCCGGTGTGGCCGTGTCGCGGGGCTGGCCATCGGGCGCAAGGCCCGCGCCGCCCCAAGGGTCGGCGGGTGCGCTTGACCGGGTGTCGCCATCCCCGCTGGGTTCATCGGGAAACCAGGCCTGCAGCCGGCGCCGCAGGCGTTGCACCATGGGGCTGTGGGTCTGGTGCCACAGCAGCATCAGGCCTTCCAGGCCCAAGGCGGCCGCCAGGAAGGAGGCGGCCATCAGGGCCAGCTGCATGGCGTCCAAGGGGGCGTCAGTGGTGTTCATGGTCTTGCCTGCTCAGACGGCGCGCCGGTGCGGCTCGAAGAGGTTTGGCGGCAGCTGGATGCCCCGTGCCCGCAGGCGTGGCTCCAGTTGTGGCCGCACACCGGTGGACCGAAAGTGCCCGCGCACGCGCCCATCCGTGTCCACACCGGCGGCTTCGAACACCTGCAGGTCCTGCATCAGGATGGTGTCACCTTCCTGGCCGGTCACCTCGGAAATGCTCACCAGGCGGCGCGAGCCGTCTGACAGCCGCTGCAGTTGCAGCACCACCGACACCGCCGAGGAGATCAACTGCCGCGCCACGCGTGAGCCCAGTGCGCCAGGACCCATGCTCACCATGTTTTCCACGCGCAGCAGCGCGTCGCGTGCGGTGTTGGCGTGTACCGTGGCCATCGAGCCCTCGTGACCGGTGTTCATCGCCTGCAGCATGTCGAAGGCCTCGGCGCCGCGCACCTCGCCCAGGATGATGCGATCGGGCCGCATGCGAAGCGCATTTCGCACCAAGGCGCGTTGCGACACCTCACCCACACCCTCGGTGTTGGGTGGACGCGTTTCCAGCCGCACCACATGCGGTTGCTGCAGGCGCAGTTCGGCTGCGTCTTCGATCGTCACCACGCGCTCATCGGGCGAGATCGCTGCGGACAGGATGTTCAGCAGGGTGGTCTTGCCGCTGCCCGTTCCGCCGGACACCAGCACGTTGAGCTTGGCGCGCACCAGGGCTTGCAGGAGCAGCCCCATCTCGGCGGTCAAGGAGCCCAGCTCCACCAGGTGGTCCAGCGTCAGTGCATCGCGTGAGAACTTGCGGATCGACACGGCCGATCCATCCAGCGCCAGGGGCGGGATGATGGCGTTGAATCGCGAGCCGTCAGGCAAGCGCGCATCCACCATCGGGCTGTGGTCATCCACGCGTCGGCCCACGCGCGCCACCACCCGGTCGATGGTGCGGCGAAGGTGGGGCTCGTCGTCGAATTGCACCGGCGCCGCCTGCAGCCGGCCCTGCCGCTCCACCCATACGCGTCCAGGCCCATTGACCAGGATGTCGCTCACCCCATCATCCTGCAGCAGCGGCTCCAGCGGTCCCAGGCCCATCACCTCGTGCTCGATATCGGTGACCACCTGCGTGCGTTCGGTGGCGTTGAAGGGCAGGCCGGTGTCTTCGAGCAGGCGCTGCGTGAGCCTTCGAAGCTCGCTTCGCAGGCGCACGGCGTCCAGGGCGCGCAGGGCCTCCAGGTCCACGCGGTCCAGCACGCGCTGGTAAAGCTCACGGCGCAGTTGCGCATAGCCCTGACGGTTCATGAGGCCCACCTCAGAAGCCGCTCGTGCCAGGGCCGGTGATCGTGCGTGGGGGTGATGGCTGCTGTCCTGGGCTCGGCCTGCGCGCCGTGCGCGGCCAGATCGGCGGCCAGATCGGCGGCCCAGCGCGACACGGCCCGCGCCAGCGGGTCTCCCGCATCCACAGCACCCACGGCTTGACCCTGGTAGGTCGCCCGCGCCACGGTGGCGTCACTGCGCGGCATCTCGAGCCACTGCGCTGGCGTGCCGTCCAGGCCCAGGGTGCGCGCCACCTGTTCGGTGGGCAGGGTGTGCGAACCCTGTACCTTGTTCAGCACCAGACCGATGCCGGGTCGGCCGGCGGTGCTTGTCGGTGCCCGGTGTTCACGCAGCCACTGCCAGGCGCGCCGGGCATTGAAGGTGGCCGGAAGTGTCGGCTCCGTCACCAGCATGACCTCATCGAGATCCTGCAGCAAGGGGCTCAGGCCTTCGTGCAGCATCGCGCCATTGGGCAGGTCGATCAGGACCCAGTCCGCCAGGGCCGATGCGGTGTGCACCAGCTTCGACAGGCCCGACCCCTCGAGTGAGGGCTCAGTGGCCTGAGGCCACCACTGGCGCGGCGCGGGCAGCAGCCGCAAGGCCGGTGAGCAGGGCGTGAGCAGCGTGTCCAGTAGGGTGTCGTCCATGCGTTCGATCACGCCCATGGCCTCACGCACGGTGGGGCCCGCGTTGCGTTCACACAGGTGCAGTGCGGCTTGACCGCTGTGCACATCCAGGTCCAGCAGCACCACGCGCTGTCCGCGCTGGGCCAAGGCCCAGGCCAAGCTGCTCGTCAGCACCGTGGTGCCCACGCCACCCTTGGCGCCGACCAGGCCCAGGGTGTAACCATTTGTTCCATCACTCACAGGCATTGCGGGTTGTTCCTTCCATCCAATTGACTGCTCAAGCTTTCACGCGGCAACTCCACCACGGCCGTGGGCAGGGGCAGGCCACCGCTCCACACGGGCGCCACTCCCTGGAGTGCCGCGCCGCTCAGGCTGATCCGCAGGCGCTGGCAGCTCGCGCTGCTGCAACCCGCCGGCTCCCTCGAAACGCTGAGCGTGGGCGCCTGGGCCAGTCCGTTCAGGCCCACCAGTCGCGCCAACGCGCGGCTGTTCACCTGCGGGTCGTCGAGGTCGCACACCACGGCCACGCGGGCACCCAGGCGAGCGGCCTCGTGCATGGAGGCGGCCGCCGCCAGCCAGCGCCCCAGGTCGATCACGCCCAGCACCAGCAGCACCAGCACCGACACCACCACGGCGAACTCCAAGGCGACTCCGCCGTGCTCCTTCGATTGCGTGCGCGACCGGTGTGGGTGTTGGTGGCTCACGGTGCGGCCCTCAGATGAAGCGATAGGCCAAGGTCAGGCCGATCGGTCGATAGGTGAAGCCCCATGACGCAGGCAGCAGCAGCGGCTCGAACCGCACACCCCGAACCTGCACCGTCACCAGGGACACCGGCCCAGCCGCGCTGCTCACCCCGCGCATGCCGGGGTTGGACTTCGGTTCCAGGATGTTCACCATGGCGGTTTGAAGCCCCGGCACGATGGCGACCGTGCCGCCCTGCACGCGCCCGTACACCACCAGGCGCCGCGCCTCCTCTTGCCGAGTGGGGTCGGCCGCGTCACCGGTGGCCAGATGCCGCACCGCTGCGCGCACACCGTGGTGCAGCCGTTCCATGTTCTGCACGGCACGGCCCACATCCCAGGCCGCGGCCGGCACGGCCACCACCACGGGCAGCAGAAAGGCCAGCTCCAGCGCGGCCAGGCCCGAGCCGTTTCGTCGGGCTCGACCGGCCCATCGCTTCACCTGGACACCTGATCGGCTCATTGCACCAGCCCCGGCACCAGCGGCCCGGTGTTGCCACCCACCGCTCCATTCGTGGCGCAAGGCGCCCCGGGGTAGCCGGCGCGGCCCAGGAATTCCACGTCGAAGCTGTTGGACACACCCGGTCCGCTGGGCAGGCTTCCCGATTTCACCGGCGCCAGCATCAGCACGCAGGCCAGGTCCAGCACGCTGGCCATGGCGCTGCCCTTGCCGCCATTCCACACCGAGCAGTCCACGATCGGCACGGTCACCAGCCGGCGCTGTGCGCCCCAAGTCGCATGCTGTGCCGAGCTCAGCGCCGCGATACCGCCACCCACGTTGCCTTGAAAGGGTGAACGCGCTGCGCGCCGGCTCAGGTAGTCGCTCAGGTTGTTGTTGCCGCCGGCGTAGCCCCAGCCGGTGTAGTCGGGTGGCGATTGCTTCGCGTCAGCGGCGTTCGCATAGATGCCGAAGCGCGTGTTCCATGAGCGGCCGATCGAGGTGACCTGTCCGGGCTGACCGATCGATTGACCCAGCTGCACGCCGCAGGCACCTTGCCCTTCGATCAGCCCCGAGAGTTCCGAAGCGCCGCCATTCGGTGGGCTGAAGTCGGCCCAGCCGAAGTTCCCGCTGCCATAGCCGGCGGCGGGGTTGTCCACCGATGTCAGGCGCCGTCCCACCACCAGGCCCCAACCCTGGGCCTGTGTCGACCCGGGCACCGCGCAAACCGCCAACGGCATCGCGCACAGGCTTTGTGCGCTCGACAGCGCGGCCACGGCTTCGGCCGATACGGTCAGTGTGCGCGGTGCATCAAGGCCCATGGCCTGCAGCACCGGCATCAGCCACAGGCCGCGCGGCGCGTCGGTTTGCTTGCATCGCACGTAGCGCGCCTGCGCGGGGGGCAGGCCCAGGGTCTGCGTGGACGTGGCGGCCACGAAAGGGCCGTCGAGTTTGGCGGAGAACGCCACCTCGATCGATGCCGCGGCGGGCACCTCGCTTTGCAGGAACACGCGGTTGAGCGAGGCTTCGGGCCGCGCGGCCTGCCCCTGGGCCTGTGGGTCCACCAGCACCAGGGCGTAGGCGCGCGCGACGTCGTACACCATCGGGTCGTTCGCGCCGCTCAGGCTGGCGCTGGCGGCCAGCGCACAGGCATCCATGGCGTTCTGCAGCTCGGCCTTCATGGTGTAGGCCCGGCCCAGGTCCAGGCCCAGCGCCACCAGGCCCAGCATCACCGGCAGGCACAGGGCCAGCAGCACCGCGGAAACGCCACGCTGGGAGTGCAGTCGCCCGCCGTGGGCAGCGCCGCGGGTGCCGCAGGCCCGGGGGCCGCGCGGCGATGGGGAGCGCTGGCTCATGGTCAACGCGGGGCAGGCGTGCCCAGGGGGCCTTGCGGTGCCGAGGGCATGGGCGCAGC
>JACCDH011277102.1_pt1 | contig 12215 bp, 12 predicted proteins | sample 7442481 | NCBI WGS metagenome assembly JACCDH01 (sample SAMN15323433, study PRJNA562643) | freshwater metagenome | isolation source: river surface water | place: USA:Blue River Watershed | collected 2017-08-15
CTTTTTCGACGATGTCGGTCACCTCGCCCAGACCACGCACAAACAGCGCTGTGGGCTCGACGATGGGCAAGCGCACATTGCGGTAGGCGTAACGCGCCATCAAAGCCCGCACCTGGCCCTCCAGCCACTCCCAACGCGCCGAATCGGGCGGCAGGATGTCGTTCATGCCTTTGACGCCGACCAGCTTCTGGGCTTTGCCCACCTTGGGCGCTTGTTCTTTTTGAGGCTCGCTCATTTTTTCTCAGCAGATCCTGAACCAAAACGGTTCTCAATGTAGTTTTCAACCAGCACCTGAAACTCTTGCGCAATGCCCTCGCCGCGCAAGGTCAGGCGCTTTTCACCGTCGATGAAGACCGGTGCGGCGGGCGCTTCGCCGGTGCCCGGCAAACTGATGCCGATGTCAGCGTGCTTGCTCTCGCCGGGGCCATTGACGATGCAGCCCATGACCGCCACCTTGAGGTTTTCCACGCCAGGGTAGCGCACACGCCAGACGGGCATCTGGGCGCGCAAAAAGTCGTCGATTTGCTTGGCCAGCTCTTGAAAGGTGCTGCTGGTGGTGCGGCCGCAGCCGGGGCAAGCGGTGACGCTGGGCACAAAAATGCGCAAGCCCAGCGACTGCAAAATCTCGGAGGCGATCACCACCTCTTGCGTGCGGGCTTCGCCCGGCTGGGGCGTGAGCGAGACACGAATCGTGTCGCCAATGCCTTCTTGCAGCAAGATCGACAAAGCGGTGGCCGAGGCCACCGTGCCCTTGGTGCCCATGCCCGCTTCGGTCAGGCCCAGGTGCAGTGGGTAATCGCAGCGGCGGCCCAATTCGCGGTAAACCGAAATCAAATCCTGCACACCCGAGACCTTGCACGACAGGGCGATCTGGGCACCGTTCATGCCCATGGCCTCGGCGCGCTGAGCGGATGTGATGGCCGAAGTGATCAAGGCCTCGTACATGACCTGCCGGGCTTCCCAAGGCTGGGCACGCTGGCTGTTGGTGTCCATCAACTCGGCCAGCAACTCCTGGTCGAGGCTGCCCCAGTTCACGCCGATGCGGATGGCTTTGTCAAAACGCATGGCCGCTTCGATCATCTGACCGAACTGCACATCGCGCTTGTCGCCTTTGCCCACGTTGCCGGGGTTGATGCGGTATTTGGACAAGGCCTCGGCACATGCCGGGTAGTCGGTCAGCAGGCGGTGGCCGTTGTAATGGAAGTCGCCAATCAAGGGCACGTCAATGCCCATTTTGTCGAGTTGGTCGCGGATGTGCGGCACAGCCTCGGCGGCTTCGGGCGTGTTCACAGTGATGCGCACCATCTCGGAACCTGCCAAAGCGAGTTCCTTGACCTGAATGGCCGTGCCGATCACGTCGACCGTGTCGGTGTTGGTCATGGACTGAACGCGCACGGGGGCGCCGCCGCCCACAGTGACCACCCGCGAACCCCAGACCACGCGGGACTGGCGACTGGTGCGGCTGGCAGGTGCAGCAATGGCAATGGCTGAGTTCATTCTTTCACCTCGAAACGGGCTACGGTCACCTTGGTGTGGGGTGACAGATCAAAGGGTTTGCCTTTGTAGGTCATGCGCACCACACTGGCCCGACCGACCACCACACTCAAAGGCAGCGGGTATTGAACGTCAAAGCTCTCACCTGCATGAACCACACGACTCCACAACACTTGGTTCCTGCTGTTGCGTATTTCGATCCAGCTATCGCTGGTCGCTGAAAAACCCAGCGAAGCGCCTGCTGAGGCCGCATTTGCCGGCAGCACTGAAGTCACAGAGACTGGTGCGACCGTCACCGTTTGAGGAACAGAAGCTGCTGGCGCGGCAGCAGGCGGCTGAACAGCGGGTATGGGCTCGATTGCCTCGGCTGGAACAGCTGGCACGGGCTCGGACGTCACTGGTTCAGGTGCCGGCAAAAGCTGCACCACTTGATCCGCCGATACGGCCTCTTTGGACGCTGACGGCCACCATGACCAGGTCGAAGGAGATGGCATCCACAACAAAGCGGCAATCAACGCCAACATCAAGACAGCAATACTCACCGTTTGGATGGGAATGCTGCGAAAAAAGTCCAAGCGACCTGCTCGCATCGATTTCTCGGATGTCAGGGGTTCCAAGCTGGGACGGTGCAAGGGCAAACGATCCGCAGATGGTGGCAACAAGGCCAACACCGGCGTTGGATCCATTTGCAAATGACGACAAACACTGGACGCCAATGCCCGCACGAAGACCGGCCCTTTGAATGCATCGTATTGATCGGCTTCCAGCGCCTCAAGCTGCCGAACCGGAACTTTCAAAGTCACCGATAACAAAGCCGTGTGCATCCCCTTTGCCATGCGTGCGGCACAGATCAATTGACCCGCCGTCTGGTTTGGTGTGACGGTTTGCGTTTGTGCCAACTCGGCCGATGGTGGGGAAAGGCTATCGGTCATCAGTCATCAAGCTTGGGAATTAAAAGAATTCACAGGCACCAAGGGGATGGTGCGCTGCTGTGCCATGCGGCTTTGCACTTGCGTGCGGTCTTTCACGTCACCGGCCAATTGACCGCAAGCGGCGTCAATGTCGTCACCACGGGTTTTGCGCACGGTCGTGACCAAGCCCGCATCTTGCAAGGACTTGGCAAACGCCTGAACGCGGGCATAGGGTGAGCGCAGCAAACCCGAGGCCGGAAAAGGATTGAAAGGGATCAAATTGAATTTGCAACGCAAACCCTGACGGGCATGTTTTTGCACCAAATCAATCAATTGCTCGGCATGCTCGGGCTGGTCATTGACGCCATCGAGCATGCAATATTCAAAGGTGATGAAGTCACGTGGTGCATGCGCCAAATAAGCGATGCAAGCTTGCATGAGTTCATCCAACGGGTATTTGCGGTTGAGCGGCACCAGGTTGTCACGCAGCGCGTCATTGGGCGCATGCAAGGACACGGCCAAGGCCACAGGACAATCGGCCGACAGCCGCTCGATCATGGGCACCACACCTGAGGTGGACACCGTCACACGGCGGCGCGACAGGCCATAACCGTGGTCATCGAGCATGGTGCGCAAGGCGGGCACCAGAGCGGAGTAGTTTTGCAGCGGCTCGCCCATGCCCATCATCACCACGTTGGAGATGACGCGCTCATCGGTGCCCAAATGCTTGCGCAGGAAATGTTCGGCAAACCACAACTGCGCCAGGATTTCACCAGTCGTCAAATTGCGACTGAAGCCCTGGTGCCCGGTGGAACAAAACCGGCAGCCCACAGCGCAACCGGCCTGGGAAGAAACGCACAAAGTGCCCCGGTCGTCTTCTGGGATGAACACCGATTCAATGGCATTGCCATCGCCGACGTCGAACAGCCATTTGATGGTGCCGTCGGCAGAAATGTGTTGACTGATCACGGGCAGCGCCGAAACGTGCGCGTGAGATTTGAGCTTTTGGCGCAAAGATTTCGCCAAATCGCTCATTTGATCGAAATCAGAAGCGCCCCGCTGGTGAATCCAGCGGAACAGCTGGGTGGCTCGAAAGCGCTTTTCGCCCAATCCGTCACAAAAAACGGCCAGACCTTCCAGGTCAAATTCGAGAAGGTTGGCCGTCATACGGATAGGGTCGCGCTGGAGCCGCGACGCAATCAGCGTGCGTAAACGTTCATGCCGGGGAAGAAGAAAGCAACTTCCACAGCAGCAGTTTCGGGGGCGTCAGAGCCGTGCACAGCGTTGGCATCGATGCTGTCAGCGAAGTCAGCACGGATGGTGCCAGCGTCGGCCTTCTTGGGATCGGTTGCGCCCATCAGGTCACGGTTCTTGGCAATGGCGTTCTCGCCTTCCAAGGCCTGGATCATCACGGGGCTAGAGATCATGAAGTCCACCAGGTCCTTGAAGAAAGGACGTGCGCTGTGCACAGCGTAGAACTGCTCGGCTTCGCGGCGCGACAGGTGAGCCATCTTGGCAGCGACCACTTTCAGGCCAGCAGCTTCAAAACGAGCGTAGATCTGGCCGATGACGTTCTTGGCGACTGCGTCGGGCTTGATGATGGAGAGAGTGCGTTCGATAGCCATGGTAATTTCCTCTAACAGAGTGTTTTTAAAGCATTTTTGCCATTCAGCAAAGCCTGCTATTCTAACCTGCGCAGCGCCCGAATCCCCCTCATTCTGGGACAAGGGCACACAGGAAATCCGGTTTTCAGCGGCTTCGACCGCTACCGCCGCGACCTCCACGGCCAGGGCCGACCGGGTTGCGCTTGAGCCGATTGAAACTTTCTGCACCAATGAAACCTTGCGATGACTTCACCGCTTCAGGCTGGGCGGCTGCCCCGCCCATGCCCGATTGGGCTGCAGGTTTGGCCCGAGGCACGGCCGTGCCAGCTTTACCACCGCCGCCCGTGCGAGGGCGTCGGTCATTTCGATTGGTACGGGAGACTGGCCGCTCGGTGACGGGGCGAGGACGCTCGGCGCTACCCGCCGCACGCATCAAGGAACGGATGTCGGCCTCGTCCAGTTCCAGCCAGGCCCCGCGGCGCAAACCATGCGGCAAAACCATCGCGCCATAACGGATACGGATCAACCGGCTGACAGCGTGGCCCACCGACTCCATCATGCGGCGGACTTCGCGGTTGCGACCTTCGGAAATCGTGACCCGATACCAGCAGTTGGAGCCTTCACCGCCGCCGTCTTCGATCGAGCCAAACTGGGCCGGGCCGTCGTCCAGCATCACGCCGTCGAGCAGTTTTTGTTTTTCGTCTTTGCTCAAAGCGCCCAGCACGCGGACCGCGTACTCACGCTCCAGGCCAAAGCGGGGGTGCATCAACTGGTTGGCCAACTCACCGGAGCTGGTGAACAACAACAGACCTTCGGTGTTCAAATCCAGACGGCCCACCGACTGCCATTTGCCGTTCATCAGGCGTGGCAGTTTGCGGAACACCGAAGGACGGTTTTGCGGGTCGTCATGGCTGACGATCTCGCCAGCCGGCTTGTGGTAGGCGATCACACGGGCTGGCGGCGGATCAATCCGGATCCGCAGCGGCTTGCCATTGACCTTGATCTGGTCACCGTACTGAACGCGCTGACCCACATGGGCCGGCTCGTTGTTGACCGCGACGCGGCCTTCGGCAATCAACTTTTCCATTTCCAGGCGCGAACCCAGGCCGGCTTGCGCCAGCACTTTGTGCAGCTTGGGCGAGTCCGCCTCAGGGGCCAGCACACGTTTGCCCAGATCCACCGCCTCTTCTGGTGCCGTCTCTTCTTCGTCGAATTGACCGGACACCACGTCCGACAGCTCGATCGGCTTGTAAGCCCTTTCGGGGTCAAACATGGAGCGCGGCTTGCGGGACTGCGCGCGCTGGCCAGCAGGTTTGGAAGGACGAGCGTCGTCTTGGGTGTGATCTGTCATGGATTAGGGGATTCTTCGCCGGGCGAACTAGGTGAAATTAACGTGTCAGGCACGGCGAAGGAGGCCTCTGCTTGATCAGCAGAAGCATTAGAAATGGGTTCAAAAGCCAAGCTCTCTTGAGACTCAGAAGACGGGGCGACAAACGCAGAAGGCAAGGCCTCGATGGCATCTTCAAGCGACAAGGTTGGCTGCAGCGGCAACTCATCAACCAGCCCCGTCAAGGCAGATGCCGGGGAATCTGTTTGTGCCAACAAGGGCAACTGATCGAGCGATGCCAGCCCCAGATCGTCCAGAAACTGGCGTGTGGTGGCATACAAACCGGGACGGCCCACGGTTTCACGGTGACCAATGACCTCCACCCAGCCACGGTCTTCGAGCTGCTTGAGGATCTGAGAGTTGATCGTCACACCGCGGATGTCTTCCATGTCACCACGCGTGACCGGTTGACGGTAGGCAATGATCGCCAAGGTTTCCAGCGCCGCACGTGTGTACTTGGGTGGCTTTTCAGGATGCAAACGGTCCAGGTATTCGCGCATTTCCGGGCGGCTTTGAAAACGCCAGCCACTGGCCACGGCCACCAGATCCAGGCCTCGTTGAGCCCAGTCGAGTTGAAGGTCTTGCAGCAATTGCCGCAGGGTATCGGCCCCGAGTGCATCGTCAAATAAAACGCGCATGTCGCGCAATGACAAAGGCTGGCCTGCCGTGAGCAGGGCCGTTTCCAGGACACGCTTGGCTTGCGCCGTATTCATGGTGTCAATCTTTCGGGAAAAAGACGCCTCACGGCGTCGAAAGTGCAGAGATGGTGGTCGTCTTGACCACCCCGTTCTGAGAGCCTTGGCAAACATGCCTGGCTCTGGATTCGCTCAAACCGGCGCTGCCAGCTCATGCTCCCTGTGAAATTGCATTGTAACTGAGGCCCAAATCGGCCAAGGCGCGGGCCATGTCATCGGGCAATGCGATCCTCAGGTCAATGGCCTGGCCCGTGATCGGGTGCTCGAATGCCAGATGCCAGGCGTGCAAGGCCTGCCGGGTCATGCCGGCCAAAGGGGCACCGCCGTACACCGCGTCCGCCACCAAGGGATGGCCCAGATGGGCCATGTGCACCCGGATCTGGTGCGTGCGCCCCGTGTGCAAGGTGCACTGGACCAGACAGACGCGCTCATTTTGGTCCAGCACATCGATGGTGGTCGCCGCTGTTTTGCCTGACTGGTAAGCCAAGTCCACCACCGCCATGCGCAAGCGGTTGGCCGGATCGCGCCCGATGGGCGCTTCAATGGTGCGTGGTGAAGGCCCCGTCCATGGTTTGTGGGCCAAAGCGAGGTATTGCCGATGCACCTCACGGGCCGCAATTTGCTGCACCAAAGCATCCATGGCCTGGCGGGTGCGGGCCACCACCATCAGGCCACTGGTGTCCTTGTCCAAACGGTGAACGATACCGGCACGCGGCACATCTGCGGCCATGGGGTCCAGGGCCAGCAAGCCGTTGAGCAGCGTTCCCTGCCAATTGCCGGGTGCAGGATGCACCACCAAACCCGCAGGCTTGTGGATCACACGCAAATGGGCATCTTCGTACACCACATCAATGGGCATGGCCTCCGGCACAAAGGCCTTCGACTGGGGTGTGGCGCGCAAGGTGACTTGAACCGCATGGCCCAGCCGCACCTTTGTCGACGGCTTGGTGGTGACGCGACCGTCCACCAAGACATCGCCCTGCTCGATCAGTTGCTGCAGGTAATTGCGGGAAAACTCGGGCACCAATTGGGCCAGCGCGCGGTCCAGGCGTTGCCCATGCAAAGTCACGGGCACCTGGCTTTGGCGAAGCTCTTCCTCAGCGGCATCACTGACTTGTAAAACATCGTCTTGCGCCAAGGCTTGAGACACGTGGGCTTCAGGGGTGGTCGATATAATCAATTCGATTGAACAGTTCAAGGACGTCAGAGATGCAAAGCTACAGATTATCGATGGTTCCAGCCGGCTTGGTGTTGGCAACGGGCCTGATGCTGGCAGGCTGCTCGAACACGCCCAAAGATGTGACTGTGGGTTGGTCCCCCGAAAAAATTTACAGCCAAGCCAAGGAAGAAGCCGATTCGGGCGCGTGGGACAAAGCCATCGGCCTGTTCGAAAAACTCGAAGGCCGCGCGGCAGGAACCGTGTTGGCTCAGCAGGCACAAATCGACAAAGCTTTCGCACAGTACAAAACGGGCGACAAAGTCCAAGCGGTGGCCACCTTGGACCGCTTCATCCGCTTGCACCCGTCCAGCCCGGCCGTCGATTACGCCCTCTACCTGAAGGGCCTGGTCAATTTCAATGACAACCTGGGCTTGTTCTCCTCCATCGTTGACCAGGATCTGTCCGAGCGCGATCAAAAGGCGGCCAAAGACGCGTATGAATCCTTCCGGGAGTTGAGCGCACGCTTTCCGGATTCGAAATACACGCCCGAAGCACGCCAGCGCATGACCTACATCGTCAACTCATTGGCGGCTTATGAAGTGCACGTGGCGCGTTACTACGCCAGCCGTGGCGCCCATGTGGCCGCCATCAACCGCGCACAGCAAGCGATTTCAGACTTTCCCGGCGTGCCCGCCAACGAAGAAGCCTTGTCGATCCTGATCAGCTCCTACGAAGCCATGGGCATGACGGATTTGCGCAACGATGCGCAACGCGTGTTGGAAAAGAACTTCCCCGCCTCACCCTATCTCAAGGGACAAGCGTTCAAAAAGTCGAAGAGCTGGTGGCGTTTTTGGTGAGCTGCGCCACGGCGTCCAAAAACGCCTGGTGATCGCTCAAGCGGCGCATGGGGGGCAAACCCCTGACCAGTCTGCGCCCATAAGACATGCTGCTCAAACGGCTGTCGCACACCACCAAAATGCCCTGATCGCTCTCACTGCGAATCAAACGCCCGGCCCCTTGCTTGAGGGTCACGGCGGCTTCGGGTAAAGCATGGTCGGCGAATGCACTGCCGCCTTCTCGCGTGATGCGTTGGCTGCGCGCCTCAAACAGCGGATCGCCCGGTGGAGGGAAAGGCAATTTGTCGATCACCACCAATTGCAAGGCCTCGCCGGGCACATCAAAGCCCTCCCAAAACGAAGCCGAAGCCACGAGAATGCAGCCGGCACGCCCTTCACTGGCGCCTTCGCGGAAACGCTCCATCAAGCGCCGCTTCGGGCTCTGGCCCTGAACCAGCACTTCAATGTGGCTGCTGGCATCCAGACGCGACTGCAAATGCTCGCCAATGCTGCGCATGGCGTTCAAGGTGGTGGTCAACACCAAGGTGCGGCCACCCAAGGCGGTCACGGCCTCGGTGACCAGCTGGGCCACATGTTGCACATGGGAAGAATCGCCTGGCTTGGGGAAATGCTCAGGCACATACAGGCAAGCTTGCGATGCATAGTCAAAGGGGCTGCCGACCTGCATCACGCGAGCAGAAGTCAAGCCGCAGGGCTGCGTGAACCAGCGCAAACTGGGCTCATCACCCAAAGTGGCCGAGGTGAAGATCCAGGCTTTCTGACCGACACCACCGCCCTCGCCTGTCGCCTGCCCCGCTGAAGCAGCGCTGTCCATGCTGGTGGTGAACGGCAGATCATTGGTCTGTTCGTCTTGCCCAGAGGTGGCCGCCACAGGCGATTGGGTCAACTTGATGAAGGCATTGGCAATGTCCAAGGGTGATTCGACCATGCGCAGCTGCGCGCTGACTTCCAGCCAACGCACCCCTTCGGGATTGGGGGCATCGCAGAAGATCGCCACACGCTGCACCAATTCACGGGTCCGGTCGCCCAGGCGCTGAAAGTCCGGCGCCAACTCGCTCACCATGTCCAGGCCGTCTCGCAAGGACTCCAGGGCATGCGTCAGCACCCGCATGGCTTGCTGCCATTCGGCGGGTTCTACGCCCTCGGGCAAGCTGTCAGTCCAGCGCAGGCGAACAGCGCCGCGGTGCATGCCTGCCGCCAAACGCAAGTCACGCGACGCTTTTTCCAACTGGGCGCTCAAAACCTGCCAATCCACCAGACCTCGGGCCAACTGCAAGCCTGTGGCCAACACATCGCGGGACAATTCCAGCAGCTGCACGGTTGACAACTGCTGCCCCAGAAAATTGACGCCAATTTCGTTGAGCTGGTGCGCCTCGTCAAAGACCGTCACGCGCACGGTGGGCAACAGCTCGGCCACCCCGGATTCGCGCACCGCCACATCGGCAAAAAACAAATGGTGGTTGATCACCACCACATCGGATGCCATGGCCTCTTTGCGCGCCAAATTCACGTGACAGGCCTTGTAACGCGGGCAAGACGATCCCAAGCAGTTGTCGCGCGTTGAGGTCACCAAAGGCCACAAGGATGAACGCTCATCCAGGCCCGGCAGTTCCGCCATGTCGCCCGTGCGCGTGCTCTGCGCCCAAACTTCGATCTTGGCCAAAGCGCGCTGTGCCCCGGCTTGCGCCGACTCGGGGTTGTGACGGGCCTGCTCCATGCGGTGCAGACACAGGTAATTGGAGCGCCCCTTGAGCAAGGCCACGCGGATGGGCAAACCCAGCACATCCACCAGGCGCGGAATGTCGCGGGAGAACAGCTGGTCCTGCAAGGCCTTGGTGGCCGTGGAAATCAAGGCGCGTTGCCCACTGAGGAGCACAGGCACCAGGTAAGCATAGGTCTTGCCCACACCTGTTCCGGCCTCCACCACCAATTGCCCCCCGTCTTCGACGGTCTGGCTGACGGCCAAGGCCATGTCGGTTTGCCCTTCACGCGCATGGTAGCCAGGAATGGCTTGCGCCAACGTGCCCTGGCCTGACAAGGTCTGCAGCACCCTTTGCGTGAGCAGACTCAAGCGGGCTCCTTGGGGTCCAGCATGGCTTGCAGGTGGGCCATTTGATCGCGCAAAGCCAAGCGGCGCTTTTTCAGGCGGCGCATGCGCAGCTCATCGAGCGGCTGAGGATGCAAACTGGCCTGATCGATCAGCGCATCCAGATCGGCGTGCGCCATTTGAAGCTCAATCAACTGACGCTGTGGCGAGTGCAAATCCTCGGACAATGAATCCATCATGGCTTGGCGGCGCTTTCCGCCTGTTTGTTTTGCAAGCGCTCGTTGCGTTGCTGAGTGCGCCATTGACGCTCTCGCTCATTGACGGCCAATTCAGCCTGACGGATGGGCTCCAGATCTGCGCGGCGTGTGCGACGGGCCTGGATGATGCAATTGTTGACGGCAAATTTTTGCCAGCAAGCTTGTGATCGTTCTTCAAAAGCATCCAGCACCAACTGGCGTTGCGCCCCCAGGACTTCGCGCTCTTTGGCAAAAGCAGCCGCCGTGTCATCGGCAGTTTGCGCGAACGCACAGGCGCTTGAACACAACAAAAGAAGAAAGCGCTTCTTCATGTCAGGTGCGTGTCCACAGTGCGGTGCTCCAGCGCCAGGAATTCGCTGGACTGCATCTCATGCAGACGCGAAATCGTGCGCGGAAACTCGTGCGACATCGGCCCTTGCAAGTAAAGCGCTTCAGGCTCAACGGCCGCAGACAAAATCAACTTGACCCGGCGGTCGTACAGCACGTCGATCAGCCAGGTGAAGCGCCTGGCTTCGGACGCCATGCTCACCGGCAGTTGCGGCACATTGCTCAGCAGCACCGTGTGGAACTGCGTGGCGATTTCCAGGTAATCGTTTTGAGAACGCGGCCCCCCGCAAATGGCCATGAAGTCAAACCAGACCACATCCCCCGAGCGGCGGCGTGACTGGATCGTGCGAGCCTCGATGTGCAGCACCGGGTCTTCGTCCGTACCTGTGGCCAGGCGGTGGAAGGCATCTTGCATTTCGGCATCGGCTTGTTCACCCAGCGGTGAGTGGTACAGCTTGACCATCTCCAGTGTGCGGCGGCGGTAATCGGTGCCGTTGTCCACGTTCAGCACATTCATGCGCTGATTCAACAAGGCAATGGCCGGCAAGATGCGGTCGCGGTGCAAGCCGTTGGGGTACAGGCCATCGGGCATGAAGTTGGACGTGGTCACAAAACCCACGCCATTGTCGAACAGCGCCACCAGCAGCCGGTGCAGGATCATCGCATCGGTGATGTCGGCCACGTGGAATTCATCGAAGCAGATGAGCCGGTAGCGCTTGGCCATTTTCTTACCCAGCACATCCAAGGGGTTGACGGTGCCCTGCATGGCCGTCAGTTCGCGGTGCACCTCGCGCATGAACTCGTGAAAATGCAGGCGGGTTTTGCGTTTGATCGGGACGGCTTCATAAAAGCAGTCCATCAGGAAACTCTTGCCGCGCCCTACCCCGCCAAACATGTAAACCCCTTTCGGGATTTCAGGGCGGTTGATCAGCTTTTTCAGCGCATTGGAGCGCTTGGCCCGGTAGGCCGCCCAATCGTTGGCGCACTGCTCCAGCGCGTCGATGGCGCGCAACTGGGCAGGATCACTTTGGAACCCACGTTTGCGGAGTTCTTCTTCGTAAACAGCACGAACAGACATGGGTGGATCGATCTTCAACGTCAAAAAACGAAACCCGGGGCCAGCCCGGGTTTTGGGGATGCAAGAACTTTAACCCAACTCGTTGCCGACCGCAGTCGGCAACGGGCCATGGGCTTAGAAGTTCAGGGTGCGCTTGTCCACCGCCAAAGCCGCTTCCTTGGTCGCTTCGCTCAAGCTGGGGTGTGCATGGCAGATGCGGGCGATGTCTTCGGCGCTGGCGCGGAACTCCATCGCCACCACAGCTTCAGAGATCAACTCTGACACCTGTGGGCCCACCATGTGCACGCCTAAGATTTCGTCGGTCGTGGCATCGGCCAGGAACTTCACCATACCGATGGTGTCGCCCAAAGCGCGTGCACGGCCGTTCGCGAGGAACGGGAATGTGCCAGCCTTGTACGC
>JACCDH011168757.1_pt1 | contig 12214 bp, 11 predicted proteins | sample 7442481 | NCBI WGS metagenome assembly JACCDH01 (sample SAMN15323433, study PRJNA562643) | freshwater metagenome | isolation source: river surface water | place: USA:Blue River Watershed | collected 2017-08-15
ATCCATCACCAAAGTGTTGAGCAGACTTGTGTGGATCAAGCCCCTTCGCTTGGTCATGACTTGCCAAGTTGCCATTTACTCGATGCACTTACGCTTGCCGGGTTCGCTGTTTCAGAACCTACTCTTTTCCTTGCCAATAACTTCTTGCATGAAGTGCAGTTGGCATCGAATGAATCTTTACCAGCCCGCATTCATGTAGGCCTGTATCAATCTAGGGCTCCGCCTAGCCTCATCCTATAAATCGCACATTACGCCAAACTAGATTGTTTGGCTTCTAGATTTATTGCGCCATGCGATCGGTGGCGCGCATTAGGATTGAAGGAAATATCATGCATCAAATCAATAAGCCATTGGCTAAACAAAAGCTGATCTACGTTTTAGTATCGGGATTAATTAGTACTGCTGCTTTAGCTCAATCAGAACCCTCCTTTGAAATTACTGCCACAGGGTCTCAAGAGGCTACACAAAGCATTTTGACGCCTACCAAAATTTTGCAAGGTGATGAGCTGCTTAATAAATTGGGCACTACCTTGGGCGCCACACTTGCCAACGAATTAGGTGTATCAGCAACAGGCTATGGAGCAGGATCATCTCGCCCAGTTATTCGTGGACTTGAGGGTGCTCGTGTCCAGATTTTGCAAAATGGATTATCAGTAGGCGATGTCTCGAATATCTCTCAAGATCACGCTGTTGGTAACAATATGCAAAATACCCATCAAGTAGAAATTTTGCGTGGTGCAGCTGCCCTACTCTACGGCTCAGGCTCAAGCGGAGGACTTGTTAACGTAGTGAATGATCGAATCTTAACCAACTTACCCGATAGACCAACAGGTGCAATTAATACCAGTTATGAGACAGTGAATAACGGTAGAGCTGGTGCCGTTGAAGTAGACGGCGCATTTGGTTCAGTTGCGGTACACGTTGATACCGCAATTAATAATGCGAATGACTACCGTATTCCAGGTTACGCAAATCAAGGAGGGCCTAACCAAGAATGGTCGATCAATCCAGGGGAGCCACAAAGTGTTCCATATTCCGGAAAACTACCTAACTCCTTTAGCAATCAAAATAATTTAGGTGTTGGCGTTTCTTATATTGGTCAGAACGGCTATACCGGTGTTTCAGTCGAGCGCCTGAATAATAATTACGGTATTCCAACACCAGAAGGTGGTTCGATTAATCAGTCGCAGAATCGCTACGACTTACAGCATCAAACCCGCGATCCATTTTCAGGCTTCTCTTCATTCAAATTTAGTGCAGCCAATTCCAATTACAACCATACGGAATTTAATGCAGAAGGAGTTGCGGCCTCGCTCTGGAAGAACATTGCTAATGAAGCGCGTTTTGAACTTGCTCATAAGCCCATTGCAGGCTGGAAAGGCACCTTTGGAGCACAAGTATCTGCAGCCTCACTCAACGCAACCGAAGTTGGCTCTGGAAGCTACGCAATTGTGCCGCCAACAAAAACGAATTCAAATGCCCTATTTTGGATTGAGGAAGGTAAATGGAATTCTCTGCAAGGTAATTTGGGTCTGCGCTATAACAACGTAGCTCAAAAGCCGAACTTAGGAACCGAGTTGGTACCGGAGCCTGTGAATACTGGCGGGGATACACCAGCCATTAGCCTCCAAAATCGCAACTTTAATTTAATGTCCTACTCCGCTGGTGGCTTGTGGAACTTTATGCAAGGTCACGGCGCCGGAGTTGCCTATACCGTTTCTCAGCGTGCGCCTAGCGCTCAAGAACTTTACTCTTATGGTGCACATGAATCTACGGCAACATTTGATATTGGTAACCCTAATCTCAATAAAGAAACCTCACACAATCTTGAATTTAATATTCAGAAAACTAGCGGTTTGATGCGAGCTAAAGCCAGTGTTTATGCAAATAAATTCAATAACTACATCTATGGTTATTACACTGGCCAATCAGTGCCTGATGTAGAGAACTTTTCGGTAGTTGTTGCTCAACAAGCAGCGGCAACTATCAAAGGTGTTGAAGGTGAACTAACCTATAACTGGCAACAGCATGGCGTGGGTGGTCGCGTTTTCGGAGATGCCTCTCAAGGCACTTTTGATGCAGGCGGCAATTTACCCTTACAGCCTGCTCCACGATTAGGCGCAGAACTGGCTCATCAACGAAATGGCTGGCTCACCAATGCAACGTATATCTATAGCTATCAACAGAATAGATTGGCTAGTTGGGAAATCGGTCCTGCGCCAAGTTATAACCTCTTGAATGCAGGCATCTCCTATACAGAGAAAATTAAGGATGTGAATTGGACTGTGTATATGAATTTGAAGAACTTACTTAATGAGCAAATTCGATATGCCACTACACCAATGGCTGTGAGACTCTTCGCTCCGCAACCAGGCAGAAGTCTCATGGTTGGCTTGCGAGGAACTTTCTAAGCTTTAGACTATTTTAGGTAAGCCATCAATAAAGCACCCAATCCTCCGGAGCCAAGAATGACTAATACTGGATTAATCTTGGTTCTGAGGATAAGGTAGAGGGTCACCAGTGCAAGCGCCGCAGTCACACCTCCCACGATAGAAGCTTTGCCCACTGCATAAACGCCAGAGGCCATTAGGCCAATTGAAATCGGCTCCAATGCATTTTGAATGGAACGTCTCCAAGGATTTTCACCAAAGCGATTCCACAGGCGGCCAACATAGAAACACAAGAAGCTCGACGGCAAGAAAAAGGAGAGCAGTACAACCCCTGCTCCCATTAGTCCTGCAATTTGATAGCCAATGACTAGGACCATCAACATATTCGGCCCCGGTGCCAACTGACCAATACTGTAAATATGAACGAATTGAGTATGGTTAACGCCAAACTGTTGCGCCAAGACTGTTTGCATCTCTGGCAATACGGCAGTGCCTCCGCCAACCGCCAAAATCGATAGCAAGGCAAAGCTCAAAGCCAAATGAATTAATGCACTCATACTTTTTTACTCGGCCGATATAAGTACAGAGAAATCGGCGCCATAATCAAAATGACATAGGGTAAAGATAATTTGGCAATACTCATTAATAAAAAGGTGCAAATAATAATGAGCAAAGATTGCATGTGTCTCCAATGATCACTGCCAATCTTGTAAGTGATGGCAGCCAAAAGTCCAGTAGCTGCAGCAGCAATGCCTGCCAACACATAGTTAACCAAGGGATGATCTGCAGCACTCACATAAATGATGCCTGCTGCCAATACAAAGATTGATCCTGGCAGAATAAGGCCTATGGTTGCAGTAATTGCACCCAAGGCACCACGCAAATGATCGCCAGAGATCACAGCGAGGTTTACAGAATTGAGACCTGGCATCGTTTGACTAATGGCCAGGTAGGCCATAAATTCATCTGCGGAAAGCCACTTACGTTTCTCAACCAATAAGATCCGCTCATAGGCAATAATCCCACCACCAAAGCTAACCGCTCCAATGATGAAAAATTGTATAAAGAGATCTTTTAGACTCGGCACTTCAGCATGAACGCCCTCAATATCTGAACCCATTACTATTCTGGCTTTCCATAAACCAAAGCAGTTTTAGTGCTACCTATTTCCAACCAGTTCGCAAGTTCGATTTGGAGTTTTTTGAAGAACTTATCAGCACGCTTATGTGCCTTAGCTTGCTTCCTATTGGCATCGTTAACGCGATAGGAAAATGCCAACTCACCAACAATCGGATCGCCAACACTTCTCATCCAGATTGCGATTTCACAATGGGCCTGAACACCATCACCAAAGACTAAATTACCAAGTGGTAAACAAGCTTCTAATATTTTATTAGTACTTCCACCAACAATGCGAAGCGGCTTCTTCTTATCAATAGGTAGCTTGGCCAGGCCAGGGAAAAATTTAATAACACTAGACAAGGATCGTTCAAATAGACTATCTAGTGGTACTGCATCGAGAATTGCGTTGTTGGAATAAATAGATCTTGTTGATCCAATTGCATCTCCTCGTAGGATTTCTTCTTTGAGGCGTAGGCGCGATTTGATCGACTTTTTGGGGGCAGGATTAAATTGGTTAGACTGGCCTATATCTCCTGTGCGGCACTTTAGAGTGACCTCACACCAGTCATCAACCCAGATATTTTGCCTGGACTCACGCACCCGCAGAATAATATTATTTCTACGGAAATCTTCACCTGGGGTATCGTAAAAATAAATGCTGCGCAAGCCTGTTTGCGCATTATCTAGATGGAAAAAATCGACCTTATTTTTCTTGCAGAAATTGAGAATCTGATCGCTTAGCGCAGTAATTCTGCTGCGCCTATCAAGACCCTGCGGCTTGATCAAGAGCTTGAACTCCCGATTGGTTATCTCTAGCTTTGATTTCAAAGTTTATCTCCCACTCATTAGTAGTGAGAGATTAACACCGTCCAGAAAAAATTAGTAAATCTCGGGGACGTACATACTCTTAGGGACTGGACCTCGGAGGTAATCGGGGTTATGAACCCGCTCTGGTAAGGTAATCACTGGATGATCGATCTCCCGATAAGGAATCTGATCTAACAGATGCGAGATACAGTTGAGTCGCGCTTTTTTCTTATCATTAGCCGCCACCACCCACCAGGGAGCCTCGGGAATGTTGGTTCTCTCGAGCATGGTTTCTTTAGCCTTGGTATACGCTTCCCAAAGGCGACGAGCATCCAAATCCATTGGGCTGAGCTTCCACTGTTTCAGTGGATCATGAATGCGCATCATAAAACGGTTGTATTGCTCATCATCAGAAATAGAGAACCAGTATTTGATGAGAATAATTCCAGAACGAATAATCATCCGCTCAAATTCTGGGACTGTACGTAAAAACTCTTCGTACTCAGCATCCGTACAAAAACCCATGACCTTCTCAACGCCAGCACGGTTATACCAACTACGGTCAAATAAAACGATCTCACCACCTGCGGGTAAATTGGACACATAACGCTGAAAATACCATTGGGTCTTTTCACGCTCACTTGGTGCAGTAAGGGCAACTACCTTACAAACCCGCGGGTTAAGTCGCTGGGTAATCCTCTTAATCGCACCACCTTTACCAGCAGAATCACGGCCTTCAAATAAAACAGCAACTTTGAGCTTATTCTCCACTACCCAGTCCTGAAGCTTTACTAGCTCACCTTGCAGGCGAAATAATTCCTTAAAGTAAACATTTCGAGGGATAACTGAGCCACTTCCACCATCTTGCGAGAGGCGATCATCATCGAGCTCCATTTCGAGCTCTTCATCCATGCTATCGAGAATTTCTTCTTGAGCACGCTGATACCATTCAGCCATCTCTTTATGTTTTGATGTCATTTATTCCTCTAAGGCGTTGTATCTTTTTATCCCAAGAGTATGACATTTTTATTACATATATTGCTTATAGGGTTTGGGCGATCGATTCCTGGCAATAAGCTGCCACCTGTTTACGATCAGAATCCCTTGAATTCTCGGCTCGATAAGGCTGCAAAAAGTGTATCTGGACCAGTAAGCCAGGCTCATGAATCACTCTAGACATGGATTCCAATAGCCCCATATCCCCAATAAAAGCCGGTGAGTCACTCCTTAAACCCGTTTTCTGACAGACATAGCGTATAGAGAGAGGATAAATCGGGCATTTAGCAGCCAAGGCCGACTCAAAGAGATTAGGCCTAAAAGGTAGAACTTGTTCACCATTGGATGATGTCCCCTCTGGAAAGATGCAAATTGACTCGGTATTAAGAACGTCAGCTATCTGCTCAACAACTTCCCTAGCATGTCGTGCATTATCTCTTCGAATAAAAACCGTTCCCAATTGCTTTGCCATCCAACCAAAGATTGGCCAAGATCTTACCTCTGACTTGGCAACAAATCGAATGGGTTTACAGGCATTGATGGCATGAATATCCAACCAAGAAATATGATTTGCTGCGAATAAAGCAGGCACAGGTGCCACATTCTCCAGACCAGTGACAACCAACCTTAACTTAAAAATTCTCAAAAGGCGCTGAGACCACATTTGAATGCGATGGTCTTTTTTAGACTGATTAATCCATGGAAATACCACAGACAGTATGAAGACTCCAGTAAGCACATGAAGAAAGATACTGACCCAGGTCAAAAAAGAAAATGCCTTGCTAGGTGAAGTTTTATTTGCTAACGCATCAAATGTCATAAGTTCAGAATATAAAGCAAGTCATCAAACTGACTTAAAAGTGTCACACAGGATACATATATGACGGGCTTAATGCATATTCATGATGCACTATCGAGCAATCTGGATTTCAGATGTACACCTAGGAACTTCAGGGTGTCAGGCAAACTACCTCCTCGATTTTCTAAAACACAATGAAGCAGATAAGCTTTACTTGGTCGGAGACATTATCGACGGCTGGCGTCTAAAGCAATCGTTCTACTGGCCTCAAGCACATAATGACGTAGTCCAAAAGTTACTACGCAAAGCACGTAAGGGCTCAGAAGTCATTTATATCCCCGGCAATCATGATGAAGCCGCAAGGCAATACTTTGGCATGTCATTTGGAGATATCAAAGTAGAAGAAGAGGTGATTCATACACTATTAGATGGTCGAAAACTATGGGTAACCCATGGCGATCTGTTTGATGGCGTGATGCAGTACGCCAAATGGCTTGCCTATGTAGGCGACTCTCTCTATTCATTCATTCTCTATATCAACCGCTATTTCAATATGTTGCGAGTCAAGATGGGTTTGCAGTACTGGTCTCTCTCCCAGTACTTAAAGCATCAAGTCAAAAATGCAGTGAGCTACATCGCAGATTTTGAACACATTATGGCTAGAGAGGCTCGCCTCAGAAATTGTGATGGCGTAGTGTGTGGCCATATTCATAAAGCCGAGATCCGTGAAATCGATGGCTTACTGTATTGCAACGATGGTGATTGGGTTGAGAGCTTATCCGCCTTAGTCGAAACCACTTCGGGTGAGCTCAAAATTATTTACTGGACACACATTAAAGGTGACCCAGTGCCAAAAATCGAAGTTTCCAATCAATCTACTGCTGAAATACTTATTAAAGAGGCTGTGTTATGAAAATTATGATCGTTACCGATGCATGGGATCCTCAAGTTAATGGCGTTGTCAGAACCCTCAAGCAAACCCGTGCTGAATTAATCGCTATGGGTCACGAAGTAGAGATGATCACACCGAATGGTTTTAAATCTATTCCCTGCCCTACTTATCCGGATATTGCGCTATCCCTGTTTCCCGGCAAAGAGGTGGCACGCAGAATTAAAGAATTCGCACCTGATGCGATCCATATCGCTACTGAGGGGCCATTGGGCTTGTCCGCACGCTCTTATGCGGTTAAGAATGATCTACCCTTTTCTACCGCCTACCATACACGCTTTCCAGAGTACGTGAAAGCACGCACCGGAATTCCATTGGCCATCACTTATGCCTTTATTCGTTGGTTCCATGGCCCATCAATGGCAGTAATGGCGCCTACCATTGTGGTTAAAAATGATCTTGAAGAATACGGACTCAAAAACGTAGTGCTCTGGTCGCGTGGAGTTGATTTAGACATCTTCAAAATGCAAGACTCCAAAGCACTCAATAGTGCTCACCCGATTTTTCTATACGTCGGACGCGTTGCCGTAGAAAAAAATATCAATGCATTCTTAGAAATTGATTTGCCAGGCTCTAAGTGGGTAGTTGGCGATGGCCCTGCCATGGCAGAGATTAAGCAAAAATATCCCAATATCAATTACCTAGGTGTTTTACAGCAAGATGAACTAGCCAAGGTATATGCAGCCGCCGATGTATTTGTATTCCCAAGCAAAACCGATACATTTGGCTTGGTATTACTTGAAGCTATGGCCTGCGGCACCCCTGTTGCCGCCTATCCAGTTACCGGCCCAATTGATGTTCTAGGCGACTCTCCTGCAGGCGCAATGCACGAAGATCTGCGGGAAGCCTGTATACAAGCCTTACGAATTCCACGTGAGCTTGCCAGAGCACATGCCGAGAAATTCTCCTGGAGAGCTGCTTCAGAGCAATTTGCCAAACACCTCAAACCTGTGCCTTCTGCGCAAGTTCATATCACCGCCTTAGCTTAAGAAGATATTTTGACTACCCCTTACGATATTAAGCAAAATCCACACAAAGGAAATCGTGGACTAACAAGAGCTTGGCATGCTGCAAAAAACTCTTGGTGCGGCATTGTGTATGCGTTTAAAGAGGAGAGTGCATTTAGGCAAGAACTGACCTTACTAGCCTTGCTAACTCCAATAGCATTATGGATACCGGTGAGTCCAGTTGAAAAATGCATCCTCATTACATCGCTACTACTTGTTTTAGTGGTGGAGCTACTTAACTCTAGCGTTGAAGCGGCAATTGATCGAATCTCCTTTGATCATCATGACCTATCTAAAAGAGCTAAAGACTTTGGCTCAGCAGCCGTCATGTTGGCACTACTGATAGCCGCTCTACTTTGGGCCACCATTTGCCTCCCCCTTGTCATCAATTGGTAACAGAGCCCTTTTACGATTGACTTAACCTAAATAAGGAAACTCATGTCCGATATCCCAAATCCTCTCGCTGCATTTGATCTGTTTAATGGGCGATTTGAGCAAAAGCCAAAAAAAGAGAAGACCAGCAAAGCCAAAGCAATTAAAAAGCTTTTTTCCAAGAAAATTGCCAAGAAATTATTCGGTAAAAAGTTTGCTTTGCGTGCACGCAACGAAGTTTTAGCTATTGAGCCGATTGCTAACGAGAAAGTAATTAGCAAAGCCAAGCGCCCTGCTTTTCAAATTAGCTGGGCCTCAAATCCTAAGGAAGTGAAGGAAGCTCAACGTTTGCGTTTCAAAGTATTTGCAGAGGAAATGGGTGCAAGCCTACCAGCTCATCCTGAAGACTTGGATATCGATGAGTTTGACGCCTACTGCGACCATCTCCTCATACGCGATCAAGAGACACTGAAGGTAGTTGGTACCTATCGAGTCCTACCACCGCACAAAGCCGCCGAGATTGGTCGCCTCTACTCCGACTCTGAATTTGATCTTTCTCGCCTCAATCACTTGCGCCCCAAGATGGTTGAATTAGGTCGATCATGTGTTCATGCTGACTATCGCTCAGGCGCAGTCATCATGGCATTGTGGAGCGGACTAGCCCAGTATATGCAAAAACACGATTATGAAATCATGCTTGGATGTGCAAGTATTCCTATGGCAGACGGCGGTCATTTTGCCGCAAGCCTATACAACTCACTGAGCAATGATCAAATGGCTCCAGTGGAAAATCACGCCTTCCCAAGACTACCGCTGCCCTTGGAGCGCTTAAATGGTGGTTTGCAAGTTGAGCCACCGCCCTTGATTAAAGGCTACCTTAAGTTAGGCGCTAAGATTTGCAGTGCGCCAGCCTGGGATCCAGATTTTAATACTGCAGACGTACTCACCATGCTCCGCTTATCTGAAATTAATCCACGCTACGCCAAGCACTTCTTGGGCATGTAATTAACGCAAGATTACTTTGTAAGGACGGCCGATACGTTCCCACTCGGCCGCTTCCTTTAGCAAACTAAATTCGGTCAAAGGATGCTCCTCAACCCAATCTTTTGATAGGCTCACAATATAAGAGCCGTCTACTTCAGATACCTTGACTTTGGGAAGTTGAATATCACTCCTACCGCGGCAAAGAACCTGTGACAAGCGCAAGCAGAACAACATTCGCCAATCTCTAAAACTAGAATTATTCGCTAATTTACCGAGCTTGCCGGCATGGCCTATAAGTAGTGCAGCCAACCTTGCCTGGTCATTCTTCGAGAAACCCGGCATATCTGCATTACCTGCAATGTAAGCAGAGTGCTTGTGATAGCCATTATGAGCAATCGATAAACCGATTTCATGAAGATTGGCAGCCCATTGCAATAATGCAATGTTATCTTCACGATCCTCAGAGTCTGGCTTTGGTAGTTGAGATAAAAATTCTGCGGCGTGTATCCCTACTCTCTTTGCCTGCTCACGATCAACGGCATAGCGTTGCATAAACTGCTCTACTGTAACGAAGCGCATATCGTCATGTTGGGATCGGCCTAGCAGGTCATATAAGACTCCCACCCGCAGTGCAGCGTCTGTAACTTCCATACTCTCAATACCCAGCTCATCAAATACAGCGATCATGATGGCCAAACCGCCCGGCCAGACTGAGCGACGATCATCTTTAAGACCCTGAAGCTCAACCTGACTAAGATTTTCATACTTGAGAAGATGCTTCTTCATGGCTCTCAAGCCATCGCGTGTAATAAGGCCACTAGCGCCATTGACACGCCCCATGGTCAAGCCTTCACTTTGCTGGCCATTAAAGTTATTTTCAGCGATCAGATCTGCCAAAGCACGCGCAGTTCCTGAAGAGCCAATCACCTGCTTCCAGCCACTCTTGAGGTAAGCACCAGAGATCACTTGAATCTCTCGACGCGCCGCTAATTCGGCTTCCTTGAAAGCATGAGCATCAATATTGCCTTTAGGGAAAAACCGTAGACTATGGGAGACGCAGCCAATATAGAGACTCTCCATCAGCTTTGGCTCATAGCCTTTACCGATGATGAATTCGGTAGAGCCACCGCCTATATCAACCACCAAGCGATTTCCCTGAACAGCTGAGACCTCATGGGCAGCACCAATATAAATCAGGCGCGCTTCTTCAACCCCAGCAATCACTTCAATAGGGAAACCCAAAGCTTCTTCGGCATCACGAATAAAGCTAGGAGCATTTTTTGCTACCCTCAAGGTATTAGTAGCAACAGCACGTACCTTGGAAGGATCAAAGCCCCGAATGCGCTCACCAAAGCGACGAATCGCTGTCAGACCACGCTGATAAGCGTCATTTCCTAATAACTTGTTATCAGTAAGACCGGCCGCAAGACGCACAGACTCCCGCAGAGTATCAATGGGGCGCAGCTGAGTTCCCGATGGTGTTTTCACCACCTGAGCAACGAGCATGCGAAAGCTATTCGACCCAAGGTCGACCGCCGCCACCAGATCGCGAGGAGTATTTCCTGAAATATCTTTATTAACAGCCAAAATTCTTCCAGTTAACAGGTTTCAATATGAATGTGTCTATTTTATGAAACTCTCATGACATATTCATGAAAATGAACCCTAGTCTACTGGCAAAAGCTTAAGCGGCTAAATTTTGCTCGGAACTGGCACAATCCCTGTTAGCAAAACTACATAATATGCAGCAATCCCCAGATTTTGCTTTTAGGAGGCCATTACATGAGGGACATCTGTAAAGGTGCATGGAGCTAGCTTGGGCAATATCCAAAATTTCATAGCCCTGACAATTCGGGCAAGTAATGATGGCATGCTGAGTTTGATTCAATCTATTCACAAGCTGATCATGACAGGGAAATATTTCACAAATAAGACAGCATCGCTGACCAATAGAATAGAAACTAAAAGGTCTATTTATTGGTAGCAACAACCTGAAATCAGGGCCCTAGCCCCTATGCGCTATAGCCAATCTTCTAAAAAACTATTTTTGTCACATTACTTTGCTAGGATTACCTCGTTCTTACAACTTTACGTGGAAATTTATGAGTGCATATAAGTACGAAGATGCTGTTAAACAGCTTCAAGAGTCTGGGGCCATTGGTTTGCAAGACTTTAAAAATCTATCTTATGAGGACCTCACTGAACTTCTAGAAGAAATTAAAGTTTGGTGCCTTTATGCCAATGGTAAGTTAGATAAATTACCTAAGGAATCTAAGCGCAAAAAGGATAAGAAAGATAAGAAGGACAAAAAAGATAAGAAGGACAAAAAAGATTAAGCCCCAAGCTAATCTGTCAGCCTCTCCTTAGGGAAACGCATCGTAAAAGTGCTTCCCTTTCCAGGCGTACTCTCAATTAACAATTGCGCTTGATGTCGACTCGCAATATGTTTGACAATCGCCAATCCTAAGCCGGTTCCACCAGTATCACGTGAGCGACTACGATCTACCCTGTAGAAGCGCTCGGTCAGCCTAGAAAGGTGCTCAGAAGCGATTCCTGGGCCAGTATCTACGACTGAGAATTCACCCTCTCCCGCAGCGTTTAGGCGCCATGATGCGCTAATAGAGCCAACATCAGGTGTATATCGAATTGCATTTGAGACTAAATTGCTAAATGCCGAGAGAATTTCTCGCTCTTCACCCAGAATATTTTTAGAACTCTCAACATCAAAATGAAATGCATGATGACCCTGAGAGAGTGCCTCAGCATCATTTTTTAGTAGTGCCATGAC
>JACCDH010320442.1_pt1 | contig 12211 bp, 15 predicted proteins | sample 7442481 | NCBI WGS metagenome assembly JACCDH01 (sample SAMN15323433, study PRJNA562643) | freshwater metagenome | isolation source: river surface water | place: USA:Blue River Watershed | collected 2017-08-15
TGATCCGTATTTGACTTCATAAACTGGGTTTAACAAACTATTTGTAGCTGCTATTTCAAAACCTATATCCCTTAACGCTTTTACTGCATTGATATTAAAAGCAGTTATTTCAGTACCCCCAGAATAACAGTATATATTTCCTACACCATAATAAGCCGCTGCAGCCTGCGCCATGATTTGAGATATATGACTTCTTCTAGAATTATGCGTACATATAAATGTGAGTGAAATAGCTTTTTTTGATTTTTGCTTTTCGTTGATATAATCGCTGATTTCTTTTAAAGCTATTTTACGTTCTACGGTAATTTGATTAAAGTTTAATTGAGCATGATCAAAGAAATCTTGTAAGCGGGTAAACAAAATACCTTGAGTTGTTTTTGCATTCATATCAAATAGTATTTTAACAGCAGCCTGATCCTGGTGTGCAACAAGTAGATGATTCCTTATTTATATACGCAGCATTTTCTGTCACTAAAAGGGCCTTAGGTTTCTCAGCATAAACAGTTACACTATATATTCCTGCTCCACCATTATTAAAAGCAGCAATTTCAGCATCGGTTAAATAATTTTTTAAAATATCATTAGGTATGACGATGGGCTTTTCTTTTTGTACAATAATATTTTCAAAACGGTTAAGTCTTATCAGTTCTAAGTATACTTCTTTTTGTATTGCTCCGGCAACACATCCTGCATACATTTCAGCATCCTTTCTCAGTGCATCTGGTAATTGACCAACCAATACCACATCGGAAATACTAAAGTGCCCACCCGGCTTAAGCACTCTAAATATCTCTTTGATCACTCCGTCTTTGTTAGGGACCAAGTTCAAAACACAATTGCTTACAACCACATCAGCTGTATTCCCCCCTAAAGGCATATGCTCAATATCTCCTTCACGAAACTCTACATTATTATATCCTAATGCATCAGCGTTCATTCTAGCTTTCTGAATCATTGCTGGTGTAAAATCTATCCCAATCACTTTCCCTTTATCGCCTGTATGAGCTCTTGCCACAAAACAATCATTCCCCGCACCACTACCTAAATCTACTACCGTATCGCCTTCTTTAATTTGCGCAAACTGTGTGGGCAATCCACAGCCCAATCCTAAATCAGCATCTGCATTATATCCTACCATAGTAGAATAATCATCACTCATTATATTGTATACTTCAGTACTACATCCACCGGCTCCACAACAAGAGGCTTTATTTTCAGCAGTAGACTGTGTAGCGATCTCTGCATATTTTTCTTTTACGATTTGTTTTAATTGTTCTTCGGTTTGCATAAAATATATTTTTATTGATTGTTAGATTGATTAGCAACAAGATTGTTGCTGTACTTTTAGTTTATTAAATAGCTGATTAAAAGAGTTGTTGAATTTTTCGAACGCTTTCCAATTGATACAATAACAGCTTCTTGGTCCTTCAATGGTTCCCTTTATCAATCCTGCTTCTTTCAATTCTTTTAAGTGTTGCGAAACAGTAGACTGTGCCAATGGTAAAACATCTACGATCTCTCCACACACACATTCATTATTTTGTGCCAGTACTTTTAAAATCGCAATGCGTGCGGGATGAGCTAATGCTTTTGCAAACAGCGCCAACTCTTGTTCTGCTTTTATAAATTCTTGTAATTTGGGAGAAGCCATATCTAATCGTTTTTATACGATAAGACAAAGCTAAGTAGATTTTCTTTACAATCGTATTTTTACGATTAATTATTTTTTGATTCAGTTCATTTAGTATATACCTCCATTGATCTTAACTGCATTAATCCATACTCTATTAATATATAGGGCAAAATAGGGTGAACCCCATTCATCCTTTTCTGAGACCGATTATCCCTTTCTTGAAAACACAAAAAATTATAACTAATTGATTTTCAATTATTTATTTAAAACCTAATTCTAAAGTCAACCTATTACCTAAAAATACTTGGTACTATGTGTTGCATAGTACTAAAAAATACCCCATCTTTGTGTTGTCAAAGTAATTAAACAACAAACGAACTAAAAATAATCATCATGAAAATCACAACCATTAACCCACTTGTTCAACTAAACAAAACGGAGTTAACCAATTTAACCCAAGTGGTAAAAGAGACCATTGCTTCAAACATGAACAATGAACCCAAAACCAAGAAAAGATTTACTGTAGCCCAACTTTGGAAAATTCAACGTTTCAGCCGTATCGCTCCAGTTCAACCAATTCTTGTTTATTAATACAATAAAAATCTAGGCCATGGATATTCAAAACACACAGAGTCAGATGCGGAAGGGCGTATTGGAGTTTTGTATCCTTTCAATCATTCGCCAGGGTGAAGTTTACCCCAGTGATCTAGTTGATCGGATGAAATCTGCCAACCTTCATATTCTGGAAGGTACTTTGTACCCGCTGCTTACCAGGTTAAAAAACGCAGAACTACTCACCTACCGTTGGGTAGAGAGTAATAGCGGACCACCACGCAAATATTTCGTTATGACTGATAAAGGCCTTGCTTTTTACAGTGAACTCGAAAGAACCTGGAAAGAACTAGCGGATGCAGTTCAAGTGCTAACCCAACCAATAGCATCACCAGAAACCGAAAACAACCAAAACCAACCTTAACCAAGCTAAATAAACATACCATGAAAAAGGTAATTAATATAAACTTCCAAGGCAGAGTAATTCCGATTGAGGAATCGGCTTATGACGTACTGAAAAACTACGTTGAAAGCTTACGCCGCTTCTTTGCAAATGAAGAAGGAAGAGACGAAATCATCAACGATATAGAAGGTCGTATTGCAGAACTATTTGGTGAAAGCCTTAAAAAAGGTAGCACTTGTATTACTGATGAAGATGTAAACAATATCATCAATAGTATGGGTAGACCAGAAGATTTTGAAGGTGAAGAAACCAATATGCAATCTCAACTAGGTGGCAATCAACAAAAACAATCTAATTTTTCACAAGATGCTGAGAATAGTGCGTCTAGAGGTAGACTTTACAGAGATACCAACGAAAAAATGTTAGGTGGTGTTTGTAGCGGTATTGCTGCTTACTTTAGAATAGACCCTACTGTTGTTCGCTTACTATTTTTAGTATTGTTCTTTGGCGGTGGTTCTGGTTTCTTATTGTATTTGCTATTGTGGATCATACTCCCTTCTAAACCATTGGATCATGTAACCAGCAATAGAAGATTGTACAGAAATCCTGAAGAAAAAGTAATTGCAGGTGTTGCCAGCGGTATTGCTACTTATTTTGATATTGCCGTTTGGATTCCAAGATTAATTTTTTCTTTACCATTAGTAGTGGGTATCATTTCATCTTTTGTAAGCTCCCTATTTTGGTTTGAGTTTAACCCTTTCCCTGGATTCATATTTGGATCATTTGGTGGTACCTTATTTGTAATCTATGCTGTTCTTTGGGCAGTTATTCCTGAAGCAAAAAGTGCTTCTGAAAAATTAGAAATGAGGGGTGAAAAAGTAGACCTAAATACGATTAAGAATACCATTCAAGAAGACTTAGAAGGATTCAAAGCACGTGCTGAAAAATGGGGGGGCGAATTCTCTGAAAAAGCAAAAGAATTCTCATCTGAATTTAGTTCAACTGTTAATGAAAAAAGCAAACAATTTGCTTCTGAAGCCAGCAGTGTTTCCAAAAAAGGCGGCAATAAATTAGCCAATGCTATTGGTATATTATTTAAAGCATTCTTTTTGTTCTTAGCTGGAATTTTAGCCTTCACCATATTGGTTGCTTTACTTGGAATGATCGCAGGTAGTGTAAGTGTATTCCCATTAAAAGATTTCTTTTTAGAGGGATTCTGGCAAAACTTCCTTGCATGGGCTACATTGATTTTGTTCTTATTTGTTCCTGCAATTGGTTTACTTACTTGGTTGGTTCGCAGAATTATTGGAGCAACCGCAGGTAGTAAATATTTAGGATTCACTTTTGGAGGATTATGGACACTGGGTTGGATCAGCGTGATTCTATTGGTAGCATCAATTGCTCAAAACTTTGATGCAGGTGCGAAAGACAAAGGCGATATTAAAATTGTTCAACCAACCAATAGTAAATTAACCATTAAAGTAGCAGAGTCTAATTTGAGAATAGTAAGTGGCAAATGGTTTAGAATGGATGGCCTACTTAGAATGGACGACGATAGTTTGGTACTAAACAATGTTCGAGTAAGAATTGCAAAAAGCCCTGATTCTTTATACCGTATTAGCTATGTAAAATTCAGCAACGGATCAGATGAGAGAGCAGCTTTGAGAAATATTTCTCAAATCAACTATGGAGCAACTCAACAAGACAGCGTTATTTATTTAGATCGTGGTTTTAAATTAAACAAAGGAACTAAGTTTCGCAATCAAGGAGTTACAGTGACCATTTTTGTACCGGTTGGTAAGAAAGTAGAAATTGATGAAAATGTATCTAGAAGATTAAATCATTTCAGCTTTAACTCTGGTAGAAACGAGTATGATTGGGATGATGAGTGGAATAACGAAGGATATGAAAGTTGGATGTCGAATCAAGAATATATCATGACGCCTGGTGGATTGGAAAGAGTGAAAAAAGCAGGTGAACTAAGTGATGAAGAAGAAAATGACAGCGACTCTGAAAAAAGCGCCATTGAAGAATACAAGAAAAGTAGAGAAGAGTTACGCAAGGAATATGAGCGCAAGCAGAAAGAAGCCGAAGACTTAAAGAAAGAATTAGATAAACCGGTTGATACTACTCGTTACCGTTATCAAAAAGTAGCTATAGTAGAGCCACATATTTCTACCCCTGGTGGTAAAACAAAAATGACCGAATCTCCCGATATTATTGAATTAGGTACAGAACTAGGAAGATTTTCCTTACTGAATTTACAATCATAAAGAAGGTTGGCACAGGTTGGAAAAAGAACCTCGTCTCTAAATTGAGATGGGGTTCTTGCTTTTTAGCCATGTTTCATGCTGATTCACTTATTTTTGCACCCTAATTAATTGCTCAATGAAAAACACACCTTTTACACAAAAACATATTGCACTGGGAGCCAAAATGGCTGAATTTGCTGGATACAATATGCCTATCAGTTACACTGGAATTAATGATGAACATGCTGCTGTGAGAAAAAATGCAGGGGTATTTGATGTAAGTCATATGGGTGAATTCATTTTGAAAGGTGAAAATGCATTAGACCTTATTCAAAGAGTAACCACCAATGATGCAGCTAAATTAGTTGCCGGTCAGGCTCAGTATAGCTGCTTACCAAATGCTACTGGAGGAATTGTAGACGACTTAATTGTTTACTGTGTAGAGCCCAACAAAACTTATATGTTGGTAGTAAATGCTTCTAACATTGAAAAAGATTGGAATTGGATTAGTCATTTCAACACCAACCAGGTTGAAATGCATAATATCAGCGATAAAACTTGTTTATTAGCCATTCAAGGTCCAAATGCAACTAAGATTTTACAGCCCTTGACAGAGTTAGATATCATGAATCTGAAATACTACACTTTTGTAAAGGGAACATTTGCAGGAGTAGAAAATGTATTAATCAGTGCAACTGGATATACCGGTTCTGGTGGAGTAGAAATCTATTTTGAAGACAGCAATGGTGCAGCAGATAAAATTTGGGACGCCATTTTTGAAATTGGCGGTCCTCAAGGATTGAAACCAATTGGATTGGGTGCAAGAGATACCCTTAGATTAGAAATGGGTTATTGCTTATATGGCAACGATATTGATGATACTACTTCTCCATTAGAAGGCGGATTAGGATGGATCACTAAGTTCACTAAAGACTTTACTGCACGCCCAATTATAGAAGCTTTGAAAGCTGCTGGTGTTCAGCGAAAATTAGTAGGCTTTGAAATGTTAGAAAGAGGCATTCCCCGCCATGATTACTTAATCAAGGATGCGGATGGCAACACTATTGGAAAAGTTACCAGTGGTACACAAGCACCATCATTAAATAAAGCCATTGGTTTAGGTTATGTAGCTACAGCTCATGCAGCTATTGATTCTGAGATTTATATTGATATTAGAAATACCTTGGTTAAAGCGAAAGTGGTGAAAGCCCCTTTTGCCTAATCACAAATACCCAATAATTACAAGGTTTTTTCGTTCTTATAGAATGAAAAAACCTTTTTTATTGTTGTTGATAGGCGCATTCAGTATGGTTTGGATGTCCTGTTTTAGAAAAGGAAGCGAAACTGGAATGGCTTCGTTTTATGCTGATAAATATGTAGGACGAAAAACGAGTAATGGCGAAAAATTCAAGCAAAATAAATTAACCGCAGCACACAAAACATTGCCATTTGGCACCAAGGTAAAAGTCACTAATCTAAGCAATGGCCAATCAGTAAAAGTAAGAATTAACGATAGGGGTCCATTCGTTCAAGGTAGAATTATCGACCTGAGTAAAAAAGCTGCAAAGAAAATTGATATGGTGAATGCAGGCGTTACAAAAGTGACTATTCGATACTAAGCTGCTGCACAATCTTAATACAATCCTTTCCTGTTAGTTGGTAACCAAATTCATAACAATAAGTGAAGAGTTGATTCTTCGCCTTTTTTTGTTGATGGGTAAAATGACAAGGACTAAATCCTTTTACATACAATTCACTTAATGGAACTGTAGTGCCTGTTCGATGCATTGCAAATAAATCGGATAAAATTTTTCTATTCCTTAATAACAATCCATTCACCCTACGCATATAATTGGTTCTATCTCCGTACAATTGATTGTGATAACTGCTTCTACAGTGGTTGCTACAAAATTTTTTATCTGTTCTACCAGCTAATTTTTTGGTGCAGTGTAAACACTGTTTCAAATGAGTTTCCATAACATGTATTGTGGGGTCTAACAATTTGAAATTAGTAAGTAAGCGTTTCATATATACTGTACAAATACCAAATTTTGCCCGCATTTTAACGGTACACTTTATTCGCAAACGTTTGCAAACGTTTATATACGTCAACAGATGTTTATAAAAGCCAATCCACTAAATAGGTTCAACATATTTGTTGTGTTAACGGCAGTACGCACTGCTTTTATTTACAAATTATAAAACTGAACCGTTATGAACGCAGTTAAAAACAAAGTCCAATTAATTGGAAACTTAGGACAAGATCCAGAAGTGAAATCAATTGGCGAAGACAAAAAAGTAGCGCATTTAAGTGTGGCTACAAATGAAAACTACAAAAATGCAAAGGGCGAAAAAGTAACCGAAACCCAATGGCATAACGTAGTAGCTTGGGGTAAATTAGCAGATATTGCCGAGAAATACCTAGTAAAAGGAACGGAAGTAGTGATTGAGGGTAAACTCATCAATCGAAATTACACCGATAAACAAGGGGTAAAACGATATGCTACTGAAGTACAAGCAAATGAATTGCTGATACTTACTAAAAAAGCTTGATTACAGATCCCCAATTTAGCAATACCTTATTATTTCAGTAGTTGCAGCTGGTAAGATCCCCATCCCCACTGCACTACTGGTAGTAAGGGTATTGTAGCTACTTAGTTGAAGTCAGGGCATGGTTGCCACTTAATTGTAGTAAGGGCTAATCATGAAATAAACAACAGGACCTGTGACCGCAACATAAAACCATAAAGGCCAGGTAATTCTTGCTAATTTTTTGTGAGCAGGGAATTCACTTGTTAAACCACGATAAGCAGTAAATAAAATAAACGGTAATATAATGGCGGCTAAAATAATATGCGTAGTTAAGATTATTAAATACACTGTTCGCATGGCACCTACCGCTAACTTTTCTGCATCATCTACCAATCCATCATGGTTAGCATCACCAAATTTTGCTTCACCAGCCAATAAGTGGTGTGCGATATAAGACAATAAAAATAAAATGGACAAAACCAAAGCAGTGATCATGAATTTCTTATGCAATTCATAATGCTTCTTTTTTACGGCAACTAAAGCTGCAACAAGCACAAGTGCTATTGAAGCATTCACAAAAGCATTGATGGTGGCAAATATATGTACATCAAATCCCAGCTCTACATCCAATTTAAACTTGCCGAGAGCAACTACAACAATAAAGACTACAACTGAAAATATGCCAATTAACCAATGGGCTAAACGATCATTTTTTGCAATACTAGGTTTAAGCATTTTATCTTTTTTAGTTTGAACTATCCATTTATTTTTCTTCTTCCTTGCATATAAACTACAAAGAAGATGACAGCAGCTACAATAATTAACCAGAGCCAACTCAGATCCAATATTTTCCTAAATATTCCACTCTTCTTAGTACCATCTTTCTCTAGCATTAGTAGTCCTATGTCTCTTGCCAACTTTTTCATTTCTGAGCTATCCAAGCCATTATAATAACCCCTTACTTTATATTCCTTGTCAATCAATACAAAACGACTGGTATGAACAAAATCAGGACTTACAGGCTCTTCGCTAAACTGGTCTACTTTTAACTCTTCAAATGCAAATTGATAAATGTCTTTTTTATTACCAGTTAAAAACCACCAATTGTCATGAATTACACCAAAACGGTCCGCGTATTTTTTTAAAACAGGAACAGAATCGTTTTCAGGATCTACCGTAAACGACATGAATTGAACAATAGATGTATCAATCTTGTTGCGAACATTGCCTCCTTTCTTAAAAGATTGCTGTAAAGTAGACATGTTTCTGGTGAGCCTTGGGCATATACTCCTACAACTTGTAAAAAAGAAATCTGCTACAATTATTTTACCCTTCGGATCGTATAAACTCACACTATCACCCAATTGATTTTGAAGCTTGATATTCTTAGTTACATGCCAAACAGTATCTGTTGTAGACTTTCCATTTTCTACCTTATTAATCACCGTATCGAGTAGGTAATGTCTTGGCATTACCACTGCGGTTTGACTGGCTGTTTTAAGTATTAAATAACAAGTAATCGGGATTCCCAATGCTACAAGTAATCCAAGTATCGATTTCTTTTTCATAACGTTATTAATAAAAAACCATCGCAATGCAGCGATGGTTCAATTAGGAGAAAAATATATTTAGTTTTAGCTAAAAACTAGTGGCTTGCTTTTTTACCTTCTTTAGCACCTTCATGCTTTTCCGCTGCACCGTGTTCCTTCTTTTCTACTTTAATAGTACTCTGCTCCTTAAAGTATGGATCGTACGTGTTGCGCAAATTTTTGAAAGAATTTCCATCGTACAAAAATGCAATGATGAACCAAATGAACAGAGCCAATGGCACTACAATGGTCATGATCAGGTTTTTCATTTCATGCTTTAAGTGCATAAAATATGCAACGATATAAAAAGCTTTAGCCATCATTAAGATGACGATTGTTCCTTTAAGTGCCAATCTTACACCAACACTAGACAATGGAATGTCTATCATCCAAAATCCAATAATCAATTCAATAATTGTTAGTACTGTTAAGATGACCGTTACACGGATAATCTCTTTTGTACCCCCACCTGCATGTTCGTTATGCTCTGCTGTATGTGACATAAAATAATATTAGCGATTGGTTAGTTAATTAGATCAAATAAAAACAGGTAAATACAAATACCCAAACTAAATCTACAAAGTGCCAGTACAACCCTGCTTTCTCAATCATCAAGTAATGGCCTCTCTCTTCAAATTTATTGGTCATTGCCATGATTAACATAATGATATTGATAATCACTCCAGAGAATACGTGGAAACCATGGAACCCTGTTATCGTAAAGAAATAGTTGGTAAAGTTGGTTGAAGAAGCTGTTCCATCATGATTTAAGAATGGATTGCTACCCCACCATGCACCTTCATGGTGTAAGTGATTCCACTCCCATGCTTGACAAGACAAGAATGCAATACCACCAATAATGGTCCAGATAAGGTTTTTAATAACTCCTTTTTTATCCATATTATGACCTGCCTGTACAGCCAACACCATGGTTACTGAACTGATGATCAAAATGAATGTCATGATACTTACAAACACCAAGGGTGCATTCATACCCTCTGGGGCAAATGGGAAACTCTTAAATACTTCGTTGGGGTCAGGCCATCCATTAGTAGAAAAACGAATAGTGCCGTATGAAATCAAAAATGCGCCAAAAGTAAAGGCATCACTCATGAGAAAATACCACATCATTACTTTGCCGTACTCTACGTTAAAGGGACTCTTACCTCCACCCCAAGATTTAGTGGTAGGTGCTGTTGCAGTTGTTGCCATGTTAAAGTAAAATTTCGTACACAAAAGTATTGGCTAGAGTTGAAAAAAGGTGCATAAAACACAACTTTTTTGTAATTAGCTAATCCAATTGTAAAAGATGAACAAATAAATCCAAAGTATATCTACAAAATGCCAGTAAGTACCCACTAATTCAATGGATAAGCTACTGTAATTTTTAACACTACTTACATATGCTTTAACAAAAATAACCATCAATGCAATTACCCCACCCAATACGTGAAGCATATGCAATCCGGTAATAACCAACAGAAATGATGCTGCAGAATTGCTTCTTGCACCAACGAGGGCAATATTTCTGGCTTCTAAATCCATAAAACCCAATACTTGTAATCCCATAAACAACAAGCCAAGCACTGCTGTAACAGTAATGAGCATACGATAACGGCCCATTTCTCTGGCTTTAAACGCCTTTGTGGCTAAATGTATCGTAACACTACTCAAAATGATTACCAAAGTAGAATACATGAAAACTACGGGTAAATCAAATTCTAACCAGCTGCTTTGGTTCTTTTTTACAATATAGGCACTTGTTAGGCCCGCAAACATCATGATGATACTGCCCATTGCCACCCACAAGGTAAACTTGTGTGGGTGAATTCTTTTAGGCGCTTCATTTGCTATCGTACTCATTTATTTCAATTTAATTTGATTAATGATTCATCTTATCTGCCAACAATGCAAGCAATACAATCGGTAGATAAATATAACTGCTGAACATGACCCTTCTTGCAGCTTTTACATCCATTTCCTTATACAATCGGGCGCTTTGAAATACCATAAATAAATTACAAACCAATACAATCCACAAGCTGGTTATTCCGGTTAAACCAATATAATATGGAACCATACCAATCGGTATCATTAAAAAAGAATACATGATGGTTTGAATGGCAGTAAACTTAGTAGGGCCTTTATCTGCCGGAAGTAATTTAAATCCTGCTTTGGTGTAATCTGCATGTGCTACCCAAGCAATTGCCCAAAAATGAGGGAACTGCCATAAAAACTGCATGCCGAATAATACCCAACCACCTAAAGCAAAATCATCGTTTCCAGCTACCCAGCCAATTAAACAAGGTAATGCCCCTGGCAAAGCACCAATTAAAACAGCAATAGAATTTATTTTCTTTAATGGGGTATAAATAAAAGCATACAAAAACAAACTGAATGCAGAAACCAACGCCGAAGAGAAGTTGAAATAATACCACATCATCCCAACACCTACAATACCTGCAATCACTGCAAATGTGTATGCTTCATTCTGACTCATATTGCCACTTGCCACTGGACGTTTAGCCGTCCTTTTCATCATGGCATCGGTGTCTTTTTCTACTGCTTGATTTATGGCATTGGCACTGCCTGTGATTAACATCCCCGCCAAAAACAACAATACAATCATGTACCAATCGTACTCAACCACTTTGGGTGCTAACAAATAACAAATCACACAAGAGAACACTACTGTAAAACTCAAAGTAAACTTGATCAACAGCATATAGTCTTTCACTTTTGCTGCTAAAGAAAAACTTTGGCTTTTTACCGTATGCTCACTGGATTTTGTCATTCCGTCGTTGTAGTTTAAAAACAATGCTCCCGTTATCCGGGAGCATTGAAGTATTTCAACTGAATAAAAATTTACTCAGTAATAAGATTAGTGACTGCTTTCGTCGGCTCCCACCGGTGTAGTCTGGGAAATAAACTCTTTACCATCTTTACCGTAGTCATAAGCCCAACGATGTACTTCAGGGATTTCACCAACCCAGTTACCATGACCAGGATTAATTGGAGCTGTCCACTCTAAAGTATTAGAACCATAAGGGTTTTGTGTAGTTACTTTTCTACCCTTGAAAATAGAATAGAAGAAGTTGAACAAGAACAACAATTGTGCAGCAAATACAATCATAGCAACAGTACTAATGAATCTATTTAATTCAGCGAATTGCTTGAAGCTTTCCCAAACACTATAGTCATAGTATCTTCTAGGCATACCTGCTAAACCTTGGTAGTGCATTGGCCAGAA
>JACCDH010590510.1_pt1 | contig 12210 bp, 9 predicted proteins | sample 7442481 | NCBI WGS metagenome assembly JACCDH01 (sample SAMN15323433, study PRJNA562643) | freshwater metagenome | isolation source: river surface water | place: USA:Blue River Watershed | collected 2017-08-15
ATTGTGACTGGTGTGATCATTGCGATCGATTCGGACTGGGTGACAGTCCACGCTGGGTTGAAGTCCGAAGGTGTTATTCCACGCAGCCAGTTTCTGGATGAGAACGGCACGTTCTCTCTGTCAGTTGGCGATTCAGTGAAAGTGGCACTGGAAACCGTCGAAGACGGTTTCGGTGAGACACGCCTGTCCCGCGAGAAGGCCAAGCGTGCCGAGTCCTGGATGGATCTGGAATCAGCGTTCGAGAAGAACGAAGTCGTCAAGGGCGTCATCAATGGCAAGGTCAAGGGTGGCTTCACCGTCGACCTCAACAACATCCGCGCGTTCCTGCCTGGTTCGCTGGTTGACGTGCGTCCGATTCGTGACACAACCCATCTGGAAGGTCAGGAGCTGGAGTTCAAGCTCATCAAGCTGGATCAGAAGCGCAACAACGTCGTGGTTTCACGTCGTGCAGTCCTGGAAGCCGTAAGCACTGAAGAGCGCGACGAGCTGCTGGCAGCGCTGCAGGAAGGCATGTCCGTCAAGGGCGTCGTCAAGAACCTCACTGACTACGGTGCCTTCGTTGACCTGGGTGGTGTGGATGGCCTGCTGCACATCACCGACATGTCCTGGAAGCGCATCAAGCACCCGAGCGAGATCGTCAATGTTGGCGACGAGATTCAGGTCAAGATCCTGAAGTACGACAGAGAGCGCAATCGCGTGTCGCTCGGTCTGAAGCAGCTGGGCGAAGATCCGTGGGTGGCCATCAAGGCGCGTTACCCCGAGAATTCCATCGTCAAGGCGACTGTCACCAACCTCACCGACTACGGTTGTTTCGCAGAGCTGGAGCAGGGTGTTGAAGGTCTTGTGCACGTGTCCGAAATGGACTGGACGAACAAGAATGTTCATCCCTCCAAGGTCGTTCAGTTGGGCGATGTGATCGATGTGATGATCCTCGACATCGACGAAGAGCGTCGTCGTATTTCTCTGGGCATCAAGCAGTGCTTCCAGAATCCCTGGGATCGATTCGCCGAGACATACAAGAAAGGCGACAAGATCAGCGGCAGCATCAAGTCCATCACTGACTTCGGTATCTTCATCGGTCTTGAAGGCAACATCGATGGTCTGGTGCACCTGTCCGACATCTCCTGGGACGAGCCCGGTGAAGAAGCCGTGCGTGCTTACAAGAAGGGTGACGAGATCGAGACAGTCATCCTGTCCATCGACTCCGAGCGTGAGCGTATCTCTCTCGGTATCAAGCAGCTTTCGGATGATCCGTTCGTCAGCTATGTCGGCGAGTTCGAGAAGGGCAGCATCGTGAAGGGCGTCGTGTCTTCCGTGGACGCGAAGTCTGCCACTGTCGCGCTGAAGGATGGCGTCGAGGGTGTGCTGCGTGCGTCCGAGATCAGCCGTGACAAGGTGGAAGATGCTCGCAACGTCCTGAAGGAAGGCGACGAAGTCGAGGTGAAGGTGATCAGCGTTGATCGCAAGAGCCGCGTACTGGGCCTGTCCATCAAGGCAATTGAAATCGACGACGAGAAATCGGCGATCCAGGAGCACAGGAATCAGGAGCCTGCATCCGCAGCGCCCACCACTATCGGTGATCTGATCAAGGCAGAGATGGAGAAGAAGTAATCTCTGAGAGTGCTTGTTTTCGAGTGCAGCGTTGACGCAGGTCAGCAGCGATTAATACAAGGAATAGGCAATGACCAAGTCTGAACTTATCGATCGAATTGCTAGCAAGCAGACTCAACTGTCCGCCAAGGATGTCGAGTTGTCAGTGAAAGCAATGATTGAATACATGTCTCAGGTGTTGTCTGAAGGTGGTCGCATCGAAATACGTGGGTTCGGCAGCTTTTCGCTGCATTACCGGATTCCGCGTGTCGGTCGCAATCCCAAGACGGGTACGCCGGTGGATCTGAGTGGCAAGTATGTCCCTCACTTCAAGCCTGGTAAGGAGTTGCGTGATCGCGTGAACCTGAGTCTGGAAATGCATCCCTAGACGGTGCACGCAGCACTCAAGGAACATGGAAAACGGCAAGCTCCCTCAGAGTTTGCCGTTTTTTTTTGGGTGGGCAGTGTGACTGCCCTGCAACAAGGTACAGGAGCCTGCTTTGATGTCGACCTTATCGCGTGCCTTGGCATGGCTTGTCCTGGTAGTGATCTTCCTGCTGAGTGTCGGTTTTTCTTTTTTCAACACGCAGCAGGTGCCGCTGTCGTTCGGATTCCTTGTGCTGTCCGCACAGCCGCTGGCGCTGTGGGTTTTAGGTGCCTTTGCCGCTGGCGGCCTGCTCGGGCTTCTTCTGGGCGCTGGTCTGTTTCGTCGGTGGCGTCAGGCCCGCGAGATCACACAGTTGCGCGCGCAAGTCTCGAGGCTCGAGAAAGAAGTGGCCCGCACCGGTAACGCCAGTCATCAACAAGCGCGGTAGTATTGTTTGTCCACACACTGAGAAATGCATCAATGAATACCTGCACGTTTGACCCTCGTCGCATCATCGTCGCTCTCGACTACGCCTCTGCAGAGGAGGCCATGCACTTGCTGAGACAACTCGATCCTTCACTTTGTCGTGTGAAGATCGGCAAGGAGCTTTTCACTGCCGCTGGACCAGACTTTGTCCGAGCAGTGATTGACCTTGGCTTTGATGTATTTCTTGACTTGAAATTCCACGACATACCGAACACAGTCGCCAAGGCTGTGGCGGCAGCCTGTGCGCTGAATGTCTGGATGGTCAATGTGCACGCATCGGGCGGCAGTGCCATGATGCGAGCGGCACGTGAGGCGGTGGCCGGCTCTGCTCACAAGCCGCTTCTCATTGCAGTGACGGTGCTGACCAGTCTGTCCCAGAGTGACCTGCAGGAACTTGGTATCGCCATTACGCCTGCCCAGCAGGTCTTGCGTCTGGCGACACTGGCTCGTGACAGCGGCATGGATGGGGTGGTCTGCTCTGCTGCAGAGACAGCCATGCTTAAAGCTCATCTTGGAGATCAATTCTGTCTGGTTACGCCAGGTATCCGAACCGAAGCCGATGATGCAAACGATCAGAAGCGCATCGTCACTCCGGTGGATGCCGTGCTTGCCGGCAGCCATTTTCTGGTGATCGGCAGGCCGATCACGAAGGCTGCCGAGCCTGGACGTCGACTGGAGCAGATTGCCGAACTGCTGCATGGCAGTTTTTCCAATCTTTGCTAGATTGAAAGTGCGGTCTCGTTGAGACTGCAAACGTTCAATCCAATTGGAAATCAAGGAAACCCATCATGAAACGGACTTCATGCTTGATTGCATTGTGCATAGTGTCACTCCTGTCAGTTCACTCACCGGCCTGGGCGCAGGACGAACCTCGTCAGACAGAGGTCACTGAAGCGCGGACACAGGTCGACATCAACACGGCAGACGCGGAAACGCTTGCCCTGGCGCTGGATGGCATCGGCCTGGCAAAGGCCCGCGAGATCGTGGCGTATCGTGAGCAGAATGGTGAGTTCAAGTCTGTCGAGGATCTTGAGCAGGTCAGGGGGATCGGACCTGCCACTATCGCCCGCAATCGCGATCGTATAGTGGTAAGTACCAGAGACTGACGCACCCTCATGCGTTGGTATGGATGCAGGGCGTCCTGCGGCGCCCTGCATGTATAGCGAATCAAACGAGCCAGTGATGCTTGAGTTCTATCTAGTACCCTTCGTGTTCCTTGTGTCTGTCACTGTGACGGGCTTAGTGAGAGTGCACGCGATTCGATCGCGACTGCTGGCCTTCCCCTCGCATCGCAGTTCGCATGAGGTGCCCACGCCGGTTGGGGGAGGTGTCGCCATCGTGCTCGCCTATCTGCTCACTCTGGTGGCAGTCTTCGTGTCCTTTCGTCCTGAATGGCAGTACGCCTCGTTGCTGGCTATGAGTCTGCCTGTTGCGCTCTCCGGTTACCTGGACGACCGCCGTCAGCTTGGAGCAGGTCTTCGCCTCTTCGTTCAACTTCTGTGTGCCTTTGTCGCAGTCTTTCTCGCCGAATCAATCCCGGTCTTGCAAGTGGGCAATGTCCGCATCGAAGGTGTCTGGCTTGCATGGTTCTTGCTGCCCGTGTCGTTGGTCTGGTTGTGCAACCTTTACAACTTCATGGACGGAATTGACGGCCTTGCGGGCAGTGAAGCAGCGTTCGTTTGTCTTGCAGCCTCGATTTTTCTGATTCAAGGCAACGATCTGTTGCTTGCGTGGCTTTGTCTGGGGCTGTTCGCCGGAACTTCCGGCTTTCTGGTCTGGAACTGGGCGCCTGCCAGAATCTTCATGGGAGACGTCGGCAGCGGGTTTCTTGGTCTTACCCTGGGGCTGATTGCCTTGGTCTCCCACCAGAATGGAAGCATGTCCCTATGGTCCTGGGTGATCCTGCTGGCATGCTTCATCGTGGATGCGACGTTCACGCTGTTGCGGCGATTGCTGCGACGCGAGAATGTGACCCAGGCACATCGACAGCATGCCTATCAGCACGCCGCGATGCGCCTTGCCAATCATGGCCGGGTCTGTGTTGCGGTGCTGGCCATCAATCTGATCTGGCTCCTTCCAATCGCAGCCCTCGCAAATCTTCACCCTGAACATGGGGTATATTTCGCGGTGTTGGCCATAGTACCCTTGCTGGCACTTGCGTACCGATTTGATGCTGGCCGGGAGTCTCTATGAATTTGTACACAGTCCCCTTGTCCAGGACTGTCAAGCAGATGCTGCTGATGCTGGCGGACAGCCTGATGCTGGTGTTGGCGTTGTGGCTCGCCTTCGCATTGCTCGGCTCCAATTTCTTTCTTTCCTTTCAGGATGCCTATGTCCCTTTGGCGTTGGCGAACCTTGCCAGCGTACTTGCCTTCTACCGGATAGGACTCTACCGCGCGATCCTGCTCTACATGGGGTTGCAGTCAGTTTTCATCGTTCTCCAGGGCGTCACGATTTCGGCAATACTCCTTGCAGCAGCTTCGTTTGTCGCTGGAGTTCCAGCGGGTTACGAGATTGCCATTGTGGCCATCTATTGGATGATCGCACTTTTGTTCATCGGTGGCAGTCGGTTGGTGGCAAAGGTGGCACTGCTGAATTTGATCCAGAATTTCAGGCCCAAGGAACCTGTCATCATCTACGGGGCTGGCAGCTCGGGAATGCAACTGGTTGCTGCGCTGCAGAACGGACATCAGTATCTACCCGTTGCTTTCGTCGATGACAGCAAGGGCCTCATTGGCAGCACTGTGCATGGAATTCGCGTCTACAGCCCCGGCGTGCTCAATGATCTCATCGAGAATTTCTCCGTGCGTCAGATCCTTCTGGCTGTACCTTCCGCCACTCATGCAGAACGCAAGGAGATCCTCAATCGGCTGGAGCATCTTCCAGTCCACGTGAAAACCGTCCCGGATCTCTTTGACATGGTGTCCGGGCGTGTCGGTGTGGATGAGGTCAGAGATATCGACATCGAGGATCTCCTGGGCAGAGACATCGTGCCGCCGAATCCCAAATTGATGGGCGCCTGCATTACGGGCTGTTCTGTGTTGGTGACCGGCGCTGCCGGCTCCATTGGCTCGGAACTGTGTCGCCAGATTCTCTTTCTGCGGCCATCGCGCCTTGTTCTCCTGGATAGTTCCGAGTACGGGCTCTACACAGTCGAGAACGAATTGCTTGAGATTCGCGCCACGCTGGATCGTGGTGATGAAACTGAAGTGGTTGCTCTGCTGGGCAATGTCAGTAACTCCATTCTCATGGAGCACACGATGCGACGTTTTGCCGTGCAGACTGTTTACCACGTTGCCGCTTACAAGCAGGTGCCAATGGTCGAGAGCAACATCGTGGAAGGTGTGCAGAACAATATCTTTGGTACGCTCGTGTCGGCCCAATGTGCGGAAAAGACGGGTGTGCGCAACTTCGTTCTGATTTCCACTGACAAAGCTGTGCGTCCGACAAATTTCATGGGTGCCACGAAGCGTTTTGCTGAGCAGATTCTGCAGGCGCTTGCCGTCAAGGGCAGCGCAACTTGCTTCAGCATGGTGCGTTTCGGCAATGTGCTGGGATCATCAGGTTCTGTTGTGCCCTTGTTCCGAAAACAGATCAGCGCGGGGGGGCCGGTGACGGTCACCCACCCCGAGGTCACCCGCTATTTCATGACGGTACAGGAAGCGGCGCAGCTTGTGATTCAGGCCGGAGCCATGGCCACAGGGGGTGATGTATTTGTTCTCGACATGAATGAGCCCATAAAGATCATAGACCTGGCACGCAAGATGGTGCACTTGATGGGCTACAACGTGAGAGATGAGAACTCATATCGAGGTGACATCGCCATCGAGTACACAGGCTTGCGGCCGGGAGAGAAACTCTTCGAGGAATTGTTGATAGGGGAATCTGTCACGGGCACTGAGCACCCGAAGATCATGCGCGCGGAAGAAGTCGCGCTGCCATGGAACGAGCTGGAGCAGCACTTGCAAGAGTTGCAGCTCGCATGCAGACGTATGGATTTGTCAGCGATCAGAGCGATATTGATGAAGGTTGTTGACGGCTTTTGCCCGAAGGAAGGGACAAGCCATCCGCATTGGCAGGCCGAGCCTCAAGTTCGATCAGGGAAACTGGAGTCAGCCAAGGTGACGCCGCTGCACAAGAAGTAGTGGCCGAAGCTCCTTCCTGTTGCATGCCTTGCCGAGGCCTGCAACAGGAAGGTGGTAAGTTCATTCGCGGCGAACGCTATTGATGATCACAGGTTCCAAAGGAACATTCTGGTGCCCTTGAGCATTCCCTGTAGGGACTGCAGCGATGACATCCACCACATCCATGCCCCCTATCACTTCCCCGAAAACTGCGTAGCCGAATCCGCGGGCTGTCTCATCTGTGTGATCGAGGTAGGCATTGTCTACCAGATTGATGAAGAACTGACTGCTTGCGCTATCCACCACTTGAGTGCGAGCCATGGCCAGCGTGCCGCGCACATTCTTCAGTTCACTGGTTGCTTCGTTCTTGATGGGTTCGAAGGTTGACGATTGCACCATGGCTGGATTGAAGCCACCGCCCTGAATCATGAACCCTGGAATTACACGATGGAAAATAAGGCCGTTGTAGAAATCTGCGTCGGCGTAGCGAAGGAAATTGGCAACAGTGATGGGAGCCTTGTCGGCCCACAATTCTATTCGAATGTTGCCTTTGTTGGTTTCCATAACCACGATCGGGTTCGCACTTTCCGCAGCATGCAAGAAATTGCCGAGGCTCAGTAAAAGTGCTGCCAATAGGAATCTCATTTGGTCAAAGCTCCTGTGCTGGTTGAAAAAAACGTTCGCGATTCACTATACCGCAATGTTCAGATGGGTATAAGTGGCGAAGGAATTGCGCTTTGCTTCGTGAATTGCGAGGGAGTTGCAGGGGTGGGGAATTTGGCTGCCCAACCTGGGCTCGAACCAGGAACCAAGTGATTAACAGTCACCTACTCTACCATTGAGCTATTGGGCAGTGATGCGGAGCGAATTCGATCGCTCTCAAAGCGTGCGTATACTAATCAGTAACTGGTGGAGGGTCAACTGCTAAGTGTTGTGCTTTCGCCATTGGCAAAGTTGCTATACTGCTGTCTCCAATCGTTCCTCGCAGAAGTGCTTCCGTCGCATTTGGATTCTCCTCACATGAGTTCCGGTTTCAAATTGGTTTCCAGCTTCAAGCCCGCCGGTGATCAAGGCACAGCGATCGATAGACTTGTCGATGGTCTGGAAAGCGGACTTGCTGCACAAACGCTTCTTGGTGTCACGGGCTCGGGCAAGACTTTCACGATTGCAAATGTGATTGCGAGAACTCAGCGACCAGCCTTGATCATGGCTCCCAACAAGACACTGGCCGCACAGCTCTACGGTGAATTCGCTGAATTCTTTCCCGAAAATGCTGTCGAATATTTCGTTTCCTATTACGACTATTACCAGCCGGAAGCCTATGTGCCCTCGTCGGATCTCTATATCGAGAAGGATTCGTCCATCAATGAACACATCGAGCAAATGCGGCTTTCTGCGACCAAGGCGTTGCTGGAGCGCCCGGATGTAATCGTTGTCGCAACTGTTTCCGCGATCTACGGATTGGGAGATCCGAAATCTTATCTGCAGATGGTCTTGCATCTGGATCGCGGTGACAAAGTGGACCAGCGCGGTCTGCTGCGTCGGCTTGCCGAACTGCAATACACTCGAAATGATGTCGAGCTGCAACGTGCCACCTACAGAGTGCGCGGCGATGTCATCGATATTTATCCCGCTGAGTCCGACAAGTACGCGATTCGAGTGGAGCTCTTTGATGACGAGATAGAATCGCTCGCATACTTTGATCCTCTCACGGGAGCGATCGTGAAAAAGGTGCCACGTCTTACAGTGTTTCCCAAGTCTCACTACGTGACGCCGCGTCAGACCATGATTGATGCGGTCGATCTGATAAAGCAGGAAATGCGTGAGAGGGTGCTGCAACTTGAGAGCAACCACCAGCTGGTAGAGGCGCAGCGACTGGCGCAGCGCACGCAATATGATCTCGAGATGATTGCTGAGCTCGGTTACTGCAATGGTATCGAGAACTACTCCAGATATCTTTCCGGGCGCAAGGCAGGTCAGCCGCCCCCCACTCTTTACGATTATCTTCCTGCCAATGCACTGCTGATCGCGGATGAGTCCCACGTCTCCATTCCCCAATTGGGTGCCATGTACAAGGGAGATCGTTCGCGCAAGGAGACTCTCGTGCAATATGGCTTTCGCTTGCCTTCTGCGCTTGACAATCGACCGCTGCGCTTCGAGGAGTGGGAATCGATTGTCCCGCAGATGATCTTTGTTTCTGCCACTCCCGGGGCTTACGAAGAGGCACATGCCGGGCAAGTGGTGAGGCAGGTGGTTCGCCCCACAGGGCTCGTGGATCCTGTGCTCGAAGTGCGACCGGCCTCATCTCAGGTCGACGATCTGCTCTCCGTGATTCGCGAAGTCGTTGCAAGGCAGGAGCGTGTGCTTGTGACTGTCCTCACCAAGCGAATGGCAGAGGATTTGACCGATTATCTGACCGACCACGAGATCAAGGTGCGTTACCTGCATTCGGACATAGATACTGTCGAGCGTTCTGAAATCATCAGGGATCTCAGAATGGGGGCTTTCGATGTGCTGGTTGGGATCAATCTTCTTCGAGAAGGTCTTGATATTCCAGAGGTTTCATGTGTCGCCATTCTTGACGCGGACAAGGAGGGGTTTCTGCGGTCAGAGCGCTCGCTGATACAGACCATCGGGCGCGCAGCCCGAAATCTGAATGGCAGGGCAATTCTCTATGCTGATCGAATTACTGGTTCCATGCAGCGCGCCATCGAGGAATCCGAAAGGAGGCGGGCCGTGCAATTGGAGTTCAACAAGATACACAACATCGTGCCGGCAGGGGTCAGCAAGAAGATCACAGATGTCATGGAAGGCGCCTACTCTGAGGCAGGCGAGTCGCGCCAACGCAAACGTGCGCCTGGCGCCAACGGATCGGCTGGATTGCAGGAGCTTCATGGCGATACGCAGAACGATGTCAAGGTGATTGGTCGCGAGATCGCCAGGATCGAGGAGCAGATGTACGAGTTCGCACGAAATCTTGATTTCGAGGCGGCTGCAGCGGCAAGGGATCAGGTTGCCCGGCTGAAGAGGCGGCTGTTGCAGTTGGAGGCCTGACAAGGGCTTGAGGCTTGTTACAGGATTGCCTTCAGTTGCTTCGCAACAGTATGCCCGTGTTGTAGTTTTGAATTCGGGCCCCTATAATCGCGCTTCTTTTGCGAGAGCCCATTCTAGGCGCGTAGCTCAGTTGGTTAGAGCGCTACCTTGACATGGTAGAGGTCACCAGTTCGAATCTGGTCGTGCCTACCAGAATGGTTTTTTATGTCATCAGTATTTCTTGAGTCGTGTCGGAAGCCCATTGCTCCGGCTCGGCTCTTTTCGTTCTCAGGAATGCCATGCCGACAATTACTCTGCCAGATGGAAGCACTCGCGAGTTCGCTGAGTCCGTGTCTGTTGCCGCCATCGCCACTTCCATTGGCGCGGGTCTTGCGCGCGCAGCGCTTGCTGGTCGTGTTGATGGCAAGCTGGTCGATACGTCCTTCGTTGTCGAGAACGATTGCGAGGTGGCGATCATCACCGAGCGTGACGCAGATGGCCTTGAAGTGTTGCGACATTCTTGCGCGCACTTGATGGCGCAGGCCGTGCAGCGTCTTTTCCCTCAAGCTCAGGTAACGATTGGTCCGGTCATTGAGGACGGTTTTTTTTACGACTTCTCCTACGAGCGTGCGTTCACTCCTGAGGATCTGGAAAAGATCGAAGAGATGATGCGCCAGATCGTTTCCGAGAATCTGTCGGTTACGCGATCTGTGCTGAGCAGGCCGGAGGCGATTGCCCTCTTTGAGGAGAAAGGTGAGAAGTACAAGGTCGAGATCATCAAGAGCATTCCCGGTGATGAGCCCTTGTCCTTTTACAGTCAGGGCGAATTCATCGATTTGTGTCGAGGGCCTCATGTGCCAGAGACAGGTCGTTTCAAGGCTTTCAAGCTGACCTCCGTCGCTGGTGCCTATTGGCGTGGTGATTCCAGCAATGAAATGCTGCAGCGGATATACGGCACAGCCTGGGGTGACAAGAAGTCACTGGAGCAATACCTGCAGCGTCTGGAAGAGGCGGAGCGTCGTGATCACCGCAAGATAGGCAAGAAGCAGTCGCTGTTTCACTTCCAGGAAGAAGCACCAGGCATGGTGTTCTGGCACCCCAAAGGCTGGACCATCTATCAAGTCATACAGAATTACATGCAGAAACTGCAGCGTGAGAATGGCTACCTGGAAATCCGCACGCCGCAACTCGTGGATTACTCCCTCTGGGAGCGCTCGGGCCATGCCGACAAATTTGCTGACCAGATGTTCAGTGTGGAATCCGAAAGCCGCCTGTATGCCATCAAGCCCATGAACTGCCCCTGCCATGTACAGGTGTTCAATCAAGGTTTGAAAAGTTATCGCGATCTGCCCATGCGACTTGCTGAATTCGGGTCATGTCATCGATACGAGCCTTCGGGAAGCATGCATGGTCTGATGCGGGTGCGCAGCTTCACGCAGGACGATGGACATATCTTCTGTGCGGAATCCAGCATTCAGAGCGAAGTCGCAGCGTTCATGAAGCTGCTGTTTGCAGTCTACAGAGACTTCGGATTTGATGAGATTATCCTCAGGCTCTCCACGAGGCCGGCCAAGCGAGTGGGTAGCGAGGAGCTCTGGGACAAGGCGGAGGCAGCCCTCAAGCAGGCGTTGCAGAATAACGGGATGCCTTGGGAGTTGCTGCCTGGAGAAGGCGCCTTCTATGGACCAAAGATTGAATTTTCGCTGAAAGACTGCATGGGGCGAGTTCAGCAATGCGGCACTATTCAGGTGGATTTCTCCATGCCGGAGCGGCTCGGTGCCCAGTTTGTGGCTGAGGACGGCAGTCGTCAGACACCAGTGATGCTGCATCGAGCCATTCTTGGGTCCTTTGAGCGTTTCATCGGTGTCTTGATTGAGCACTATGCTGGATCCTTGCCAGTGTGGCTCGCGCCTGAGCAGGTTGTGGTCCTGAATATCACCGATAATCAGGCTGACTACTGCGAGTCCGTCAGAAAGTCTTTGACTGACAAAGGGTTCCGTGCGACTTCTGACTTGAGAAATGAAAAGATCGGCTTTAAAATCCGCGAGCATACTTTGAGCAGAACGCCATTCCTGCTTGTTGCGGGTGACCGTGAGGTTGAGACGGGCACAGTGTCCGTTAGAACCAGAAGCGGGGAAGACCTTGGCTCCATGAGGGTCGATGAGTTTGCTGACCATCTTGGCGCGGCGGTAGCGCGTTTCGGGCGTACCGACGGCAATTGAGCTAGAATCGCAAGCGAGAGTCGGGGTGGCTAGAAGCTGCTGTCGACATTACTGATTGTTCATTTTGGAGAGTATAAACAAGCGCCTATGAGGAGTAGTTCCAAGAAGCCCGTTATCAACGAGCACATAGATGCCAGCGAAGTTCGCCTGGTCCTGGAAAATGGAGAGCAGGCGGGTATCGTGTCCATTGACGAGGCAAGGGCTGCTGCCAGCGAGGCGAAACTCGATCTGGTTCTGATCGCGCCGGAGGCGGAGCCTCCTGTGTGCAAGATCATGGACTACGGCAAGCACATTTTTGATTTGAAGAAGCAGAAGGTTGCGAACAAGAAGAAGCAACACAAGCAGACAGTGAAGGAAATCAAGTTCAGACCAGGGACGGAGGAAGGGG
>JACCDH010974771.1_pt1 | contig 12208 bp, 5 predicted proteins | sample 7442481 | NCBI WGS metagenome assembly JACCDH01 (sample SAMN15323433, study PRJNA562643) | freshwater metagenome | isolation source: river surface water | place: USA:Blue River Watershed | collected 2017-08-15
ATTCTCCCTTAAACGACTTATCGGCACGATTGCCTTAAGCTTGATAGTGATGCAGCCTGCACAGGCTGATCGCGTCAAAGATCTCGCCTCGGCCGCGGCAGCACGCACCAATCAGCTGGTGGGTTACGGCATTGTGGTTGGTCTGCAAGGTACGGGTGATGGTGCGCAGGTAGCATTCACCGTGCAGACGATTCGCTCCATGCTCGTCAAAATGGGTCTGGGTCTGGACGGCCCTTTGTCTGATTTTGAAACAGCGGCAGCCGCAGCGGGTCGTTTTGATGTGCAAAACGTTGCAGCGGTGATGGTGACAGCTGAATTGCCGCCCATGGCCAAACCCGGTCAGCGTATCGATATCAACGTGGGTACCCTGGGTAAAGCCAGCAGCCTGCGTGGGGGCACATTGATCCTGACCAGTCTGCGCGGTGTCGATGGTGAGGTCTATGCCCTGGCACAAGGGCAGGTGAACACCACCGGTATTGACGCCAGTGGCGCCGGCTCCAAAGTGGCCATTGGTGTGCCAACCTCGTCTCGCATTCCCAATGGCGCCACCGTCGAGCGTATGGTGGATACGCCCTTCGATAAATCCGATTTCATCGTACTCAATACGCGCGATCAGGATTTCACGACCACACGGGCTATCGTTGATGCGATTAACAAGAATTTTGGTGCCGGCACTGCCAACGCTATCGATGGCGTATCGATTTCAGTTCGAGCGCCTGTCGACATGTCGCAGCGTGTGGCATTCATGAGCATGATCGAAAACCTCGACGTCGTTCCCGGTGAAGCACCTGCGCGTGTGGTGGTCAATTCACGTACCGGCACTGTCGTCATCAGCCGCAATGTGAAAGTCACTGCAGCCGCGGTGTCACATGGCACGATCTCGGTCGCGATTGCAGCGACCAACGAGGTCAGCCAGCCCGGCGCTTTTTCAGGCGGACAGACGGCCGCCAATCAGAACGCGAACGTCGCGGTCACTGAGCCGAACAAACCCATGTTCCTGTTTCAGGCTGGTGTGGATTTGAGACAGATTGTGGATGCGATCAACCAGGTCGGCGCATCTCCCTCGGCGCTGATTGCGATCCTCGAAGCCCTGAAAAGCTCCGGCAGCCTGCGTGCCGAGCTGGTGGTGATCTGATATGACCGACGGCCTCAACAACTCGACACTGCAGTCTTCGATCGACTTCGCCGGTATGGCGAGTCTGCGCGGACAAGCGCAGCAGAAGACCGACAAGGCGACGCGTGAAACCGCGACGCAGTTCGAGGCCATGTTCATCAACGAGATGTTGAAGACCATGCGTCAGACCATTGAGAAGAGTGATCTCAATGGTTCGGATGCAGAAGATACATTTCAAGAGATGTATGACCGCGAGCTCTCACAACAGCTCGCCAAGCGCAATACCCTCGGTGTCGCCGATATGCTGGTCAAGCATCTGGATCGAGCCAATGCACCGCAACCGACATTCGATGCCAAGGCGCAGCCGAGGCCACTCAGTCAGGTTCAAGAGGGCATGGCCGTGCAACGCACGCAGCCATCATTGCCGCTGGTGCGTCCCGATAAATTCACACTCAAGCCCGGACGCGTTGCGCCCGTGCCCAACACTGGGGCTGAATAATGAGTGACATGCTCACCGTTGGTAGCAGCGCGGTCGCCGCCTATCAGCGCGCGCTGGGTACAGTATCGAACAACATCGCCAACGTTGGTACCGAAGGCTATGTGCGTCAAGAGACCTCGATGTCCGAGAACATGCCGCGCCAGCAGGGCAAGATTTATCTTGGCACCGGGGTGAGTGTTGCAGGCATCAAACGCGCGTATGACCAGTTTCTTGAGCAGAATCTGCGTAACAGCACTAGTGAAGTCAATACTCAGGGTCCCATGGTGGATTACGCCAACCGCGTGGTGGATATCATGGGTAGCGACACGGTCGGTCTGCCACCTGCACTGGATAAATTTTTTGGTACAGCGCGTCAATTGTCGGTCGATCCGGCATCTACCATAATGCGGTCGCAATTTTTGCGTGATGCAGATGGCCTGGCGTCACGGTTTCGCGAGTTGTCGACCCAATTACAAGGGGTGGATACTGAGACACGTGAATCGATCAGATCAAAAGTCGCTGAAATCAACACCCTGGCCGGACAGATCGCTACCGTCAATAAGCAGCTCAGTGCCAAGCCCATCGAAGCTCGTCAGCCCCCCGATCTTCTGGATCAGCGTGATCTACTGCTGACCAAGCTGTCCGCGCTTGTAAAAATCAGCGTTTCGACCGCTGTGAATGGTAGTGTTGGTGTCAGTATTGGCAACATCACCGGTTCTGGCGTCTTGGTTGATAAAGACAAGGCCGTGACATTAACTGCCGTATTCGATGAAAAAGATTTATCCCGGGTTGCGCTTATTTCAGATCCCTATGGAAAAAATCCTGAGGAAATCGTTGGTATCAGCAGTGGACTTCTTGGTGGTTTGATCGGTTTCCGGGAAGAGATCTTGCAGCCCACGGTTTCGGCACTTGATTTTCTGGCTACCACTGTTGCGAACGAATTAAATGCCATACACACCAATGGTATTGATATGCGTGGCGAGCAGGGGCAGGCACTTTTTACCATTGATCAGATTACCAAAACGGATCCAATCTCAGGTAAAACAGAATATATCGATCAGGCAGCCGCAGGTATTCGAGTGCGTATGGATGATCCTGCACAGGTAGCTACAGGTTCGCTTTTTCGTGTGATAGAAGATGAAAAAAATTTGTCGGGCGTCGATGCGACGCTGACCTACACGCCGTCTTTTGCGGCGCAGGTAAAGCCTCTGTCAGCTGTTATTAAAAATAATCCGCATCCATCGGCTGGGATAGTTCCTCGCGCGGGTGAATTACTGGGGCAGATCCCGATTGGCGCTGACAATTGGTCACTATATCTTGATGGTGCAACGGATCTTCAAAACATTCAGGTAATGACACGCGATGGTCGACACCTCATGGGTGCCGGTCTGACGAGTCAGGAAGAACAAGAAGCCTTGCTCACGAAAGAAAATGGATTTTTTCCGGGGTCCAGCTACTCGGATCAATATCTTAATAAATCGGGCGAGTATGGGTACAAGCAAGTTGCGCTGTTTTATGGTGCGCAGGCTTTGCCTGGAAGCAGCTTCTCTTATGCGGCGACATTTACGCCATCGCATGCAGCACTTTCTTCCTATTTGCTCAATGATGTTCAGGCTGGGAAAGCCATTCCGACTGGCCTCGACAGGGTGGATACCGGAACCCTGAAAATCAATGGTCATGATTTACCATTGCTTTTGCCTACTTCACCCGCGACGACATTACAAGCGAGCGACTTTGCTGAATGGATCAGCAAAGCCACTCTGGCCGATGATCCTGCCGTGATTGCCAGTGCTTCGACCGAAGTCAAGCTTGCCGTTGAAGATGTCACCGATGGCATGTATATCAACGGTTATGCGGTTCCCAGAGATGACACTCGCGCAGACGTCAATGCATTGCGCGATTACATCAACACGAACATGGTCTCGACGGCAAAGGTGATTGCTGAGGTGGATGATGACGGAAATTTGCTTATCTCCAACGCCCCAGGGTTTGATGGCAAAGATATTGTGATCGGTGGCATGGCAACCAATGGTGATCCGAAAGATAACCCCGTAACCTACAAGGGGCAGTTAAGTCTTGAATGCGAAGGTGACATTCAGATCTCGTACGGCGAAAACGGCAGTCTGGGTGATATGGCACTGCTAGGTCGCCCCTTGGGCCGGTATTACGTCGAGCAATTGCCCGTGAGTCCGACCGACGCACAAATTAGCGGCACTGCCATCGGGCGGGATATCTACCAAATTGCCGGCGGCGATCTGACATTCAATGGTACGCATCTCGATCCCCTCGAAAAGCGGGATTTTGATGGCAACTTGATCGAATTGCAGGCAAGTGATGTGGCTGAGTGGCTCAACAACACGGGAGAAACACTTGAGCCGCCTGTCGTAATTACTGCCGCGACTGTCATCGTCTCCAATGAACCGAAACTCAATGGCATCGCAGGTCTGACAATCAATGGGGTAAGCATCAATGGCCCTTATGAAACAAAAGCCGCCCTGGTTTTTGCGATAAACGGGAGTGCTGAGCTTGCTCGGACTGGTGTTGGTGCCAGTCTCGATGCCAAGGGTAATATTGTTGTTGAAAACTTTAGCGGCAAGGATATTGTCATCAGCGGCAGCGGTGCCTCCGCACAAAATGCCCTAGGTGTCGCCAATGGAAAATATAAGGGTAGCTTGTCTTTGGTTTCCAGTGGGGTCATTGAAATAGGATTCGTCGGTGATGGCCGACCCTCAGAGCTGGCAAATATTGGTTTGCGAACGGGTGTGCATATCGAGGGTGCCGCGCAAGAAGACTTGCTCATTTTTGTCACAGGCGAAGGTTCGGGAACGATATCAGGCAGCTTTGATGCGACGATGGCCGATCCGGCCACACTGGGCCAAAATCGGCTCGATAGTCTGCGACAACAAGATTTCGATATTCGATTTACCAGCGATTCGCATTATCAGATTACTTGGACCAATCCCTCATCCGGGGTGAAGACCGTTCTGGCCGAGCGCGATTACGACCCATTGATCGGTATTGATTACCAGGGATTAAAACTGGCATTGAATCGTGCTCCCCAAAAGGGTGATCATTTTTCGTTGGACGGTAACGAAGATGGGATTGCCAACAATGAGAACATCCTTGACATCATTGCTTTGGAGAGAAAAGTAGTCATTGGGGGTGCGATGGGTAAAACACTCGCACAATCTTATGAAGAAACCGTAGGCAAGATTGGTAATTTTTCCAGCCAGTCGCTCATCGCGCAAAAGGCCTTGGAAGTTGTTAACCAGCAGGCCATTGAAGCACGTGACAAGGTCTCGGGTGTATCGCTCGACAGCGAGGCAGCTGATTTGATTCGTTTTCAGCAGGCCTACCAGGCCGCTGCAAAGACCGTGCAGGTATCGGGTGAATTGTTTGACACCATCCTTCAGGCTTCGCGATAAATTTTATTTGGGTTAAATCATGACGCAAATTTCAACGACGCTTTTCTTTGACCGAGCGATTTCCCAAATGGGGGTGACGCAGGACCGCTTGGCAAAGACCGAGATGCAGCTCTCATCCGGCAAACAATTGCTCAGACCCAGTGATGCGCCCGACGAGGCGTCTGCCGTGACTCGTCTCAAATCAGCCATTCAACGCCAGCAAAGCTACACAGATACCATCGGCACCGTTCGCGACAAATTGAGCCAACAGGAAACCGCCATTGCCAGTGCCAACGATGTGCTCATCAGGATCAAAGAACTGACCATACAAGCGGCGAATGACACTTATGGTGCGGAAGGTCGCAAACTGATTAACATCGAAATCCGGGAATTGCGCGACCAGTTGCTCTCCTTGGCCAATACCCAGGACGTCAATGGCAACTACATTTTTTCTGGCAGTCGTGCGGGCAAGCAAGCATTTGCGACCGACGGAAGTCAGCCATTGACCTATCTTGGTGATCAAACCATCAACCAGGTGGGCGTGGGAGATGAGCGCACGGTTCGGGACAGTCGAGCCGCCACCCAGCCTTTTGCCAGAACCCTGCGTATTGGTGTTGATGGCGAGCCACAAAGTGTCGGATTCTTTGAAGTTATCCAGGATTTATCAACGGCGCTAGACAGCAACGACATCACCAGCATTCAGCGTGCTGTAAGCGAGGTGGGCGATATGCAGTTGGGGATGAGTGAAAGTCTGGCGAGTATCGGTGCCAGCATGAATACACTCGATACCCAGTTGTCCCTGGCTGAGCAGAACACGTTGCGGTTAAAAGGTACCCTGTCGCAGATGGAGGATGTTGATTACACCGAGGCCATCACCAAGATGAACAAGGACATGCTGGCTTTGCAAGCCGCTCAGAGCAGCTTTGCGAAGATTTCACAGCTCAATTTGTTCAATTACATCAAGTAAGGCATCAAAAGACCCAGCGTACGATTTTTATTCGCCGCTCAAGTTAACGCGGTTTGTTTCGATACATAGACTGATAATTCGGGATCCTTTTTAATATGGCAACTACCAGTGCGGTGAATGGCAGTAACCTGATGTCGCAATTGGGCGCAGGTTCGGGCGTGGATACCAAGACGCTTGCAGAAAGCCTGGTAAACGCCGAAAAGCAGCCGCAGGCAGACGCGGTCAATGCTCGTATCACAAAGACGCAGAGCCGAATTTCTGGCTTGTCAGCAGTGATGTTGAGCATGGACACGCTCAAGAACGCATTCAAAGCCGTCGACGATCCTTCGGATTTCAGCGCACTCTCTATCAGCAACACCAACACTGCCGCGCTGTCTGCTTCGTCAACAGCGGGCAAGGTGGCCTTGACCGGCAGTCATACGATCGAGATATCCGCCTTGGCAGCGGCACAGCGCAATCTTTCGGGCGGCTTTGCTGCACCGGACGCGAGTCTTAATGGCGGTAACGCATTTTCCTTGCGGCTGGCGGTGAACGGCGGTACGCCCTCATCAATCCGGGTCGCAGCGGCCAATGCGACGCCCAGCGGCATGGTGGCGGCCATCAACAAGGCAAATCTTGGTGTGACGGCGCAGCTAGTCAATACGAACGATGGTTCAGCCGCTCCCTACAAGGTCATTCTGACCGGTACCTCCGGCGCCAGTAACGCTTTCACCATGACGAGCGATGATGGCAGTGGTTTGGGTGAGCAACAGCAATTGACATTCACGAATGCGACTACCTCAGGAAACATCAGCGTACAGGGCGTTCTGGTCGCGGTGACTGCGGGTGATTCGGCGGGCGCCGTGGCGGCGAAAGTGAAGGCAGCTCTGGATACCAGCACATTTATTACGGGTACTACGGGTCGCTCGACCACCCTGAATGGTGATGGATCACTCACTATTAACTATGTCGGAGCGGATGGTGATGTCAGTGCACCGGCATGGGGTGATGTGGGCGCCACCGGTGTCACTGCAAATTATCTGACCACACGCGCGTTTGGTGCCGGCGCAGTGGTCAGTGGCGTTGATTTTTCAAACAAGACCTCGAATGCCGCCGATGCGGTGCTTAAAGTGGACGGTCTTCAGCTCAAACGGTCCTCTAATTCTGTAACGGATGCCATCGCTGGCGTCACGCTGAATTTAACAACGACCACGACTTCGGCGGCGACGCTGGATTTCACAAGAGACCCTACAAAAATTAAAACCAATGTGCAGGCGCTGATTAAAGCCTTCAATGACACGTTATCCGATTTCAAGATATTGGGCGGCGAGAAGAACAAGAAAGACGAAACCGATGTTTACAGTGGTTCGCTCCAAAACGATGCAACGCTCAGCTTGCTCAAGACGCAGTTACGATCGCTCTTTACTGACAACTCGTCAACACCGGGTAGCACAGTAAAGGCAATGCGCGACATCGGTGTGAGCATACAAAAAGATGGTACGTTGGAGCTCAATGAAGTCAAGTTCGATGCTGCGCTAGCGAACAACTTCACGGAGGTGGTTACCATGTTCACCGCCGACAAGGAGAACAAGGGTACCACCGGGACCGCCAAGCGCGGGTTGGCCGGCGATGCGGTCAAACGTTTGACCGACATGATGGGGCCGAGTGGACTGATCATGAACCAGACGACCAGTTCTAATACCCAGTTGAACCGTTACAAAGCCGACCTTATCAAACTTGAAACCCGAATGGAGGCGGTTCTGGCGCGGTACACCGCCATGTTTGCCAATATGGACAAGATTGTGGGTAATGCCAATAGCATGAAGACCTACCTGACTAACCAGTTTAAGGCCATGTCTGGCAGTAGCGGTTAGTAAAATGGCAGCATTGTGGTCGGTTACCTGACCCGCAAAATATTTTCATATTGTCCTAAAGTCTGTCCGGCTTCTGTCGATAACGCGCTTAGAGGGCGGCAAATCCTTGCCGCTTTCGACTTGTAATGAGATCAAGAGGTGCGCTAATGACAACATCCATACCATCCAATGCATCTCCGGTGACGACCGCTGCTGCGCCGCCCGTCTCGCCAAACCGGCAGCAGGAGCCAACGGCTAAAGCCCAAGCGGAACCTAAATCCGTAGAGGTGCCCAAGCCAACATCGGTGGATCTTGAGGCAGGGCTCAGGAAGATCGAGGACATCGTTCAAAAAATGAACGATGAAATGAAATCCACGCAGCGTGGACTGAGTTTCGCCTTTGATCGTGCCATCAGCACCCATGTGGTGACCGTCAAGAGTGCCGAATCCGGCGAAGTGATCCGACAGATACCGACCGAGGCGGTGGTACGAGTGGCTCACAATATCGAAAAGCTCAAGGGCTTGATGTTTGACGGAAAATACTGAAGAACTCGGCGTCAGCTTATTCGCCTGTGTGTTGCGTCTGTTGGCACTGCGCTGACAGGCAGTATCAATCTGCAGCTGTCTCTCTTTCTCTCTCTGTCCCTGTTTTTGCGATCTTCACGCTAACCGCTGACCGGAAAGGTTAGCACGCGTGGCTTTCGTACGCCTGAGCAGGGCTATTAATTCCGCGCCAGTGCCGCGACAGCGTTCGCGATATTTTCTTTATCCTCGCCACCTCCTGGCGGCATGAATCTCCTTCATGGGGCAACCCATCTTGCGCGCCACTACCAGATTGCAGCGGATCTTCTTCATTAATCACGACAAGTGCCGACATAGTCTTCGGAAGAGAAAATAAGCGGTGAATATATGCCGCCTTATCTGAATCCCGAGTCGATTTCAGCATTAAAGCTTGCTCGTTCAAGCGATGTTTGGGGCGGCAAGAATTTGCCGCATTTTGAGAGTGAAAATCTAAATATTTCATTCATTAAAGTTTGCGAATCTGAATACGATCATACAGACGTCGGCTTCGGCCGTAACGATTGATGTATTCATTGGAAAAGGAGTTCCACATGTCCGTGATCAATACCAACCTGAAGTCCTTGCAGGCACAGGATGCGTTAAATATTAACAACCGCCAGTTGTCCACCGCGATGCAGCGTCTGTCCACGGGCACCCGCATCAATTCGGCCGCCGACGATGCCGCTGGTCTGAGCATTTCCTCGCGCATGGATTCACAAACTCGTGGCCTGAACATGGCGATCAAGAACGCCAACGATGCGATGTCGTTGACTCAGACCGCCGAAGGCGCGATGGATGAAGTCACCAACATCTTGCAGCGTATGCGTGAACTGGCCGTGCAGTCAGCCAGTGATACCAACAGCGCTGAAGATCGTCTGAATCTGAATCAGGAAATCGAACAACTGTCGACTGAAATCGACCGTATTTCGGGTACCACGCAGTTCAACAACATGAACATTCTGGATGGTTCCTTCAACAAGAAGATATTCCAGATTGGTTCGAATGCTGGCCAGACCATGGGTCTGAGCATTGGCAGCATGAATTCACGCGTACTCGGTGTTGCGGCATCCACGACGACGATGGAGAGTGGAGGCAGTACGGCAGCAGCGGCGGGTGAAGTTGCTGGTGCTGTGGCACAAGGCGTGGCACCGGACAATACGGTGGTCAAGCTCGAATTCCAATCGTCAGGTACCTACTCTTTTGCGCTCAAGGATAGCGTGACGGGTCTGGAGATGGCTGCGGCGGATATGGGCAGCATGACGGTCGATCTGACCAGCCAGCTGAGCAAAGATTATTTCGTTGAGCGTATCAACGAGAAGCTCGCGGATGCACAGGGTGACACGGCAGTGAGCGGTTCGCGCGTCTGGACATCGACGACGACCTTGGATCTGACCGATACGGCAAATCTGCAGAAGATGAAGTTCACGATTCGCGTTGATGGTGAACAGGTTGAGATTGATGCGACCCAGGCCTTGTTGGGTGCCCACCCGGCTTCAGGCACTGCGATTTCGCGTGATGATGCAGTGAGCGCCGTTGAGGCAGCCCTGCAATTGGCCTTTGATGACAACCTGAATGTGTCAGCTGCGGCGACAGGCAATATCAAGATTGAGGACGCTCAGGGTCGTCGCATCGAGGTGCTGCAAGGTGCTGGCGATGGTTTCCTGTTTGGGTCTGATGTTGAGAACGGTGGCGGCCTGCTGGCTCGCGAGACCGCGCGCAATCCGATCACGGTGGCCTGGGATGGTGATAGCAACGACCTGATTGTTTCCAATAGCATGGGCGGCAAGATCAGTCTGAGCAGCTTCTCGTCGAACACCTCGGGTGTGTTGTTCAATGTGGTCAATGACAGCCAGGTCGATGGTTTGTTCGAGCCGCAATGGTTGAGCCAGAGTGCGGCGGCGGTTGCACCGTCGATGAGTGCGGTGACTTTCAATGGCAACGTTGAGCCGACCGAAATCACCTTGCGTGCCTCGGATCTGGTGGGTGCTTCGGCTAATGCGGCCACGGCGATGTACAGCTTCAAGCTGACGAACGGCAAGGGTGACACCTACGGCACGTTCAGTGTGAACATGTCGCAGAATCTGACGGACCGTGAAGATACCATTGCCTCGGTGATGAGGGCTGAGCTGACGTCGGCGGTAGCGGCATTGGCTTCGGCAGGCGACAGCACCTTTGATGCAGACGAGTTCGAGATCACGGTAGCGGGCGACACGATCCAGATCCGCAACAACGCGGGTCGTGCGCTGGCTGTTGAGGAGTTCTCCTCAAGTGCGGGTTACATGGTGGTGACGCCGATGAATGAGCCGGCGTCGTCGGAGACACTGGCCAGCCAGAATGCGTTCTACTCAGAAAACCGTATTCAGGTCAATTCGGGTGCCTTGGGCACGGGCGGCATGGACTTCGCGGGCCTGGGTGCAACGGCGTTCGTCGTCACGGTCAATGGCGTCAAGTCCTCAGCCAATCTGACGCTGGACTTGTCGGCGGGTGGAGATCTGGCGGACGGTTCGGCACTGGCGGCGGCGATTCAGACGCAGATTTCTGCAGCTGAGGTGTATGCCATGGTGGGTGGCGCGATTTCGGCTTCGGTCAAGGAAGTACTGACGGGTGTGACTGTGGCGTGGGATGCGGATACCTCCGAGATCGTCATCCGTGATGACAAGGGTCGTTCGGTCGGCTTTGGTTGGGCAGCATCGGCGCAGGGGGGAGCGGTATTCACCCAGAACTTCAACGTGGGTAACTCCAATCAGGGCATTTCGACGCAGCTGTCCTCGCAGACGGCGCAGGGTGATGTCTACGAAGCGACCAAGGTATCGATGACCCTGGATGCGGATCAGTCGAAGTTCAACTTCAAGCTCAATGGCACGGCACTCGACACGAGCGAAGTGTACTGGGATGCGAATGACCCGTTCGAGAGCAGCACCTTGAAGACCAAGCTGGATTCGATGATGACCAAGCTCAATGCCGATCATCAACGCACGGTGTTCGAGTACTCGGTCAGTGGTCGTACGATCGAATTCCTGCAGCGCGATGGTGGTCCGCTGAAGTTCAGCGACTACACCACGCATGATGACTATCCGGCGGGCAAGGCGACGTTGACGCCTGCTGCTGGTCAGGGTGATCCGCTCACGCTGTCGTATGTGGGCCACAATACGGCTGCAGAAGCCACGGCAGCGGGCACGCTGGCGACGACAACGAGTGCGACGCTGAATCTGGAAGGTGATGACATTTACTCGCTGACGGTATCGGATGGCACCAACAGCTATGCGATGTCGAGCACGGTGCTGGATATCAGCGACAACGACAGCGTCAATACCTTCCTCAAGAAGCTGGAGAACACGCTGGAGGGTTCGGGGATTGCAGCGAGCATGGACACCAATGGCAATGTGTACTTCAGCCGTGCTGATGGTGGCAAGATTGTGCTCGAGTCGTTTGCTTCGGCAACTGGTCGCAAGGGTAGCTGGACGCCGGGTGCCGGCCAAGGTGATGCAGCCGCATTGTCAGGTGGTGGCGTTGTTTCAGTGAGTTCCTCATCGAGCGGCTCGAGCAGCGTCGCATCAGGTGGCACGTCGGTCAAGCAGATCAGCATTGCGACACAGGATGGTGCGAGCAAGGCGCTGAGTGTGATTGACAAGGCGATCAGCTATGTCAACACCGAGCGTTCGAAACTGGGCGCCGTGGTGAATCGTCTGACCCATACTGTGGACAATCTGGCGAACATTGTGACCAACACCCAGGCCTCACGCAGCCGGATCAAGGATACGGATTACGCTGCCGAGACTGCAGAGTTGGCCCGTACCCAGATCATCCAGCAGGCTGCTACTGCGATGCTGGCGCAAGCCAACCAGGCGCCGCA
>JACCDH011697631.1_pt1 | contig 12208 bp, 6 predicted proteins | sample 7442481 | NCBI WGS metagenome assembly JACCDH01 (sample SAMN15323433, study PRJNA562643) | freshwater metagenome | isolation source: river surface water | place: USA:Blue River Watershed | collected 2017-08-15
GGTTTTTAGTTCATACACAAGCTGCTTGTTGTGGTCTTCGTTCTTATTGAATTCGATATTGATGTTTTCAGCCATAAAAGTGAGGCAAAAATACGCTATTCGTGCATAAAAAAGCGCGAATTCTGTCTAAGAAATGTAGTTTAGAACTTCATTTTTTCAGCTTTTTTAACACCAGTACATTGGTGTCTTTGTATTGCACCTGCCAACGGCCACTCTGCATAGAATCCAGCAATAGTTGGTTGAGTTCTGGTCGTATGATCGGATACATGGCTTCTTCACTTGGCGAGGCGATGATGTATTCGGCATCTTTCACGATTGGTAAGGTATAACACTTATCGCGGTATGCCAAATGAGGCACAAATGGTGTTTGAGCGGCTACCACTGCATCAGAAGGAATGGCCTCCAATTGCTGATGAACTATTTTGACATCGTAATTTTTGACATAATGTGATTGCTGGTAAATGCGAACCCGCGAATAATCGTGCCAGTATATGGTATTGTCCATGTACTTAAACGTGCAAAATAGGATGCCCAACAGAGAGGCCCATATCAACTGATAGCGGTATTTTTTTAAATCCCCTGCTATAAAAAACAGTCCGAGTACCAGAACAGGCGCCAATTCGATGGAGTAATGTGTATCGATGCTCCAGGCTGCGGGATCATCGTAACACAATTTCATTACCAACATAGGCAAGATCATCAACAAGAAAGCCGGACGCAAACCTAGAAACACGCCCCCACTCATGGCAAAGAAAAGCAGAAATTCTGCTTTCACTCCATCGTGCTCCGGCTTACCAAGGTGGTTAGTAAACATTACTTTCAGAAAATCCAATGGCTGTGTGAGTACAAACTTAAAGGCCTCTGCATAATTATTGCCAAGGGCTTTGAATTTGTAGTGGTCGTACTGACCCGAATTGGCCAATGCCGGCATCAACACTTTTAGAACCAATAGAAAATACAAGAGCGACAAGACAGCCATCAACAAAAAGTGTTTTTTTAAAGTTGAATCTTCCCGGTACGTAATGGCCATCCCCAAAGACACAAACACCATCCAAAAGGGCATGGTTTCTTTGCCCAACCAAATGATAATGACCATGATGCTGATGCCTTTGATGTTTTTGGTTTCAGCAAAATAAAACACCCAAGGCAGGAGCATGGCGGCCGGCACATTGCTGTGATAATCGAACGACAAAGCCGCAAACACTGGAAAAGACAGATACAGGCACATCTGAGCCAGTAGCGCCATTTTGCTATTTTGAGTACGCTTAAGTATGGTGAAATACATCCCTAATCCACCTGCCAGAATAAAGAGGATTTGAAAGATGAGCAGGGTATACTGACTGAAGATATAACCAAAAGGCGACAAAAGTGGTAAGTACAAATCAAAATGGTCGGACAAGAGGTTTTCGGCGATTGGTTTGAAGATGCCTTTGTCGTTAAACTGAAAGTGACCGTAGTCGTACATCGCATTGGTATACACGCCAAGATCCAGGGCAAAGGTCTTGAACAAATAATGGTTGACAAATACCAGTAAGCCGTAAATGACAAAAAACAAGCAACCGGACATGAGCGCCAGACGGTGTTGTTTGAACGATTGCATTAAAACCATACGCAGAGATTCGTAACAAACAATTGGGCCCATTGTGACGGATTGCGTTTGCGGTCGAGATACACATTTTTTTCAGAATAAAAGGTGCGCGATTCGAGTCGGAACATGGCATTCTTATTCACTTTGTAATTGAAACAGAAACCCGAACTGAACGAATTAAATCCGTTGATATTATTGTTGGCTACAATCTGCACACCATCGGCATCCTCAAAGTACTCGGCCCTGAAAGCCAATGCAGCTTTTTTGTTAATTCGGTATTGCATGATGGCATTTAGCTGCCACCACTGAGAAAAAGTTTGTTTATTAAGAGAATCCTTTTTTTCCTGATATCCGATGTAGGCGCAGGCGGTTGCCGACCATTTGCCATCGGGATTATAAATCATATATAGATCTGTAAAATATCTTGTTCTGAAACTTGGATTATTTAACGACGATTCATCACCAACATAGGTATCCCAGTTAAGGAGCCATTTATTGCTTGGACGGTATTCTATTTGCGTACCCAAAGAGAGCGGATTATTGACGTCTTGTATCATTTGCCAGCCGTTAAGGAGGTACCAATATGACTTTAATTTAGAACTTAATGGCAGAGATAATTTAACACCAGAGAGGTAATATGGCACGTATTCAGGCGCAAAAGAGCGGGTATACATCAAATGGTCTTTAGAGATGGCCGATTCGTTGGTGTAAGGCGAAGGCAACACACCGGCATCTACCCAAATATCTTTCTTCTTGGAGAGCCTGACACCTACATTGGCTTCCAGTAGATTCTTGAGAGTACCTTTTTCGCTGGCATAGTTCGCATTGACATAGGTGCCAAAGCCTGGCACAAAGTGCGCCCTGACATAATCGTTGATGTATCTGAAATCGGCGTAAGCCAGATTGACATTGACTTCGTTATGCCTTGCCGATGAAATAGCATATGGTCGGTCCGAATTAATAGGATGATTCAGGTCGTACCCATAATAAACATCCACTAAACCACCTACAGTTACTTTCCCTTTCTCTAAGGAATCGTATACGTTTACCATACCAGAATTGGCCACTTGGCCTAGAACTCTGGTGGTAAAGAAAAGCAGGAGCATACCAATATATCTCATAGTCAGAATTACAAAGACAAATGTAAATATTACAATTGAAAATGTTACATAGTTGAAAAAAATTAAGGCAAAAAAAAGGGACCACTTTGGTGGTCCCTTTATATAACATTTTAATTATAAAACGAATCAGTTAAGTTGCGCGTCAATTTTCTGGGCCAACATGGTTTTTGGCACTGCACCAACGATTTTGTCAACCACTTCACCACCTTTGAAAACCAGAAGTGTTGGAATGCTACGGATACCGTATTTGGATGCCACACCTGGATTTTCGTCTACGTTTAATTTACCTACTACCGCTTTACCTTCGTACTCGCTGGATAGTTCTTCTACTAAGGGACCGATCATGCGGCACGGACCGCACCACTCAGCCCAGAAATCTACTAAAACCGGTTTATCGGATCCTAATACATCCTGTTCCCAACTTGAATCTGTGAATTGTTTTGCCATTTTGTTACTGTTGTTATTTAAGGGTTCAAAAAAAATACTTTATTTGTTTACACTGCAAATTTAAAATCCACATCTCATATTGTAACATCGATTTTAATAATTGCTATATAGGTTTTATGATGTTTATAAATTTTCCATTTCCGACTTAACAAAGGCGGTTAATTTCTCTCCTTTTAATAAGCCTTTTGCCAACATTGCCAGGTTCAAAGCTTTTAATGCCACATTCTCAGCACTTTCATCATTCCCCACCAATTGCTTAGCTTTTGGATGGTTGGTGTTCAAAATGGTTTGATAACTCATCGGCATGCTTCCGAACATATTAAAACCGTTCATTTTGCTCATCTCACGCATACGTCTGTCGTACTCACTCTCTGTTACCACCAGCAATGGCGCTTCAGGTGATAAGGCTTCGGTCTTGAATTTGATCTCCTGATGTTGGTTAACCTTCTCAAACAATGACATCAATTTACTAGCTTCTTCTTCGTTCAATAATGCCACGGTGGCGGTCTCGCTTGGAATCAATTTATCTAAAGCGTCGGCGTCTACACGTTTGCATTGTAATTTTTCGTTGTGTTGCTCTAAATACCCTGTAAAATGATTGTCCAACGGACCTTCCAACTTCACCACTGCGTAGCCTTTTGCCTCTGCCGCACTGATATAAGCGTGTTGCTCGTCGGCATGGTTGGTATATAACATGACAACATTGCCATCTTTGTCTGTCTGATTGGCTTTAATCACTTCTACTGTTTCGCTAATGGTAGAATATGTTCCATCCGTGCGCTGCAACAAACAGAAATCCTTGCCTTTCTCGGCAAATTTCTCATCACTTAACATGCCGTATTTGACAAACAAATCAACATTAGGCCATTTGGCCTGAAAATCCTCTCTGTTGCCTTTAAATAGTTCAGATAGCTTATCTGCCACTTTCTTAGAAATATGGGTGGTAATCTTCTTCACATTGGCATCGCTTTGCAAACTGCTTCGGGACACATTGAGCGGAATATCCGGCGAATCGATAACACCATGCAGCAGCATCAAAAACTCTGGTAATATATCTTTGACATTATCGGTAACAAACACCTGATTGCTGTACAATTGTACTTTGTGTTTTTCTGCCTCGATGGCACTGTCTACTTTAGGGAAGTAGAGAATACCGGTGAGGTTGAACGGATAATCGACATTGATATGGATCCAGAACAAAGGCGCTTCGGCAAATGGGTAGAGCGACTGATAAAACTTGATATAGTCTTCGTCCTTTAATTCGGATGGCTTGCTCAGCCATAAAGGTTTTTCTTCATTGATGATTTTACCATCAAATTCGATAGGTACTGGCAAGAAACGGCAATACTTATTGAGCAGATTAGAGATTTTGAAATTGTCATTGAAATCGAGACTATCCTCTGCCAAATGCAATATAATATCAGTACCTCTGGTTTTACGCTGTCCTTTACTGATGGTAAAGCTGGTGCTGCCATCGCATTCCCATTTAGCTGCTTTAGCTTTTTCGCGGAACGACAAAGTTTGAATTTCCACTTTGGAAGCCACCATGAATGCTGAATAAAAGCCTAAACCAAAATGTCCGATGACATTGGCATTGGCATCCGCTTTATCTTTGTACTTCTGCACAAACTCCTCAGCGCCAGAGAAAGCCAGTTGATTGATGTATTTCTCTATTTCCTCTTCGGTCATACCAATACCATTATCACTGATGGTAAGGGTTTTGGCCTCTTTATCCAGACTCACGGTGATTTTAAAATCGCCGGTCTCGCCTTTAAACTCGCCGATACGAGATAAGGTATTTAATTTTTGACAGGCATCTGTCGCATTAGACACCAATTCTCTCAAAAAGATTTCATGATCACTGTAAAGGAACTTTTTAATGATAGGAAAAATGTTCTCGGTATTGACTGAAATGGAACCTGATTTACTCATAATTTTTAAAATGTGTTGTGCGCTACCAGAATCAAATACCATACCTCTTAAAAATTGCCGTAATTTTGTCATATTTGCAGACAAAATGTTTTTTTATCTGTCAAAAATATTGCTCTTCATCATCCGCCCTCTCATCTGGGTGATGTTGATTTTGCTGGGCGCCATCTTCACCAAAGACGAGTATAAAAGACGCAAGCGTCTCATCATCGCAACTGTCATGTTGTTTCTTTGCACCAACAACTTTCTCATTAACGAAGCTTTGCTGGTATACGAGAGTAATGGCACAGAGCAACTGGATTCCAGTTATGAAGTGGGATTGGTACTTGGTGGGTTTTCGCGGAAAGACACCAATCTTAACAGAACCATCTTTTTCGAAGCTAATGACAGATTGATGCAGGCAGTGCGTCTATACAAAACCGGCAAAATAAAAAAGTTGATGATCAGCAGCGGCAATGCCAGTGTTTTGTATCAGACCCTTAAAGAAGCCGATGCTGTGCACGATTATCTTTTAGACATAGGCATTCCTGATTCGGCACTGATCATCGAAAACCAAAGTAGAAACACCTTAGAAAACATCCGTTATAGTAAAAAAATCCTCGACTCGCTTGACATCAAATCCAGAGTTTTGGTTTTCACTTCGGCCTGGCATATTCCGCGCACCGAGTTGTGCACCAACAACAATTTACAAGTGCATTTTTACGCCACCAATTATATGTCTGACAAGCGCCGCGACTACAGTCCGGACAATCTTCTGGTACCCTCTGCCACCGCCATGTCCAAATTGGAAATGCTATTGAAGGAACTGGTAGGCTATGTCTTTTACCTGTTGAAGGTGTCCTGATTTTTCAGCACTTGTTTTAAACTTCTTTTTCATATCTCGTGAAATACAGCGTACTTGCTGAGGCAAATGAAAGTACACATTATTGCCTGCGGAGGTGCTGTGATGCACAACATGGCCATTGCTTTACATCTGATGGGACACCAGGTGAGTGGCAGCGATGACGAGATCTTTGACCCTGCCCTGTCGCGTTTAAAAAAACACGGACTGGCTCCAGAAAGTTTCGGCTGGTTTCCAGAAAAAATCACATCGGATTTAGACATCATCATTCTTGGGATGCATGCCCGCAAGGACAATCCTGAATTGCAGAAAGCTTCAGAATTGGGCTTAAAAATCTACAGCTTTCCGGAGTATGTGTACGAACATGCCATCAACAAAACCCGAATCGTTATCGGCGGCAGTCACGGTAAAACCACTACGACCGCCATGGTGATGCATGTGCTCAAAACTTTGGGTAAAGACTTTGATTATCTGGTCGGCTCTCAGTTAGAAGGCTTTGATACCATGGTGCGTTTTTCGGATGCTCCGGTAATGGTGATAGAAGGCGATGAATACCTCACATCAGCATTAGATCCAGTTCCGAAATTCCACAAATACCACCCTCAAATTGCTCTAATTACCGGCATTGCGTGGGATCATATTAACGTATTTCCGACTTACGAAAACTACGTCGACCAATTTCGTATCTTTATTGACAGCATAGAACCAGGCGGATCACTGGCTTATTTTGGTGGTGATGCCGATTTGAGTGCATTGGCACAAAAGGCCCATGTAAAAGCTACTGCCTACAACACTCCAAATCACCACATCAGAAGTGGCAAAGTGGTGGTATCTAAAGCCGAGCGATACACACTTGAAATATTTGGTGAACACAATTTACAGAATGCAGAAGGCGCGCGCCTGGTATGTGCTGAAATCGGTATCAGCGAACACGATTTTTATACGGCACTCAGCAGCTTTAAAGGCACAGCCAAACGTTTAGAGAAAGTGTATGACGCCAATAAACTGGTCGTTTACCGCGATTTTGCGCATTCGCCCAGCAAGTTAAAAGCCACAGTAGAGGCGGTGCGCAATCAGTACCCCGACCACTTTATGATAGCGGCATTTGAACTACATACTTTTAGCAGTTTGAACAAAGAATTTTTACCCCATTATCAACATTCGATGGAAAAAGCGGATGCAGCCATTGTGTATTTCAATCCCCACGTATTTGAATTAAAGAAAATGCAAATACTTAATAAAGAAGATATTAAAAACGCATTCGGTGGTAAAACGGAAGTCATCAACCATACAGAAGAATTAATTTCAAAAATTTCAAATTTAAAAAGCAACGTTTCGGGTCAACCTTGTGTCTTACTTCTTATGAGTTCCGGGAACTTCGATAATGCTGCACTTTGGTAGGCATTATTGCGTTTTCAGAATTCGTTTTTTTTACGTATTTTCGTAGACTTAACTCAAAATCAAACTGAACGACGCACATATGACTAAACGATTACTGGTTTTATTATTGTTATTTTCCGCCATCAGTGTTTCTTATGGTATTTCTTGCTTGACAGGATGGCGCTATAACAGAAGCATCACCATCAATAACACCAATGCTACAACTTACACCAATTTTCAGGTTAAAGTTGTTTTAAACACACAAGCACTTGTAACTGCAGGTAAGATGCAGGCCAATGGCAGTGATATCCGATTTACGGATGGCGCCTGTAATAATTTGCATTATTGGATTGACAGTAACATGAACACCACCTCGACAGTGATTTGGGTGAAGGTGCCAACTCTGGCCGCCAGTGCCACCACTACTATCTACATGTACTACGGCAACTATTGTGCGACAGCTGCCCAGAACGGTGATAGTACTTTCATGTTATTTGATGATTTCAGTGCCGGCTCTTACAATACCGGTAAATGGACTGCTTATCAGTCGACAGCAGGTTCTGCATCCATTGCACAAACTGCTGGAAAGATTACAGTTAGCACCACTGCTGCCACAGACAATATTTTACGTTCAGTCAATGGGTTTACCACACCATTTGTTCTAGATGCCAAGATCAGCGGTAATTCAGGTTCCTCTCCAAGTATTGCTATCCTAAACAATGGTACATTTGCCGGCGTGAGTCTGTTCACTAATACAGGTACAGGCAACTTTAACACCAATCAGGCTTCTGCCTCTGGCGCCAGTTATACCGCAGCCAATAACGCATCAGCAACAGCCAGAAGCAATGGATTTTGGTCGCTGAGCTGGCCTGCCACTAATTCTGCCACAGCCACTTTCCCTAATGGCGGCACACAGACCATTTTAACCACCACAGCATTATCTGCCTCTGCGCAGGTTGCCTTTGGTATTTTCAATTCAGGTGTGGGCTCTATGGGCGCCGACTGGATACGTGTTCGCAAATACGCACCTGTTAGTCCCGCCGCTACCGTGAACACCGAAAATGCACAGGGCATTAACATCACCTTTACGCCTGCTGCTATCTGTCCGGGCAACTCCATTACCATCAATTTTTCTAAAAACGGCGTATTCTTCAGTCCGGGTAATACCTTCAAAATAGAACTTTCTGACTCAGGTGGCAACTTTGGCAGTCCAACAACTTTGGCTACCATAATTGATACTGTGTTAAGTACCCGAAACATAGAGCTTCCAAAAACTACTTTACCTGGCAACAAATACAAAATTCGCGTAACTGCCACCAATCCGGCTGTTACTTGTTACACTTCTAATGCCAGTTTAATTGTTTATCCAAAACCAAATGTTAGCTACAATGTCTTAAACGACAACCAATGTTTTAAGCACAACAGATACAACTTTGTATCTACATCTACCATCAGCAGTGGTAGCATCACTACTTATATTTGGAATTGGGATGATAATACAAAAAGAGATACGTTAACGGTGGGAACAGCATCGCACAGTTTTAAATATTTCTACCCATACTACTATCCAAAACTTACATTAATCAGCAACAACGGCTGTAAAGACTCTGCCTCTATTCAGATCAACATGAAAGAGTCGCCAAACATTATCACAGAATTTAACGACACGATTCAGTGTTTCAGAGGCAACTTTTACATCATACAATCGAAAACCAGTCCATCAACCGGTATCATTTCATCACTGAGTTTTAATTTCGGCGATGGCAGTCCGACCGTTAATAACGTCGATTCATTAACACATAGCTTTAGTAACCCTGGCACATATTTCGTCCGTCAAATCAACACCCATAGCAATGGTTGTAGAGACACCAACGATTTGGCCTGCTTGGTTAACGTGCATCCTGTAGCTAAAATTAACACGAACGATACCGACCAATGTTTGACAGGCAATCGTTTTATTTACGAATCAGCATCCACCATTACAAACGGATTACCATTAATCAATTATTGGAATTTAAGCGGTGGTAATACCAGAGACCAGCAAGATTCTGCTCAAATCACCTACCCAAGTGCAGCAAACAGACAGATCCAGTTAATCACTATCAGCGATGACGGCGTTGATGGTTGCTCTGATACGGCATATCAAAATATCCTTGTCAACCCTATGCCAAAAGCCATCGTTCAGAATGTGGATGATGACCAGTGTTTCAAGTACAATAAGTTTAAATTTATCGGAAAATCGACCATCGCATACGGCACACTCAGTCATGATTGGGACTTCGGCGATTTATCTACTTTAAATGGCGATGATACTGCCTTCCATACATACTCAAATGACGGCGCTTACAGTGTAAAAATAACTGTTACATCTAACAAAGGTTGCGTAGACACTATCCGAACAGCCTTAAACGTTCGCCCAACTCCAGTTCCTGGTTTTACCATCAACAACAAGACACAGTGTTTCAAGTACCACGAATACAATGCTAAATCTACCTCAACCATCACTACAGGCACGTTTACTAAATTATGGTTATTGAGCGATGGTGCTGATTACACCAACGTTGACAGCATCACACATGTGTTCAACTCAGATGGCAATTACAAATTAACACTGACTCTAAATTCGAATTACAATTGTAAGGATACTATATCCGACTCACTGTTTGTTTTACCAATGCCTGTATCCGACTTTTCAGTTAATAACACCGACCAGTGTTTTGAAGGCAACAACTTTACCTATACCGACAATTCAACTTTTGCATCAGGTACTTTAACTGGCAACAAATGGTTATTTGGCGACGGCAATACAACCTCAAACTCCAGTCCTGTTAGCCACGTTTACACAGCTGAAAACGCCTACAAACCAGGTTTGATTGTATACGGCGACAATGGTTGTTTTGATACCAGTTTTGTAGATATCAAGGTTTACCCACACCCTGGCAGTGATTTTATCATCAATGACACGGGCCAATGTGTCAACAACAACAGTTTCTTGTTCACCAACAATACTTTTATTTCTGAAGGCGCCTTTACCAACCGTTGGTTCTTTGGTGATGGCAGTACCTACGTGGATGCATTAAATGCCACAAAGAAATACAGCAAAGACAGTACTTATATAGTAAGAGTCATTTCATACAGTGATCGCAACTGTACCGATACTGCATGGAAAACAGTGACAGTGTTCCCTAAAGCTAAAACCAATTTCACCATCAATAATCCTCAGCAATGTATATTGGGCAATGCCTTTAGTTTTGCATCTACCACAACTTTAAAACGTGGCACTTATACCACCAACTGGCAGTATGGTGATGGCAATATTTTGAACAATGCTTCGAGTGCCAACCATTCATACTTCAATGTTTCTTCTTATAATGTTAAACTCATCAGTCAGACCAACGAAGGCTGTATGGACACATTGGTAAAACAGGTTAGAACTTTACCAATGCCTAATGCTGATTTTACCTACAATTACAATAAAAAATGTCTGACTGGCAACGACTTCCAATTCAATGCCACATCGACAGTCAGCAATAGCACACCTATGAACCACAAATGGTATTTTGGTGACGGCGATTCTACCATTAACTCTACATTTGCCAACAATCAATACGCTAATCCAGGTTCTTATACTGTTCGTCTTATTACAGCCACCAATATTGGAGGCTGCAAAGACACTATGGATAAAGTGATGGATGTATATCCTATGCCAGCTGCTTCGTTTATCATCGACCGAGATAAGCAATGTTTCCTGGGCAACAACTTTATTTTCGGATCAACTTCTACGATTTCAAGTGGCACTATCGACTTAACTGACTGGACCTTTGGAGACAATACGACATCCGCCATTGCCAGTCCTTCTAAATCCTACACCAGAGTTGATTCGTTCAAAGTGAAATTAACTGTTACCACCAATTATGGTTGTATCGACTCAGCTTCAAGAAAAGTGTATGTTTACCCAATGCCGAATGCCGGATTTACCAGTAACAAAAAAAATAGTTGTTTCAAGAAAAACAGCTTTAACTTCACCAATAAAGCGACCATTGGTAATGGCGGTACAATTGCACAATACCAGTACTATTTTGATGCGTTGAACTATCCGAACACCGACTCTTCGGCATTGCCTAGTCCACTTAACTACAGCTACCCTAACAGTGGTTATTTCCAGGTAATGCAAAAGGTTACTTCTGATAAAGGGTGTTGGGATACTTCGTCCTTATACATTACGGTGTATCCTAATCCACAATTAGATTTCACTGTTGACTCAGTTTGTCTGAAAGATTCTTCTATATTTATTAATAACACCACGATTGCAGCTGGTGGATTTATCTCAAGTTGGAAATGGTTATTTGGAGATGGTAAAGTTTCAACCCTTCAAGCACCAAAACATAAATACAGAAATGTAGGAATTTACGATGTAAAACTGATTGCAAACACCAATCTGGGTTGTTTCGATACGCTCACAAATCTGGCAATTGCGAAAGTTAATCCAAATCCTAAAGCAGGATTCTACTACACCAAGGAGCGCTCTTGGGAGAATGAAGTGGATATTCAATACCACGACACCTCTTCGGGTGCCATCTCCTGGAAATGGAATTTCGGACCAATGGGAACCTCGGTCGACCAAAATCCGAAACTCTTCTATATCGATACCATTACACAGCCAACCAGTTTAATTGTAACCAATATTTATGGTTGTCGTGACACCTCATTCAAGATGTTGTTTATCTCTCCTGATGTGGTGTATTACCTGCCATCAGCGTTTACGCCTAATGATGACAACATCAACGAAACATTTAAACCGGTGGGACTAGCTTATGCGGTAGATTACACCTTTGTGATCTTCAACCGTTGGGGTGACATCCTGTTCAAGACCAATAATCCTCAACAAGGTTGGGATGGTAA
>JACCDH011433210.1_pt1 | contig 12207 bp, 12 predicted proteins | sample 7442481 | NCBI WGS metagenome assembly JACCDH01 (sample SAMN15323433, study PRJNA562643) | freshwater metagenome | isolation source: river surface water | place: USA:Blue River Watershed | collected 2017-08-15
AACACACGCACAAACTCACCCACAGAACGAGACACCGCTTCAGGTTGGTCTTGCACTTGTTGCAAGCTCACACCGGCAGGCAATGTTTTTTCAATGCGCTCGGTGACTTGCTTGAGCGCTTTACCCAAGGCAATGATGTCGCCGCCCTTGGTCATGGAAACACCCAGCGCAATCACCGGTTGGCCTTGGTGATGCACTTTGACGGTCGGTGGGTCCACATAGCCGCGTTGCACCGTGGCAATGTCGCCTAGTTTGACTTGCTGCCCCGAAGCCCCTCGGATGGGCATGGCGCGCAGTTGGTCTTCGGTACGAAATTGTCCGTCCACTCGCACCTGAAACACATCAAGCGGGGTTTGCACCGCGCCAGCGTTTTCTACCGCATTGGTTTGTCCGAGTTGGGCAATGACGGCGTTGAAGTCGAGCCCCAATTGCGCCAAACGTTTTTGTGGAATTTCAATGTAAATTTTTTCGTCTTGCGCACCAAACAGCTCAACTTTGGCCACATCGGGTACGCGTAAGAGTTGTTGGCGCACATCGTCGGCAAACTTCTTCACCTCGGCCGAGGTAAAGCCCGGTGCATCGAGCGCATAGATCACACCAAACACATCGCCAAATTCGTCATTGAAAAAAGGCCCTTGAACGCCGATAGGCAAGGTGTATCGAATATCACCAATCTTTTTGCGTACTGAGTACCAAACATTGGCCACATCAGAAGGCTTTGACGAATCTTTGATTTGAAAAATGATTTGCGATTCACCCGGCTTGGAGTAGCTGCGAATCTTGTCGGTGAAGGGCACCTCTTGCAGGGTGCGTTCAATTTTGTCGGTCACCTGCTCTGCCACTTGCTGCGCTGTGGCACCGGGCCAGTAGGTACGCACCACCATGGCTCGGAAAGTGAACGGCGGGTCTTCGTCTTGGCCCAGTTGAAAGTAGGCCGCAATGCCAAGCACCATCAACACCACCATGAGGTAGCGTGTCAGCGCACGGTGTTCGAGCGCCCATTGAGAGAGGTTGAACTGCTGCATGCTCAACTCACTGCTTGGCGCCAAAGATGGACACTTTTTGTCCAGCTGTCAGCACATGCACGCCAGAGATCACCACTTGATCGCCTTTTTGCAAACCAGAATTCACCACCACATCGTTGCCATCAGCAACGGACACTTCAATGCTTTTGGCACTGACGGTCATGGTGCTGCTGTCTAACAGCCACACCGAAGTGGCGCCCGCCTCTTGTCGCAACGCGGTGGTGGGCAGTTTGATGCGCGACACATCAGTTTGACCCGAAGGCTTCAAACGCACAGTCACGGTTGACCCCAAGACAGGCTCGGGCACCTTCGCGTCTTTTTGCAAGGCGGCTTTCACCACGAAGGTGCGTGTGACTGGGTCAGCACTACCGGCCACATCGCGCACTTTGGCTTGCAGCTTTTGTTTGGTGTCCCAGGTTTCGATGTCGATCATCTGCCCAGCTTTCAAATCAGCCAGTTTGTTTTCGGGCACAGAAAACACCACATCACGCGGGCCATCCAAGGCCACGCGCACCACAGGCTGTCCAGCACTCACCACTTGCCCAGCTGAGGCATCGACCGATGTCACCACGCCCGCACCATCGGCCAACAAACGGGTGTATCCCGATTGGTTGCCCTGCACCGTGTTTTGCGCTTGCGCTTGTTGAAATTGTGCTTGTGCGAGTTTGAGTGCTGCTTCGCGTCGGTCTAATTCAGCCACGCTGATGAAGCCTTGTGCATGCAGGTCTTGGTAGCGTTTGAAATCAGCTTGGGCCACATCACGGTTGCTGCGTGCTGCGAGCAACTGTGCAGCGGCGGCCTCGGCGGTGGCTCGGTAATCTTCAGGGTCGATTTGCGCCAACAAATGCCCAGCTGTGACCCGTTGGCCCAATTCTGCGGGGCGGTTCACCAATTTGCCTGACACGCGAAACGCAAGGTTGGACTCCACGCGTGCACGCACTTCACCTGAAAAGTCGAGCTCATAGCCAGAACCTGATGCACCGACCGTCATGACTTTCACCGAACGCAAAGGTTCTTGTGTTGGCGCTGGTTTTTGACACGCAGTCAAACCCACAGACAAGGTGATCACGGCGGTACACACAAACACGCATCGCATAGCGGAGTGTGCAGACACAAATACTGGCTGCGGCATAAATAGCTCTGAGAAAAAATTAATGACCAATTGGTTAGTAGCCGAATTCTATCTGACGGCCTGTGAAGCGACAATCTCCCCAGACCATGCAAGGCATTGACCATTACGAAAACTTTCCCGTGGCCTCCTGGCTATGCCCAGTCCACTTGCGCCCTGCCGTTTTGGCGCTGTACCACTTCGCGCGTACTGCAGACGATTTGGCCGACGAAGGCGATGCCCCAGCCCACGTGCGCTTGCAGCAATTGCAGCAGTACCGACAAGATTTACAAGCCTGCATGGGTGCAGCCCACAGCGCGCGCGCATTGGCGAATGCGAACCCACACATCAGCCAGCAATGGCCGCAGGTGTTCACACCGTTGAGCACCATCATGGCAAAACACACATTGCCGCCCCAACTGATGTTTGGTTTGTTAGACGCCTTTGAACAAGACGTCATCTACACCCGCGATGGCCTCAACTATGCCTCGCAAGAGGCATTACTCGACTACTGCCGACGTTCGGCCAACCCGGTGGGGCGTTTGCTTTTGCATTTGTATGGTGTCGATAGCGAAGACGCGCTACAAAAAAGCGATGCCATTTGCAGCGCCTTGCAGTTGATCAACTTTTGGCAAGACCGTGTGCAAGACCATGCACGTGGCAGAAACTATTTGCCCCTCAACAGCACTTGGTCACAACAACTGATTTACGCCCGAGAGCGCATGCAAGCAGGTGCCTCCTTGGTGCATCAGGTCAAAGGCCGAGCGGGCTGGGAGTTGCGCTTGGTGGTGCAAGGCGGCTTACGTATCTTGAGCCAACTTCAAGCGCGCCATGCAAGGCGTGACCCTCTGGACAATCCCACACAATTCAAACGCCCCAAATTACGCGCCAGCGATGTGCCCATCCTGCTGTGGCATGCACTTTGGATGTAACGTCTCAGACTCTGACGTGATAATTGACACAACATGACACCGCAGCAATACGTTCAAGAAAAAGCCGCTTCATCCGGCAGCAGTTTTTATTACGCCTTTCTTTTCTTGCCTCCCGAACGTCGTGCTGCCATCACAGCCTTTTATGCTTTTTGCCGTGAAGTCGATGATGTGGTGGATGAGGTGAGCGACCCCGGAGTGGCCACTACCAAACTGGCATGGTGGCGCAACGAAGTGCATCAGGCGTTTCAAGGCCAACCGCACCACCCTGTCATGCAAGCCTTGCAACCCCTGTGTGCCACCTTTGACATTGAAGAAGGCATGCTGCAATCGGTCATCGAAGGTTGCGAGATGGACCTCACGCAAACCCGTTACCTTGACTACCCCAACCTGAGCCGTTACTGCCATTTGGTGGCAGGTGTGGTGGGCGAAGTATCGGCAAAAATTTTTGGTCAATCGGATGAGGCCACCACGCAATACGCGCACACCTTGGGACAAGCGTTTCAGTTGACCAACATCATTCGCGACGTGGGAGAAGATGCTTTGCGTGGTCGCATTTATTTGCCGGTGAGCGAATTGCAGCAGTTTGATGTGAAGGCACACGAAATTTTGAACCGGCTTGATTCAGATCGGTTTCAGTCGCTCATGCAGTTTCAAGCACAACGTGCGCATGCCTTGTATGACCAAGCGTTGTCGCTGCTGCCTGCACAAGATTGGCGCCAACAAAAACCAGGTCTCATGATGGCCAGCATTTACCGCACCTTGTTGCGTGAAATCGAAGCGCAGCGTTTTCCCGTGCTCAAGCAACGCGTGGCCCTCACACCCCTGCGCAAACTTTGGCTGGCTTGGAAGATGCAGGCCCTCGGTCGCTTCTGAACGCAACGATGTCTGCCAAACAGGTCAGCATCATCGGTGGCGGTTGGGCCGGATTGGCCGCCGCAGTTGCTGCATCTGATGCAGGTCATCAAGTCACCCTTTATGAAGCCAGCAACAGCTTGGGTGGACGCGCCCGCAGCTTGGCACAAACTGTCAACGACCATCCCTTAGACAACGGTCAGCACATTTTGATTGGCGCCTACAGCGCCACGTTGGGTTTGATGCAACGCGTGGGCCTAGACCCCAGCGCCCTCTTGTTGCGTTTGCCGCTCGATGTGCGTTTTGCCGACCAACGCGGTTTGGCGTTACCCAATGGGCCTGCACCTTGGCATGCGCTGTGGGGCATCACTTGCGCGTCGGGGTGGTCGATGCATGACAAATGGCAATTGCTCAAAGCCTGTGCAATTTGGCAAATCAAACGTTTCACCTGTCCTTCCGCATGGTGCGTGTCTGATCTAAACCACCACCATCGCTTGAGCCAACGTGTGGTGGATGAACTCATCGAACCACTGTGTGTGTCTGCCTTGAACACGCCGATGGCACAGGCCAGTGCCACTGTTTTTTTACGTGTGGTGCATGACGCCTTGATGGGTGAACGTGGCAGCTCTGACCTCTTGATTCCAAAGGTTGATTTACAGCAACTGTTACCACAGGCTTGCCAAATGTGGCTAACGGCGCGGGGGGCGCAATTGGATTTGGGACATCGCATCAGCGAAAGCGATTTGAGCTCAGAAGCATTCACACCTTCGCCCCAGCACGCCGTGATATTGGCCACACCTGCTTGGGAGGCCGCACGCTTAAGTGCGCACTTCAACCCCGCTTGGTCAGCACAAACGCAAGCGTTGTTGCATCTGCCCATTGCCACGGTGTATGTGCGTTGCAAAGATGCTGACTTCACAGGTTTGTCGAGGCCCATGGTGGCCTTGCGCAGCCACGCAGAGCAACCTGCGCAATTTGTGTTTTGTCGCACGCAATTGACACAACAACCGGGTCTGCTGGCCTGCGTGGTCAGCGCCTGTGTCAGCGAACGCTCAGTATTAGAAACGCAAGTGGTGCAACAACTCCGCGAGCAATTGGGTCTGCAACAGCTTGAGGTTCTGCAAACGGTGGTTGAAAAACGTGCGGCCTTTGCCTGCACACCGCTTTTGCAACGCCCCGAGTCAACTGTCGCGCCCCATGTCTGGGCCTGTGGCGATTACTTGGCTGGCCCCTATCCCGCCACACTCGAAGGTGCCGTGCGTTCAGGTTTGCAAGTGATCGCACAACTCTGACAGATGGTTCACCGTCAAAGGCTGCGGGCCATCATGCGCCCATGCGTGCCCCTCACGGTTCACCCACACCGCTTGCATACCCGCTTGCAAGGCCCCGAACACATCAGCCGTCATGTCGTCTCCCACGTGCAGCACTTCGTCGGGTCGAACCGCCGCTTGAGCCGCTGCGGCATGAAAAATTCGCACATCGGGTTTGGCCACACCCACCTCACGCGCACTCACCGCTGCCTTGAAATGCGCTGCTGCTTCGGTTTTGAACACATCGGCATTGCCGTTGGAAAGCGCAATCAGTGCATATTGCGAGGCCAGCCGTTGCAGCGCTTGGGCCACACCGTCGTAAAGAGTCACTTGGTGGCGGTACGAAAAAAACACTTCAAAAGCAGATTCGGCCATATCGGTGGCATCACCCGCTCGTCTGAGGCTTTCGCGAATGGCTTCTCGCCGCAAGAAGCTCAGGTCGTGCGCTTGCTCAGGGTATTGCTGGTTCACTTGCTGGCGAATGGCCATTCGCTCTTGCGCATTGCTGCACAAAGCCGCGGTGGCCGGTGCATGCTCCGACAACCACCGCTGCAAGGCTAGCTCAGCGCGCTCGATCGTGGGCCAAACGGGCCACAAGGTGTCGTCCAAATCAAGGGTGATGGCTTTGATGCGTGCAGGGTAAATCATGTCTAGGCGAGAATACCGCATGATGTTCAAACCCGCATTCCAAAAAGAACCTGCTTTCACCCATGGACAAACGCCCCGCACAGCCGTGTTGTTGTGCAACCTGGGTACGCCCGATGCGCCCACCGCTGCTGCGCTGCGTCGCTATTTGGCTGAATTTTTAGGGGATCACCGCGTGGTCGAAATTCCGCGCTTGTTGTGGCTGGCCATCTTGCACGGCATCATTTTGCGTGTGCGCCCGGCCAAATCTGCGAAAAAGTACGCCAGCATTTGGACCGACGAAGGCTCACCGCTCAAGGTCTGGACTGAGCGCCAAGCCCAAGCTTTGCAACAGGTGTTTGACACTTACCAACAAAGCGTGACCGTGCGCTACGCCATGCGCTATGGCAACCCATCGATCGCTTCGCAAATGGATGCCTTAAAGGCAGAAGGCTTCACCCGTGTGTTGGTGCTGCCAGCCTATCCACAATACTCCGGCACCACCACAGCGAGTGTGTTTGACGCTATTTACACCTGGGGCTTGCGCACACGCTTGTTGCCTGAAATGCGTTTCATCAACCATTACCACGATGATGCTGGTTACATTCGCGCTCTGGCTGACAGCGTGCGCGACCATTGGGCGCAACATGGACAGGGTCAAATGCTGGTGATGAGCTTTCACGGCGTGCCCGAGCGCACCTTGCATTTAGGTGACCCCTACCATTGCGAGTGCTACAAAACAGCACGCTTGCTGGGTGAGGCATTGGGGTTGCGCAAGGACCAATACAAAGTCACCTTCCAATCACGCTTTGGCAAAGCCAAATGGTTAGAGCCTTACACCGAACCTACTTTGATTGAGATGGCCCAAACCGGCGTCGAACGGGTTGACTTGATTTGCCCGGGCTTCACCAGCGATTGCTTAGAAACCTTGGAAGAGATTGCGCAAGAAGCGCAAGAGGCTTATCTGCATGCAGGGGGTAAGACATTTCATTACGTACCGTGCTTGAACAACCAAGCCAGTTGGATCGAAGCCTTGCACAGCCTTAGCATGAAACACATGGCCAACTGGCCCTTGAACAGCAGCGATGACGCCGCACTTGCGCTAAGCCGCCAAGAGGCTCTCGCGCTAGGCGCTGAAAAGTGATGCGTGAGCGAAGTACCCAGCGTTTATCAAGCAAGCAATAAAAAAGCCGCTCAGAGCGGCTTGCTGGCTGAAGCAGACGCAGCCGTCGCAGCACTTGAGGCTGGCGCTGCCGTGAGCGGGGCGGCTGAGGCACCTGAAGCTGCAGTGCTGGCTGCCCCTGCAGGCGCAGCTACTGACTCTGCCGAAGCAGTACTGGCAGCCCCTTCGGGCGTTTCGGCTGGCAAAGTTTGCAACGGAGGGGGCGGCTCAACGGCAACTGGCTCGGCTTCAGGACGCATCCATGCCGCCACAGCCAAGGCGGCGACAAACAAAGCTGCAATAGCGCCTAGTGGTGTTTTGTTTTTCTGTTCATTCGCTGAGTTGGCCGCGTTTTGAACAGGCTCATCGGTTTTATTTGCTGTGAGGGCTTGTGACGTCTCGGCTTCGCTTTGCGTCGGCGGTGTCAACTTCACCTCTACATGCTCTAAACCATTGGATGACTCATTGGCATGTGAAGCAGGTTCATGTGCTGACACACCCGGGTCTATTTCAGGGGACTCTGCATTCGCGGCTTGTGTTGCCAACTCTGAATGTTGCGCGGGAACACCAAAAACCTCATCTGCTGTCAATCCCAATATAGCGCCAACTTTTTTGGCTGAAGTCAGTTTGACAGATTCGCTGTAAAAAGAACTGGCGCCACCCTCTTCCAATTGGCGTATTTGTTTGGTTGACATGCAAGCACGCGTGGCCAAATCGCTGACCAGCCAACCGAGCGATTCGCGTTTGAGGCGAAGCAACTCGCCATTGATGGTTTGAGGGGTATCACTCATGAGTGTTCAAGCGCAACGCACAACAAGTGTGCGCCGACACGCTTTACTTGACCAGCAGCAATTCGCCTTTGATCGAAGCGCCTTTTTGCACCGACAAGGTTTTGTATACCACGTGTCCATCAACAGCAGCAGACGATGTCACGATCAATTCATCACATGTGGCTGTACCAGAAAACTTACCTTTGATGTGCAAGCTGCTACAAGTCACCACACCTTCGACTTGACCGCGGGCACCAATGGTCAATTCGTCCACTTGAACTTGACCATTCAAAGAGCCTTCCACGTGGATGGCACCTTTGGCAGCGATCTCGCCACGGAATGAAAAGCCCTCGCTCAAGATAGAGGGTTTGGTGGCGGTGTTTGAAATCATTTCCATCATGTTGACTCTCGGTGCTGGTACGGGGGCTGCGGGTTGGGTTGTCACGGGCTGAACTTCGGTCGGCTGCGCCTCTTCCACTTCGGCCACAGCTTCGCTCTCGACAGAGGGATTACTGTTGTTGGTTTTGGATTTGTTGAACATATTGTGCCGTCCGAATGACTTTTTGTGGGTTGACGGGATATCCGCCGATCAGAATTTCCAAATGCAGGTGTTTGCCTGTTGAGGAACCGGTGTTGCCAATCATGCCCAACACCGACTCAGTGGTGACTTTGTCTCCCACTTTGACACCGATGTTGGCCAAGTGGCCATATAAGGACTCGACGCCATTGGTGTGACGAATCACCACCATGTTGCCGTATTGAGGATGCGGTTGCGCCAACACCACCACGCCAGGTTTGACAGGATGCACTTTGTCGTCACCGGTTTCGCTCAACAAATCGAGCCCGGTGTGAAAGTGCGTCATGCCCGAGATGGGGTGGCGACGAATGCCGAAGTCTGATGTCACGCTGTAATTGGTCACGGGCATGTTGGTGGGCAATGCATACATCACCTCACGCAAGCCACGGTTGGTAGCCAATTGATCAGCCACTTTGCCACGAAGCAAAGGATTGGCACTCAAATCGCCTTCGGCGCTGAAGCCACCATTTGCCGCATTTTGCTGAATGATTTTGATGATCTTTTCAGTCAAGCCAGAACTGTCGAGCTGTGACTTCATGGTCACGTTCTCTTGTGAGACAGCCACCATAGACGTGTCAACAAAACGGCGAATGCTCATGTCGCGGTCACGGATGGTTTGCGCCAAGGCCAGCATTTGCTCATCGCTCATGGTGACTTGTTCACCCGTTTCGGAATCCACCGCGCTGCTCAACAAGGCGCGATACACCTCTTCATGCGACCGCTCTAATTTAGAGCGACTGATCATCAAGTTGATACTGGTAAACAGCAAAACAAGAATAGCGACCAGCATGACGCCCGTGAGCAAAATGCCCCCGCGCACAAAGTAGCGCTGAACGCGCGCACTCAAGTTCAGGTAATGCAGATCCCCGTTCTGCTCAAGGATGATGCGAGCATCCTCGTACTGACGCGACCAACCCTCGGACACCAGTCCGGGCAGCATGCGCGCGCCTTTGATCAGTCGGGGAATCAGCATAAAAACAAGCCGTTATTAAGCGGCTGGGGTGGCTCCACCCATGGTGATCACAGGGCCTGTAGCGCCTTGGCTCAAGGTACCTTCGATCTCGCCACCTTTTTCGATTTCGATCTCTGAGTACTGAACCTTGCCAGCAATCTTGCCGGTGGCACGCACGATCAAACTCTTCTCGCTGATGATCGTGTTGTGGAGCTGACCACGCACGTCGATCACCTTGGCAGAAACTCGGCCTGTGATTTTGCCAGTGGGGCCGATCAGCACTTCTTCTGCTGTCAAGTCCCCTTCAATGACACCATTAATGATGGCTTTAGAGGGCACGGTGAACGTACCCTTGACGACAACGCCGTCACCAATAACAACACTTTCGAGCGAATCAGATTGATTGGACATATGAACTCCTTACCCCAAATGGTAGCAAACAAATCGACAAAAACTCATGTTTTCGACAATTTTGTTGTTTATTTGTAGAAAAAAAATCATTTGAATGCAACGACTTAGCCGAATTTATGAAGGTTATTCCTAACCAACAAGCAAAAAATGCGTGACTTACACATACAAATTTGCCAACGCAACCGAGCCTGCCTGCCTGCCTGCTTTCTGCGATGATGCCCCAGTTGTTTACTTGTATGACCAATTTATTCAAACCCGTCCCCACCACCCACCGCTTGTCCGTACAGGTAGCGGAGCAATTGGCCCTGGCCATTCGCAAAGGCAAACTCAAACAGGGAGACAAGTTACCTACCGAAGCCCAGTTGGTGGCGCAATTCGAAGTCAGCCGCACCGTTGTGCGCGAAGCTTTGTCGCGCCTCAAATCGCTGGGTCTGATCGATTCACAACAAGGCAGCGGCATTTATGTCAGTGCGCCATCGCCCTTTCAGCCTCTGAACTTTGACGCCAAACATGCGGCATCCCGCGAGGCCGTCATTCAAATTGTGGAAGTGCGCCGGGCACTCGAAGCGGAGTGCGCATCGTTGGCCGCCATCAAACGCACCCCCGAAGACATTAAAACCATTCAGCACACCCTGATACAACTTGATCAAGCCGTGGCCCGCGGGGAAGATGGCGTGGAGGAGGACGTGCAGTTTCACCGCGCCATTGCCAGTGCGGCGGGCAACCCCTTCTTGATCAGCACGCTTGACTACCTCGCCCAGTTTTTGCGTGAAGGCACCCGCGTGACCCGGGCCAACGAGGCCAGAAGAAAAGACTTTGCCACCGCCGTTCGCAACGAACACCACGCCATCGCGCAAGCCATTGAAAACGGCGACAGCAAGCAAGCCCTGCGCGCCGCGACCTTGCACATGAAAAATGCCGCCAAACGCATTCAACAAGCCGACGGCAGCTTCTGGCAACAAGAAGGCGGTAGCCTCGCTTTGCCCTTGGTCAAACAATCCAAAGGGTAAACCCGCGTATTTCCAGCGTCTCATCCCACCAGAATTTGTATGACAATCACACCAATTAAGGCAACAAACACCATGCAAACTTCATCTTCCACGGTCGGCGTTATTGGCTTAGGCGCCATGGGTCACGGCATGGCCTCCTCGCTTCGACGTGCAGGCCATTCACCTTATGTTTTCGACGTGCGCACAGAAGTGGCTCACAACTTTGCCGCACAAGGCGGCCATGCTTGCGCAGACCTCAAGTCTTTGGGGCAAGCCTGCGACGTGGTGGTGTCTGTGGTGGTCAATGCTGCACAAACGGAAGAAGTGCTGTTTGGCCCAAATGGTGATGGCACGGGTTGCGCCAGCTCGCTCAAACCCGGCAGCGTGTTTGTGATGTGCTCTACCGTCGACCCCAATTGGTCTGTGGCCTTAGAAGCACGCCTTGAGAAACTGGGTATTTTGTATGTCGACGCCCCCATCTCGGGCGGTGCGGCCAAAGCCGCCAGCGGCGAAATGACCATGATGACCGCCGCCAAGCCCGAGGCTTACGCCAAATGCGAACATCTGCTCAAGTCCATGGCCGCAAAGGTTTACAAGCTGGGCGACTGCGCTGGCGCGGGCAGCAAGGTGAAGATCATCAACCAGCTGTTGGCTGGCGTGCACATAGCAGCCGCGGCAGAAGCCATGGCGCTTGGGCTGCGCGAAGGGGTTCCCGCAGAAGCTTTGTATGACGTGATCACCCACAGCGCGGGCAACAGCTGGATGTTTGAAAACCGCATGGCCCACGTGCTGGCCGCTGATTACACACCGCTGTCAGCGGTTGATATTTTTGTGAAAGACTTGGGGCTGGTGTTGGATGTCGCACGCGCCAGTAAATTCCCACTACCACTTTCTAGCACCGCTCACCAGATGTTCATGCAAGCCTCTACTGCCGGCTTTGCTCGCGAGGACGACAGCGCTGTGATCAAAATATTTCCTGGCATCGAGTTACCCAAAGGCAAACAAAAATAATCTCAATCCAACTGTCACCTCGGAGAAAACCCGAGGCGGCACGAGGTTTCAGGCTCTTCATAATCAACCCCTTTTCACTAGGAGACAACATGAAACGTTCCCTCATCGCTCTGGCCATGCTCGCAGCTGGCATTTCGGGTGCGCAAGCCCAAACCGTCATCAAAATTGGCTACGCCACCACGGCCACATCACACTATGGTGTGGGCAGCACCGTTTTCTGTGATGACATCGAAAAAGGCACGCAAGGCCGCTACAAGTGTCAGCAGTTTCCCAGCAGCGCATTGGGTGGCGAACGCGAAATGATCGAGGCAGTTCAATTGGGCACCCTAGATATCGTCAACACATCCACCGGTCCCGTGGGCAACTTTGTGCCTGAAGTGAAGATTGTGGACATCCCCTTCTTGTTCCGTGACTATGCACACGCACGCAAAGTGATGGACGGCCCCATCGGTCAAGACATCCTGACCAAGTTCCCTTCTAAAGG
>JACCDH010925716.1_pt1 | contig 12206 bp, 17 predicted proteins | sample 7442481 | NCBI WGS metagenome assembly JACCDH01 (sample SAMN15323433, study PRJNA562643) | freshwater metagenome | isolation source: river surface water | place: USA:Blue River Watershed | collected 2017-08-15
ATACAATTCCGCCTAAATTTATGGTTACAGTTTTATTCATGACTATTCGTTTTGATTGGTGATTAAGTTTACGGCATTTGATAATTCCATCCAAGTGCCATTCAATTCATTTAAAAAAGTTTGTCCGTCTTCGGTCAAACCATAATATTTTCTAGGTGGTCCAGAAGTCGATTCTTCCCAACGGTAGTCTAATAAACCGTCATTTTTTAATCGGGTCAAAAGCGGGTAAATCGTTCCCTCCACGACCAATAATTTAGCATTTTTCAAGGTGTCTAATATCTCGGAGGTATAGGCATATTTCTCTTTCAAAACCGAGAGAATGCAAAACTCGAGAACCCCTTTACGCATCTGGGCTTTAGTGTTTTCTATGTTCATTTCTTTTTATTTTTTTGTTAAGGAGCTGTTTCCCGCTTTCCATTGCAATCTTTTTATTTTGCTGCACTTCATAAAAAGGATTTTCATTACTCCCGAAGCTTCGGGACGGGGCTAGGGGAGTCCGTTATTTCATAAATTGTATTGTTAGTGGATAACTATAGGGTTGTCCGTTAGCCGTTTTAACCGAGGCTTGAATAATCAGGAAAAACTCTACTATTTTTAAGCAAGCTAAAAAGAATAGCGCAATTGCTCCCGTGGAAATTAGACCAATATTTTCACCAAAATTAAAATCTTCAATTATAAAATGACGATGTTGTGTCAATTCATACAATGGAATTTGCTTTAAGAAAGTAATAATGAAAATAGGAATAATTATAGCACCCAAAACTAGCGAGTACAATAAGATGCTCAATTGAAAATTGATGCATTGTTTCCCATTAGCATCTACAAAATCCGATTGGTCTTTTTTGGAACTCCAAATAATGATGGGGAGAACAAAATTTCCCAACGGAAAACAATATTGACTTAACGCACTTAGGTGCGTCAAAGTAGCCCAATTTTTTTCTGAATTTGTTTGCATAATACAAGTGAATAGTAATTTTTTATGCAAATATATGTCTAAAAAACAGTATCTTGTTTTACATAGTAGTAAATATTAACATAAAATTAACATTTTTAAATAGTTAATTTGTAATATATAAGTCTTTAAATCAATTGGTTATCTGTGTTTTTGATGTACACCAAAAAATTCAATTCAATTTGTTATTTTTACTAAAAATTACTTTTATGACATTTACAGCGTCCCAACTGAATCGATTTTTGTTGTTTAAATTGCCTTCGGCCTTCTTTTGCGGAGTTCGAGTGCAAACTATTGATGCCACTCAATGTGTGGTTTCGGTTAAACACCGTTGGATTAATCAAAATCCGTTTCAGTCCATGTATTTTGCAGTTCAAGCGATGGGTGCCGAGTTAAGTACTGGAGCTTTAGTGATGTACCATATTCAAAAAAGTGGTCGTAAGATATCCATGTTGGTAGCGAATAATAAAGGGAATTTTACTAAAAAAGCAACAGGACGCATCACGTTTACCTGCAATGACGGTCATTTAATTGAAGAAGCGATTCAGAAAACAATAGCCACAGGAGAAGGTCAAACCTTTTGGATGAAATCCATTGGAATCAATGAACAGGGTGTTCAGGTTTCTGAAATGGATTTCGAATGGAGCATTCGTGTGAAATAAAAAAAGCCTCTTAAAAAGAGGCTTTTGTATGGTATACTTAATTGATTATTTTTTTGCACAACATTTTTTACCAGATGCAGTTTCCATTTTAGCATCGCATTTTTTTCCTTCTGCTTTGCATTTGGCTTTGCATTTAGCCACTTCTTCAGCACTCATTTTTTTATCGTGCTTCATAGTTACACTCATTTCTTTTTTCTCTTGTTTAGCTTCTTGAGCGTTCATGCTTACTGTAAATAAAGCCAAGGCAAGAATTGCAATTACTTTTTTCATGATTTCTAAATTTTATAGTGGTTGATTTTTAAGTTTTTCACTCTTACACAAATATAAACTTTATTTTAGGACTGATTTTTAAAATAAAGTTAATTTTTAAAATACTTCTTTCTCCACCAAAATGCAACATTCACTAGTGTAATTAAAGCAGGAACTTCTACTAATGGACCAATGACACCTGCAAATGCTTGTCCGCTATTGATACCAAACACACCGATAGAAACGGCAATTGCTAATTCAAAATTATTGCCAGAGGCTGTAAAGGATAGTGCTACAGCATCGCGGTAATTGGCGCCAATTTTTTTGCTTACAAAAAACATTAAGCTAAACATAATGGCAAAGAAAATTACAAGAGGTAATGCGATACGGAGCACGTCGAGAGGCAAATCGACGATCATTTCGCCTTTTAGACTGAACATTACCACAATGGTGAATAATAAAGCAATCAGAGTAATAGGAGATACAAAAGGAAGAAATTGTTGGTTAAACCATTTGTTACCAATGAATTTTATAATGGCATAACGGCTGGTTAACGCTAATACAAATGGGATTCCTAAATAGATTCCAACAGTTTGAGCAATTTCGGCCACAGTAATTTCAAGCACTAACCCTTTGAGACCAAAAAGAGGCAGCATAATTTCAAGATAGAAATAAGCATACAAACTGAAGAACACAACTTGTAAAAGACTGTTGATGCCTATTAATCCTGCGGTGAGTTCCCGATTGCCTTCGGCGAGTTCGTTCCAAACAATAACCATGGCAATACAGGGAGCTAGCCCGATGATGATTAATCCTGTCATGTATTCTGGAAAATCCCTCAGAAATAAAATAGCTAACGAAAACATCAAAAACGGTCCTACAATCCATGTAATAAAAAGAGAGGCAGTAAGGAGTTTTGGTTTTTTTACCATTTGAGGAACTTTGGAAAAATCAATTTTAGTCAAAGGTGGATACATCATTAAAATTAATCCAATAGCTAATGGAATATTGGTTGTTCCAGTAGAGAAGGAGTTGATAAAATCAGCTGTATTGGGAATAAAGTACCCGATAGCAACTCCAATTAGCATGGCTATAAATATCCATAGGGTTAAAAATCGGTCTAAAAATTGAAGTCTTTTTTTCATTGTGAACCATTAAGAAATTAAGAGATATTAAGTCTTGAATTTTGTTTATGTTGTAATTATTAGGTTTTTTTTATTTTCGAAAAAACATAATGCAGTTCCGAAGCGATTTCTAGGCTACGTTCGGTATATTTTGCATCCATTAAGTCGGTTCCGTCAAAAGCTTTAGGATCGTCGTAGCGAATAGGGAACCGTTTTTCGGCTCCTGCAATGAAGGGACAACCTGCATCGGCAGACGAACAGGTCATGATGGCTGCGAAGCCACTAATTGGATTGAATGCATCATCAAACGTTTTTGAAAAACAGATAATAGGAGCTTCGTTTTGACCGTATTTTACCGCATATATTGGATTGGTTTCATTACTTAATTGTTGTATTTGGAATCCTTGATTGACTAAGGTTTCGACCGCTTTTGGAAATAAAGCAGTAGCTTCTGTGCCACCCGAATAGCAAACTACATTTTTGATTCCGAAATGAAATGCCATCGTTTGTGCCCAAATTTGCGACAAATGACTGCGACGTGAATTGTGCGTGCAGATGAAGTTCAACCGAATCGGTTGTTGTGTGTCGATTTTAGTTTGGATGTAGTCAATTAAAGGTTGAAGGATTTCTTTTCGTTCATCGGAAAGAGTAGTTTTAGAAATATTTTTTATTGTTGTAGTTAGGTTTTGGAACATGTTCTATTTATTTTGTTTAACAACAATTGGAATCAGGTGTACAACAAGAAGTAGCTTTTGCTTTCCATTGTCCTACTTTAGGCTGTGATTGAGTTTCAGGAATACCACAATTGTCTTTGGCTAGGCAATCAGTTAATTTAGAAGTTAATTGAAAATGAGATCCGTCAAACTCTAGTCCGAATTTGCCAATACTGTCTTTCATTTGGTATTCTACTTCGATTTCTAAATCATGAAGACCAAGTGTTTTTTCTGATAATTCAATGATGCTAATTAGTTTTTCGGGCTGCAAACGATGGTCGTAATCTTGTGCTTCCCACAATTGAAAATTAATTACTTCTTCGCTTCGAATGGTTCCGCCACAGTCGATGAAATGTTTGGTCACTTTTCCTACTTCTGTCACATGAAAGTGAGGTGCTACGAGTTGGCCATTTGGCAATTGAAATGCAATAGTGGTTGCTTTTTTTAGTTCCGATTTAATCGCTGAAAGTCTCATAGTTTTACAATTTTAGTTAACAACATTCTTTATTAGTAAGATACGCATTAATATTTTGAAAAAAGCCTTTTAATTTGTTAAACCCTTCTTCGTTAACACAATAGCAAATGGAAGTTCCTTCTATATTTCCTTTAATTAGACCTGCGTTTTTCAATTCTTTTAGATGTTGCGAAACGGTAGGCTGGGCGAGAGGTAATTCATTGACAATATCGCCACAAATACAAGAATCTATTTTTAATAGGTATTCGATTATTGCAATTCGCGCTGGATGACCTATGGCTTTGGCTAAAATTGCCAATTCATTTTGCTCTGCTGTAAATCCTTCTGTTTTTGTAATTCCCATTTTACTTTATTTTTATATTGCAATATTACGATAAATGATTTAATTTATCTATTTATATTTTTTTTTTGCATATTTGTTATGTTTAATCTCAAATCTAAGAAAAATGAAAAAAATTATTTTATGTAGTTTTCTATTAGTAACAATAGGTACTTATTCGCAAGCGTTTCAGTACAAAATTGTAACTTCAATTGAATCCATTGTGCCAGGAGGAGTTGGTCGTTCAAGAATTATTGAAAATGGAGCAGAAGTCGATTATACTCAGTTTACTACAATTAGGACAAAGGATGGGAAAGACAAAACAGATAAAGATAGAAGTGATGTGAAAATAGATGATTTAAAAGAATCTACATTAGTAAATTTTTATAGTTTAGTAGGAATAAATTTTCAAAATATAGCTTCAAATGACGCCATGATAACTTCCATGTTAAATAAATATAGTAAAGAAGGTTGGGATTTGTTTTCTATTGTTAGCGGAGTAGAGAGCGACGCAGGAAAAGGTGATGGCGATGGGATTTTTATTACGCGCTACTATTTTAGAAAAAAATAAAATTAAAAATTAACAACAAAAAAACCCTTAATAAATTGATTATTAAGGGTTTCTTTTTTTGTAGCGAAGACGGGAGTTGAACCCGTGACCTCAGGGTTATGAATCCTGCGCTCTAACCAACTGAGCTACCTCGCCATTTTTATTGGTCAAGCATCCTTGAATGCGGGTGCAAATATAGAAATAATAATAAAGTTTACAAGTATAAATGCAGAAAAAAATATTTTAAAAAACACTTTTTTTTTGAGTTTATATTCTTATATTTCACAAAAAATAAATAGTATTCATGGAATCAAAAGTACGTTACGAGATAGAGTTCCCTATTAATTCTTCCCCTCAATTATTGTATCAATATATTTCAACACCTTCAGGTTTGTCAGAATGGTTTGCCGATAATGTCAACTCTCGTGGTGAGTTTTTTACATTTATTTGGAATGACTCACAAGAGAAAGCTCGATTGGCTTCTAAAAAGTCTGGTGAGAAAGTAAAATTCAAATGGGTAGATGATAATTTAAAAGATACAGAATACTTTTTTGAGTTGCATATTCTAGAAGATGAAATCACTAAAGACGTTTCATTGTTAGTAATTGATTTTGCACCAAATGATGAATTAGATGAGGCCAAACAGTTGTGGGAAAATCAAATTTCTGATTTGAAACATCTTATTGGATCAGTATAATAAATTGTATTTTATAACTTATATTTGCCCTGAACAAAATTCAGGGCTTTTTTATGATTAATTTTAACGGAGATAGTAGCGCACAAGAGAATATTTTAACTCAAAATCGCGCTTTTTTATACGGTGATGCTGTTTTTGAAACCGTAAAAATTGTAAAAGGGAAAATATTGTTTTTAGAAGACCACTATTTTAGATTAATGGCTTCTATGCGTATTCTTCGAATGGAAATTCCAATGAATTTTACTATGGAATATTTTGAAGAACAACTACTATCTGTCGTGGAAAATAATGGGTTTTCTGATGCAGCTCGCGCCCGAATAACAGTGTATCGCAATGATGGAGGTTATTATTTGCCAACTACTAACGAAATCTCTTTTTTAATTCATACTAGTCCTTTAGAAAATCAATACTATGTTTTTGAAAATAAGGAGTGTGAAGTGGATTTGTACAAAGATTTTTACATTAGTAAACAACTAATGTCAACCTTAAAAACGACGAATAAAGTAATTCATGTTGTCGCTAGTATTTATGCTAAAGAAAATGTATTGGACAATTGTATTGTGTTGAATGATGCTAAAAACGTGGTCGAAGTTTTACAAGGAAATCTATTTATGTTACAAGGTAATAAACTGGTTACACCACCAATTTCTGAGGGATGTATTAATGGAGTTATGAGAAAACAAGTCATAGCTTTGGCAAAAAAAATAGAAGGTTTAGAGGTAGTTGAAGAAGTAATTTCGCCTTTTGATCTTCAAAAAGCAGAGGAGTTGTTCTTTACGAATGTTATTAAAGGGATTCAGTCAATTACTAAGTATAGAAAAAAAGAGTTTTCGGCCGTGGTGGCACATCAGTTAGTCCAAAAGTTAAATGAATTGTTTTAATTGAGATAAGGATCCTCTGGAGCATTCGACCAAATCAGGTATTCACCTCCTAATTCTATTATTTTTTCTTTCCAAAAATGGGTTGTGGATTTTCCGATAATCTTATTTTTATAACTATTGGTAGTTACAATCCAAGAGTTGTTTTCCATTTCTGATACCAATTGATCTTCTCCCCATCCAGTATATCCAAGAAAAAAGCGAATATTCGTTTTATTTATCTTGCCCTGATTAATTAATTCTTTTACCGATTGAAAGTCACCACCCCAAAAAATTCCGTTAGATATTTCTACACTATTAGGGATTAATTCAGGGATATTGTGAATGAAATAGAGATTGTCTTGTTCTACAGGTCCTCCATTATACACTTTAAAAGAGGCATTGATGTCAGGAATTAAATCGTTAATGGAGTATTTGAGAGGTTTATTGATAATAAATCCCACAGAGCCTTCTTGGTCGTGATTTGTCAAAAGAATCACGGATCTGTTAAACGATACATCACCAATTATATAAGGATCGGCTATAAGTAGTTGTCCTTTTTTTAATTTTGCTGAAATCATGGCTTCAATTTTCATTAAAATTAACAATAAAAATCGTATTTAGCTTAAATATATCGATAAAAGACATAAAAAAACCTCCTATAAGGAGGTTTTTATTTTATATCAGGAAAACTTAATTAGTTTACAGCTCCTTCTAATTCAGCACCAGCTTTGAATTTTACTACATTTTTAGCAGCAATTTTGATAGTTTTTCCTGTTTGTGGATTTCTACCATCTCTAGCAGCTCTTTTAGAAACTGACCAAGATCCGAAACCTACTAAAGATACTCTTCCACCTTTTTTCAAAGTACCACCTACATTACCTAAAAATGATTCTAAAGCTAATTTTGCAGCTGCTTTAGTAATTCCTGCGTCAGCAGCGATAGCATCGATTAATTCTGATTTGTTCATAATAATTAGTTATTAATTGTTGGTTAAAAAAAAAATTGTTAAACAAATTTAGCAGGAAATCCTTTCTGTGCAAGGAAAAATTACAAATTACCGCTATTTTGTTAATAACTTGGTTTTTTTGTTCATAAAGCAGTGTTTTTTGAGCCCGAAAACGTAATAAATACTAGCTGTTAGCCATTAATAAGCTTTAGCTTCTTTTGTAAATTGAATTCCGTTTACTAATTCGGCAGTTGTCATTTTCTTTTTTCCTGGAAATTGCAAACTCAAGATTTGGATGAATCCGTCTTGTACTGCAATTTTTAGTTCTTTTTTGGTACAAACTAATTGACCAATAGCTAATGAATGGGGTTCAGTAATTATAGTAGCTTCATAGATTTTTACATTCCATTCTTCTCCTTTGTCGCTAACGAAACACCAAGCGGCTGGATACGGACTTAAACCTCTAATAAGATTATGGATTGCTAAGGCTGATTGTGTCCAATCAATTTTGCAATTCTCTTTATTGAGTTTGTAGGCTGTTTTGATATCGGCCGTGTCTTCTTGGATAGTAGTGGTTACAGTTCCTTTTTCAAGTAATTCTAAAGTTTGAATTACGGTTTCGCTACCTAGCAACATTAATCGGTCGTGCAATTCCCCCGCTGATTCCGTTTCACTAATAGGCGTTTCGGCATTCAATATCATAGCACCAGTGTCAATTTTGTCATCAATAAAGAAAGTGGTTACACCTGTTTTGTTTTCTCCATTGATAATTGCCCAGTTGATGGGTGCTGCGCCTCTATAATTAGGAAGCAATGAAGCGTGAAGATTAAATGTGCCTAACGCAGGCATTTCCCAAACTACTTTCGGCAACATTCTAAAAGCTACTACTATTTGAAGATTAGCGTTTAAAGCTTTTAATTCGGCTAAAAAACTTTCGTCTTTCAAATTGGTAGGTTGTAATAAAGGGAGCTGGTGTTCCAAAGCATATTCTTTTACTGCAGAATATTTTATTTTTTGTCCGCGTCCAGCAGGTTTGTCTGTTGCTGTGATTACTCCAACTACTTCATATTGGTGTTGTAAAATAGTGTCTAAAATGCCAACGGCAAATTCTGGAGTCCCCATAAAGACGATGCGTAATTTTTCCATTAGTGATGAATTGTATATTTGTTGTTCGTCTTGATAACGATTTGTTCTTGTTCTAATAACTGTTGAAGCACTTCGATAACACTAGCGGTATCGGTTTGTGTTTTTTCTTGAATTTCTCGCGAAGTTAACTCTTCTGATTGTAATAATGTAAGTATTGAAGTAGCAAGAGATTTGGTGTTTGTTGTCTTTTTCTTTTTGCTAATACAATACGAACAAATCCCACAATCAGCAGTTGATTTTTCGCCAAAATAAGCCAAAATTAATCGGGTTTTACAAGTTTGGTTCTCTTTTATATAGTGTATAACTGATTGTAATTGCTCTTTTTTGAGTTGGTTCTGTCTTTCTAAATACTTTGCTACCCGATTAATATTTCGCTCGTCTTCGCGAATTTCGTTAAAGAGGATTGAAGCATCATTATTTTTTGAATGGTACTCAATTATGTCTTTTTCTTTTAATTTGTGTAAAACTGCTTGTACTTCGCTTGGTTTATGATTCGATTTTTTAGCAATAAAGTCTAGGTTAAAAGCAGTTTGCATTTCATAAATGCCTGGATACCTTCTCAAAATAGTTAGGATAATTTCCTCGTCATTCGGATTCAAACTCATGTAGCGAATGACTTCTTTGGAAGGAATCAAAAATTGCAAACTTATTTTCTCTGAAAATTCTTGCGACAAACTAATGATGCCTTGTCGGTCTAAAAACTGAATAGCATTATAGGTTTTTAAAGCAGGAAAATTGTATTTTAAGCAAAAGTGATTCAGGTTGAAAGCAAATTGTTCGTTGATGCCTTCTCCATAAGCGATTTGAAAATAATTACACAATTTAATGTATACCGAATTCAAGAAAGGCTTGTCGGGTAAATTCGATAAAAACTGATTCTCAGCTTGAAGAGTGTCTGAAGGACTTGTGATTAAAACAGCAAAAGCTTTCTCGCCATTACGCCCTGCACGTCCTGATTCTTGGTAGTAATTTTCAATATTATCAGGCAGTTGAATGTGAATTACCGTTTTTACATTGGCCTTGTCAATTCCCATTCCAAAAGCATTCGTGGCTACCATTACTTGTGCTTCTTCTTGCATCCACAACGTCATATTTTTGTCTTTTTCTTTTGGCGAAAGCCCACCATGATAATAAGTGGCTTTAAAACCTAAAGTTTGTAATTGAGCTGATATGTCAATACAAGAACGTCGGTTACGAACATATATAATAGAAGGTTGTGGATTTTTCTTGAGAATTTGCTCTATTGTATAGAGTTTATCTTCGGCTTCAATCACCATATAGGCGATATTTTCTCTAGCAAATGATTTTTGAAATATAGCCGGATTTTGTAATCCAGTTTCAATAACAATATCGTTTTTAACTCGTGGCGTTGCCGTGGCGGTTAGGGCTAAAAACGGAACTTTTTGAAAGTGTTTTTTTAAGTCGGAAATTTTTAAATAAGCCGGTCTAAAATCGTGTCCCCATTGCGAAACACAATGCGCCTCATCAATAGCAATAAGATGGATAGGGAGATTTTTAATTCGGTCTAAAATCCAATCCGATTGCAAACGTTCTGGTGATAAATAGAGGAATTTGTAATTTCCAAATTGGCAATTGTCTAATAAATCAATTATTTCCTCAGAACGAATTCCACCTGTCAAAGCAATGGCTTTGATATTGCGCGCTTGCAAATTAGCCACTTGGTCTTTCATTAAGGCTACTAAAGGAGAAATGACTAAACAAATACCTTCGGTCATCATTGCGGGTACCTGAAAGCAGATGGATTTTCCTCCGCCTGTGGGTAAAATTGCCAACGTATCCTTGCCGCTAACAACAGAATCAATGATTTCGTTTTGTAGCGATCGGAATTGATCGTGTTTCCAATATTTCTGAAGAATCGCTAGTGCTGTTTGCATAGATTTCAGGGCGCTACGTTGGGTTTTCAATGCAAAAGTGAATCACTTTTACATTGTATTTAGTTTGAAATTTTATCTAAGATAAAAAGAATTCTTTTATCTACGGTATCTTTTGGAACTTCAATCAGTTCGTATCCGTATTTTTGATAGGTTGCTACTAAATGATCGTGAATTAATTGGGCTTGTTCAAAGTTTTCATAACGCTCTTGGTCACTCACATAAATGTCTTCCCAAGGAGGTAAAATGAAAATTTTAGAGTAAATATGTTCTTTACAGGCTGCATCAAAAAAAGCAGGATAGCTGTCGCCAATGTAGTGCATATAGGCTAAAACATCCGGAATACCTCGGTCTAAAAACACAATGTTGTGAGGTTCTTGGTGCGCGTCAAGAAATTGTTTTTTTCTTCCTTCTAACAATAGTTCGCTAAAAAGCAAAGGTTGCTCTAAAAACAACTGCTCAATTCCTTGTTTTTGTGCTTCGGCAGTGACTTGTCTCGAAATCTCGGGATAGCAACAATACCCATTTTGGACTAATCCGTCTATGATAGTCGTTTTTCCTGTTCCTGGTCCTCCAATTATTACAATGATTTCTTTTTGCACTTTTTGTAAATAAGTCGCAAATTTACCTAAAGTAATTTGGATTTTAAAAATTAATACATCGGATAATTATCATTCGTTTCAAAAAATAACACGAAATTCAAATTTCTAAAATCAATACCTTATATTTGCGCTTATTTTAAGCGTAATAATGGATCAGGAAAAAGAAAAAAAGACAGCTGAATTTTACGAAAGATTGAAGGTTGAATTAGACATGAGTACTACATGGCCTTCAATATATTTGTTCAAATTTATTGTTCCTTCAGTTGCTGATAATGTAGAACGGGTAGAAAAAGCTTTTGATTGTATGGGAGCAGTAATTAAGACTACACAATCTAAGACAGGCAAATTTACAAGTATATCTGTTGATGTTCAAATGAAAAACGCTCAAGAAGTAATAGATAAATACATCGAAGTTTCAGTAATAGAAGGTATCGTTTCCTTATAAAATATGAACCCAAAATACACTAAAGAGAATGCAAATGATGTGGTACATCATTTAGAATATAATGCTGAAAGATCGCATTTAATTATTCCAGAGTACGGTCGTCATTTGCAAAAACTAATCGATCAGGCTACCGTAATTGAAGATACTGAGGAACGTAATAAAGCGGCTAAATACATCATCCAAGTAATGGGTACTTTGAATCCGCACTTGCGTGATGTGCCTGATTTTCAACATAAATTATGGGATCAATTGTTTATTATGTCTGATTTTAAATTGGATGTAGAATCACCGTATCCGATTCCGTCGCGCGAAGTTTTGCAATTGAAACCAGATGTTTTAAAATACCCACAAAACTTTCCAAAGTACCGATATTATGGGAATAATATCAAATACATGATTGATGTGGCTAACAAATGGGAAGAGGGCGAAATGAAAAATGCCTTGGTGAAAGTGATTGCCAATCACATGAAGAAATCATATTTAAGTTGGAATAAAGATACCGTGAAAGATGATGTGATTTTTGAACATCTTTACGAATTGTCGGATTGTAAATTAAATTTATTACAAAGTACAG
>JACCDH010128360.1_pt1 | contig 12205 bp, 12 predicted proteins | sample 7442481 | NCBI WGS metagenome assembly JACCDH01 (sample SAMN15323433, study PRJNA562643) | freshwater metagenome | isolation source: river surface water | place: USA:Blue River Watershed | collected 2017-08-15
AAAATTTTGACTTAAAAAAAAATAAAACTAAATATTTAGACTTAAAATTGAAAAATGTTTAAAACTCCATATCAATTTATTCATCAATTAAACGAAGATAACATTGGTGAAAATGTTATTTTAAAGGGTTGGGTTCGTAACATTCGTACTCAAACTGACTTAGTATTTATTGAAATTTTTGATGGTTTATCAGCGAAAACCATGCAATGTATTATTGAAAAAGAAAAGAGTCTAGAAGCATTTGAGAAAGCGAAAAACAATCTTCATTTAACATCATCTTTAGTAGTGCATGGAACAGTTGTAAAATCGCCAGCAAAAGGTCAATTAATTGAAGTAAATGTAAATGAAATCTCATATGTAGGTAAAATAGAGGATCCCCAAAACTTTATTTTATGTGCAAAGAAGATGAATATTGAAACACTGCGTAATCATCAAGAATGGAGAGCTAAAACAAAAACATTTAATTCAATTTTTAGAATTCGGGGTGGTTTAATGAGAGCAATTAGTGAATTTATGGAAAAACATTGTGTCATTCATTTAGACCCTAATGTAATCACTACATCAGATTGTGAAGGTGCAGGAGAAGTATTTACAATCACGAATTTACACAAAACTGATTATATTAAAGATATTCCGCAAACAAAGGATGGTAAAATTGATTATTCACAAGATATGTTTATGAAACATGCATTTTTAACTGTATCATCTCAATTGCAATTAGAAGCATTATGTGCGGGTATGTCGCGTGTTTATACAACAAATCCTTCATTTAGAGCGGAACATTCGGTGTCAAACAGACATTTAGCATCATTCACTCATATTGAATATGAATTAGCCTGGGTAGATCAGGAACAATTAATGAATTTTTCAGAGGATTTTGTAAAGTATTGTTTTAATTATATTTTGAATAAACATCGTGATGATTTGGAGGTATTAAATGGATTTGTAAGTAAAGGTATAATTGATAAAATCACTATGTTGGGAAATACAACATATGAAAGAATCACTTATGATGAAGCATTAAATTTAATTCATCAAGATGAACATAAAAAGGCTATTTTGAAAACGGGTAAACTAGATAAAATACCAGAATGGGGTGATGATTTGGGTTCAATTTGTGAGAGATATTTAACGGATGTTGTATATAAAAAACCGATGTTTGTGTATAACTTTCCGAAAGTATTAAAATCATTTTATATGAAACAAAATGAAGATGGAAGAACCGTACAAGGAAGTGATTTATTAATTCCTGGTTTAGGTGAATTAATTGGTGAATCTGTGAGGGAGGAAAATTATGAAAAATTATTGGAAGTTGCAAATGAAAAGAAGATTGATATCAAAACACTTGAATGGTATATGAATTTGAGAAAGAATGGAAGTGTACCTACAGCAGGTGCAGGATTAGGATTTGATAGATTAGTAAATATTTGTACATTTATGGAGGGTAATGTTCGTGATATTGTACCTTTCCCAGTATGTTATAAAGAGTGTAAGTATTAAATATGAATTAAATAATTTTTTTTATAAATATTATATTTAAAAAAAAAATAAATATAAAAATAAATAATAAATGGAAGTCTCACCAGACAAAAAATTAAAAATTGAAGATGAAAGTAAATTTAAATCAATGAGTATAGAAGATATGAATAATCTATATTTAGAAATTCGTAAAAAATCTAAAAAAGGTAAAATAGGTTTAATGTGTTCGACATTTGATATTACAGATATTTCATATGAAAAAGAGGATGAATATAAATGGTGTAAAAATTTATGTGATATTTTAATTATGTGTATAAAAATAACACCAGAACAAAAAACAATATCAAATTTAGAAAATAGACAAAAATACGCTGTTAAATCAGGTATATTTGATTATGTTTTATTATATGATACAAAAGAAGATATAGATAATTATTTAAAATTTTTAGAAGTTAACATAATAATAAAAGGTTATTTTTCATATCATTATTTAATAAAAAATAAAAAATAAAAATAATAAATTTAGTAAAAATTTATATTTAAAGAAATATGAATAATTTAATATAAGTATCAATAAACGAAAGTAAAAATGGAGAATAATCAATTAGAATCAATAAATACTATTGAATCAATCAATAAAATTGAAACAATAGAATCAATTGAAAAAATGAATACTTCAAATTATTTTGACTATCAAACTTTGTTAAGTGATCATTGTATGATATATTCAATATTTTTTACAACAATTTTTACCATTGGGTGGATATACAAAGAAAAACCAAAAACAAAAAGAGTTTTAATTAGTTATCCAATTTCATTATTTTTAAGATATAAATTTTATGGTTTTTATTTATGGATGGATTCAATTCAAATAGGTTGTTATATTTTAAGTTGTTTTGATGAAAATAAAATTAAAATTATTTAAAAAAAAATGAAAAACAATATTTATAAAATCTATTTAAAAAAAATTTGATAAGATAATATAAAACCATAAAATTAAATAAAATGAGTAATTTATTTGAATTAGATAAATGTTATTTAAATCAACAAGGTTATACATATACAAATGATTCTATTTTGTCATATGCAATTTTAATCACGACATTTAATACTTATATATGGTATAAAAAAGAGAAACCTAATAAAAAGAGTATATTATTAAGTTATATATTATCCGTATTTTTTAGATATTCTTTTTATCCATTATATATGATAGGAGATACAATTTGTTTATCTTCAAATTTGTATAATTATTTGAAGGAAAATAAAATTGAAATATTGTAGATAAAAATAAACATTCATTTTTTATAAATTATTAAATAATAAAACTTATTATTTAACTAGTTTCTACTAGCTTCTAAATCATAATGTTCTCTTCTTTCGTCATGATTATGAACAGAATTATTTTTTTTACATTTAAAAATAAAAATAAATGATAATAACAATACAAAAATAGAAGTAAAAAAACTAATAGATTCAATAAATTGACAATATGAATATATATTAAATCTAAACATCAAAAATATAATCGATGAACAAAATCTAGTTGCCCATTGTATTAATGATGAAATAAAAATACAATGTTCATTAAATGTAGCATGGTATTGATATGTAACTTCAGGTCTTTTTATTAACAAAGAAATAGAAGTAAATACAAATGCAATTAAACTTGTAATAAAACCAGAAAGGTCATTATTATTGATATTTGAAAATACTAACATAACAAACATATCAACCATTAGTAAAAAAATTAAATTAAAAAAATAAATTTTGTAGAATTTTTGATAAGGTTCATTTTCTTCTTCAGAATGATTAATTTGAGTTCTTATTTGATAAAATCTTTCTAAATATTGATACAAATCTCTAAAAAATAATTCAAAATCAATATTATTATGATTATTATGATTATTATCTATTTCATTATATGTATTCTGTAGTATATTTAATGGGATTTGAATATGAATAATTTGTCTACATTGACAACAAGGAAAAGAATTATTTTGATTAGTTCTTTGTATATAATCATTTAAACATCTTTGATGATATTTAATATTGATACATGTTGAACAAGGTATTTTAAGTTCATTATCATTTTGAATAATATCTAAACAAATAACACATTCTCCATATTTATTAGATTCTTCGCATTTTTTCATTTTATTTTTTATAAAATTATTTATTTTTATGTTTTTTTAATAATTTTTTAATCATTTTTTTATAAAATTATTTAATTATTTTTATTGAAAATAGTGACGTATAAGACTAATCATTTCATCTTTTGTAGGATTAAAAATAGAATATTCAGATGTTGCATTAATACCAATAAATTCTCGATACACAAAAGACTTTCTATTAACCCATGGAAAAGTTCCATAATCAATACTATCAATATATTTAAATTCTGAATTATTTTTACAAGTTATTTTGTTTCGAATATTAAATATATTTTCTTCACTACCATGTAAAGATACTTCATAATTAGAACCTAATGTATTTTTAATTAAATTATGTACAAAATCAATCGACATATTATTATTTTTATGTTTATGATCGATATCAGGACCAAAAAGTTGAGACATTTTATGTTATTTTTTAGTTAAATATATAAAAAGAAAAACAAGAAGTAAAATATTTCAATTTTTATATAAAAATAAATAAACGTAAATAAAATGAATATAAAAAATGATTTATAATTTATAATAAATTAATTTATAAAAAAAAAATAAATTAAAATGAAAATAACACCAAAAAAAAGAATTGAAAAAAGAGAGTATGAAAAGGATGAAGATAAAGATTTAAAAATTCTAAACTATTTAATTTTACCATATATTATATGTCAAATGATAGCTTTTACAACATTAATTGGTTCTTTATTTCTAGATGAAAATTTTGATAGATTTACAAATAAAATAAGACAATTATTTTTGGCTTTAACAATTTTATATTTTGTATCTTTTATAGTTTCAATTGATTTACCGAAAGAAAAAGTTATGTATATATTATTATCATTTGGTTCAATGGTATTTCAATTTATTACTTTAATATTATTTATGATAAAAAGTATAAAATATTATAGAGAATACAAATTTTTTTTATCGGCTATGATTATTGAATTATTTTTACCAATTTGTATAATATTAATATATATTATTTATATAATATTTAATAAAATAAAAAAAATAATAAATAAATCAGAATTACCAATGTATCATAAAGATTAAAATAAATATTTATAAATATGAAAAAATAATATTGTTTAAAAATAGAATAATAATAAAATGACAACTTTAGTTCAAGCACCTAATGGATTATCAAAACAATTTGGATTAAGAATAGGATTATCATTAAAACCATCCGTTTATGAAAATTTTGTGAATATATTATATAGTAAAAAAAATTATCAGAACAATAGAATTAATTTTAAATTAAAAAATATTTTTGTAAATTCAGAAAATGAGTTAAATAAAAATAAACAAAGAGTTGAAAATATAAAAGTAAAATCAGCATTTGGAAAAGTATATATATTAAATCAAAGATTTATAGTAAAACAATTTATAATAGAGAGTATGAAAAAACATTTAGTGGATAAAGAACTAGAAAATGTAATATTTATAAATGATTTAAGAGGAGAAGTTGAAGAATTTATAATAAAACAATTTTATGAATTAACTGAACAAAATTTATTTTTAGTATCAAAAAATTTATTATATGAAGGATATATAAGTTTAGAAACATATTTTAATGAAAATCCTAAAAATAATAATAATGAGAGAACAAAAAATATATATTATAGTATATTTAATAAAATAAAAAGAGGTATTGAACTATTATTTATGAATGGAATCATACATAATGATTTGCATTCAAATAATATATTCATAAAAATAGAAGAAAGTGGAAATATTTTAATAAAATTTATAGATTATGGATTATGTACTTTAAAAAACTCACAAGAATATGAAAATGAATTTGGAAATGAATTTTTTAGATGTAAAATTTTATTTTTTTCAAGAATGATGAAATACATAAGTTTATTTAAAATGAGTGATTATTTAGATTTAATATTAACAAATGAATATATGAAACCTTTATATTTTGAACAAATAAACACAATTTTAGATAAAACAAACATGAGAGCTAATAGAACTGAAACACCTTTACCATATTATAATGGTAATAGAAGACAAGAAAGAAGTAGTACAGTTACAAGTATGAATGAGGGTTTTTTATCTAGTTTATTAAATAATGGAAGTTCAGTAAGAACAAATTCAGCAAGAACAGTAAATAACAGAGCTTTATCAATAAGAACAGTAAATAATAGAAGAGCTTCATCAGCTTTATCAGTTCTAAATGAAAGTAGAAGAACACCAGTTAATGAAGAAGAAGAACCAAGATTAGGTTTATTTACAGAAAGAGTCGTAAGTAATGAAGGTGTTGTAAGACCAAAAGCAAAAAGAATGAAAAGCAGTAATATTAAAAAAGAAAATAAAATATTAGGATATATAATTGATATAATGAAAAAACCAAAGAATAAATATAATTCTTCATCATTAATCAATAAAATTTATAATAATAAAAATGAAATAATACAAATAATATTAAATCCAATGATAGGAGTTGAAAGTTTAAATTCGATAGCTATAAATAGAAGAACTGTGGAAAATTCAAATAATTATGAACAACTAATGAAAATACAAACATTAATAATGGAGTGCAACAGAAGATTTACTTTTGAAACAATACAATCAGGATCACCAAATCCAATAATAGATTGGATAATAAGTAATAATAATTAAAATAATTAATATTTTTTATAAATTTAATTAAATAAATATATTTATTTAATTGACTTCTACTTGAGGAGGAAGTTCATTTGAAACATCGTGTTGTAAACTACGATTATATGTTTCTACACTATTACGAACAATATTTTCAATAACATGTGTTATATTTTCATGTGATTCTTCTTCAGTAGGTTTATTTTCATATCTAGCGAGAGCATTTTTAAGAATTTTTTCTCTACGAATGACAGCTTTAAGTTGGTCAACACTACGATTACTAACTTCATGATAAAGTTTAACTTTTTCTCTACAAGATTTGATTTCATATCTAAGTTTATTGTTTTCTTCATCATAATTAGATACAACCGAAATATAATTCTTTTCAAGACTATCAATATCAGATTTAGATTTTTGAAGGTCTTCAAGAGCTTTTCTGAATTGTTTTTCAATTTTCATATTTTTATCATTCATTGTATTAAATTGAGTTGTTTTTTCAGTAAGTTGTTGATTAAGTCTATCAATTTCAATTTTACTTTCTTGTTGAACAGATTTAATAGTATTTTTAAGTAGTGTATTATCACTATCCATTTCATTAAATGATTTAGAAAGTTTTTTATTTTCTTGACGAAGTTTTGTTAACTCTCTATCTTTTTCATTAGCTAAAGCACGATATTTTTCCATTTCTTTTTGAATACTATTTGTTTTTTCAATAACTTGTTCTCTAACTTGATTAATAATACTATTCTTAAGTTGAATTTTATCTTGATCTAATTGACTGATACGTTGACGAAGATTTTGAATCTCAGCATCCTTTGATGTATCAAATCGAAGATCATGAATTGTTTTTTCAAGAGTTTTAATATTCTTTTTAAGTTCAGTTGTTGACTTAAGTGAAGATTCTTGAATTGTTTCAAATTCATTTAACTTAATATTCATATTTTGAATGATTTCATTTTTAGATACTAATTCATCTTTAAGAGTTAAATATTTAGATTTAAATTCAGAAAGTTCATCAAAATTAGATAATTTAGATTGAAGTTCATTAAAACTTTTATTTAAAGAATCAAAATTAGATTGAATCTCATTTAATTTAGTATTTTTTTCTAAAAGTTGAGTTTCAAACTGTTGAATTTGTAGATTATATTTCATCTTTAATTCTTCAATTTGTTGATTATCTTCATTATCAATTTTAATATCTTTTCCATTTAACTGATTTTTTAATTTCATAATGTAAATACGTTGTTCTTCAATTTTACTTTGAGCACGATGTAAATCGTGTACTGTTTGTTCTCTTCCTCCTTTTTTATGAATAAAACGTTCAATTGTAAAATTGGCTTGTTCTAAAGCACATTTAAGAGGTCCAAGTTCTTGAGTATGTAAACGAGAGATTTCAGTATTTAATTCAATAATTTGTTGATTTAACATAAAAGTATTAAAACAAGCATTTTTAATTAAAATATCTTTTTGAATATCTTCAGTTAAAAAGACAAAAGGATTTTGAATTAATTCCCAATCATTAGTATCATTATTTTTACAATAAATATTCATTGTTTCTTTTTCAATTGAATAATCTATATTTCTATAAGATCCATAAAAATAACTTTCATCATGATCATTAATAATAATTAAGTTTGAAAAATGAACTGTAGGAACAGTATTATTTTCAACAGTAATTTGATTATCAATAACTAATTGGTTAGTTGTGGTTTGCATTTTTTAGTATACATATTGATATATAGATATATCAAATATATATTTAAAAATTTATTTTTCACTTTTTTTATTTAAAATATAAAAATTTACGTTCAAAAGAATTATAAAATAATCAACGATAATGTATTTTAGCATAAGTAATGATATTTTTACTATATGTATCCAAATAATTATATTCTTCATTTAAATAATTAAAAAAAGTTTTATATTGATCAGATAAATATAAATGAGAATAATTGTAAATAATAAAAATTTTTAATAAACGTCTTATATGTATATCTAAATCTTCATCAAAACCAAAATATTCTTTAAGTTCAAAATTAAAAAGAATAGATTCATTAATTTTTTTAAGTTCATAATAATTTATTTTTGAAGATAAAATGGAATAAAAATCATCAAATTCAAAATCGTATTCGTATTGAGTATAAAAATCGTTAAATTCTAATTTTTTTTGCATTTTATTTGTTTTCTTTTATATATATTATAAATAAAAATAAGTTTTGAATAAAAAAAATCAATTTTTATAAAATTTGAGGTGGTATAAACACATAATAATTAAATTATATCAAGATGATCTAATAATGAATACCAAATATCATCAAAATCAGTATCACATTGAATAGTAAAAGTTCTATGTTTAATATTAAATTTACCTTTTAAACCTGCAACTTTGCAGTTTTGTAGGGAAGCATAAATTGAATTAGAATCATTATTAAATTGAATTTTATATTTTTTACTGTCAATCCACGAACGTTCATTAGGGAAAAAAATATTATTTTTATATTTAAATTTACAAAAATCAACGTAAAAAGAATTTTCATCAATATTGATTAAATCAAAAAAATATGAGAATCCTTTTAAACGTAAATCAACAGAATCATAGGATGTATTAAATTGAATAAATTTAAGTATTAGTCTATCTTTTAAAGAAGTATTAACCAAATCAGTATCTCTTTCGTTTGATAAATGAATATCATTTAACCTAATTTGAATATCGGTATTAAGAACTGGTTTAGATGAATCCATATTAAAGAAATAGTTAAATTTAAATGTATTAGCACAAATACAAATGATTTTTAATATTTATTACAAAAATAAAATAACAGGTATAAAAAATATCATATTTTTTAAAATAAAAAATAAGAACGTAAATAGAAAGAATAAAAAATGAAAATTAAAAAAATAAAAAAAAACGAGTTATAAAATAGTATTAATAATTAAAAATGTCCGACTCAGAAAACGAAGATATTTTTGAAGATGGAAGTGAAGATAGTTTTAAAGACGAAAACGAAGAACAAGATATCACAATAATTTTAGATGATGAGATATTAAAATCGGAAAATGAAAACGAAGAATTTAATAATTTTGAAAATATAAAATTAGACAAAGAATTTAATAAATTTAATGAATATACAAATTTAATGGATAAAAAATTATTAGAATATGAAGATGAAAAAAATGAGATAAATAAGAATTATGAAAAAATGAATTTAAATGATTTTGTAAATGATTTTTATGAATATATAATTCATTATTCTGGAAAGAACGAAAATTATGAAAACAATTTGTTTAATGATAATTTTGTAAAATATATAAAAAAAGATGATTCATTAATGTATTATTTTTTAAAAAATAAAGTTTTAACAGAAGAAGTAAATGAAAGAATGAAAATATTAAAGGGTAATAATTTATCAAATCTATTATTTAAAAATGAAGATTTTGTTTATGAATATAATTTGATAAATATATTTTTATATGAGAAAAATGAATTTATTGAACCATTGTATCAAAATATAATGAAAAATAATTTTTATATGAATTTGAGTAAATTATATCGATATTATTTTACATTAAATAATTTAAAATATTTAAATAAAAAAACTTTAAAAGAACTTTTGGAGCAAAAAAATAAAAATAATGAAACAATACTTCATTTATATGCTAATAATAATAATTATAGTAGAATAAGAGAAGCGATTAGTATGATAAAAAAATATAAAATACTAGTTGATTTAAACATACAAGATAATAATGGAGATACATTTTTAATGATAATGGCTAAAAAAGCCACAAAAAATACACATAGAACAGATTGTTTAGATATTTTAAGATATATAGATATCATAAATTATGATATAAATTTATCAATAATAAATAAAAATAATGAAACATTATTAAAAATAGCTTTTAAAAAAAGATTATATCATTTATTATCTTATTTAAGTATGTTAAAAAAAGATTTAAATTTAAGTGTATTTAAAGATGATGATAAATTAGATAATTTATTGAGTTTTAAATTTTTAAAAAGAAATATAAATTATATATTAATATTTAAACGTTTATTAGAAAATCAACCAAATGATATTTTGAAGATACCCGAAATATTTGAATATTATAGAGAAATGAGTTTTATTGATACAAAAAATGCCATTTCTTTAATGGATAATAATCCTATATTTATTAAATTTAATATATATGATAGTATGAAAAAATTATTTAAATATGGTCATTATGAAGTATTTTTAAAATATGTAAAAGAATATCCAGAATATTTAAGTTATATAGATGAAAATAATGAAACATTATTAATTTATATATTAAAATTAAATAAACCATATGATGATAGAAGTAATAATTTTAATAATATTAATGATATAATAAAATTAAAATTAGAAGAAATAATTAATGAAATTTTAGATATACCAAATATTAATATATCACATATTGATAATTTAGGTAATAATGCTTTTATGTATATATGTAAAAATAATTATATAAATATTTTTTTGAAAATATATAAAAGAAATGATTATGATAAAAATTTAATAAATAAAGATGGTTATCATGCTTTATATTTAAATTCTTTAAATAAGAGTGAACATTTTCTTTTTCAAGAATATAATCCAATTAGTGATATTTTATTAAAAACTAAAAATTATGATTTAAATATGACAGATGCAGAAGGTAATAATATAATAATGAATTATTTAAAGAATTTAAATGTTCATCATTCAAAATTAATTTATGAATGTATAAAATTATCAGTTGAAAATAATGATTATGATATTATTAATCATAAAAATATGTTAAATGAAAACATATTATATTTATTTTTAAAATGTTTATTTAAATTTGAATATATCGATGAATTAATGTATGATTATGAATTAGGATTAAATCATATAAATGAAAATAAGATAAATAATATAAAAGATTATTTATATAATTGTAATTTATATATAAAAAATAATGATATTAAAAATAAACCAAAAGATATTATTAAAAATGTTTATGCAAATATAGTATTTAACATTTTAATAACAGAAAGTAATGATATATTATTGTTTAATTTAGAAAAAGACACATTATTTAAAAGATTAATAAAAAATCTAAGTAAAGACAATATTGAAAAAGTATTATTAAAATATACAAATAAATTAAAAGATAGAAATTTATATAATGAAAATATAAAATTAAATACAAAAAAATCATTTGATAAAATATCAAAAATGAATATTAAAAGAAATAGAATGTTTTATCATTTAAATGAAAATGTAAATGAAAATTCAATAATTTTTATATTATTAACTAAAAATGAAAAGATATTATTTGAAGATATTTTTATAGAATTAAATCAATTATACAAAGATAATAATATAATTAATGAAAATAAATTAGAATTTATATTTTTAATTGATTTTATAGTTAGAAATAATTCAAATATTATTAGATATTTTGATATTTTTATTAAATATTTAAATTATGATGAATTAATTAATATTTTTAGATGTATAATTGAAAAACGAGCAAATGGTAATTATCTAACAGAAAATGAATATATAATAAATTGTATGATTGAAAAATACTATGAAAAATTAAATTTAAAACTTGAAAATTTATGTTTTCCAAATGAATTAATTAATAATATGACAAATTATACCATTGATAGTTCTTTTTATCGAAATAACAAAATAAAAAAAAATATACAAATAATAAAAAAGAAAAAAACATTTTTTGATTAAGATTAATTTAACAATTTAAAAATTTAACAATTTTATAATAATATTCTTTAAGTACTAATTCATTTATCTATTTATAAATGAACTTAAAATAATGATATTCTTTAAGTACTAATTCATTTATCTATTTATAAATGAACTTAAAATAATGATATTCTTTAAGTACTAATTCATTTATCTATTTATAAATGAACTTAAAATAATGATATTCTT
>JACCDH010499931.1_pt1 | contig 12205 bp, 10 predicted proteins | sample 7442481 | NCBI WGS metagenome assembly JACCDH01 (sample SAMN15323433, study PRJNA562643) | freshwater metagenome | isolation source: river surface water | place: USA:Blue River Watershed | collected 2017-08-15
ACCACAAGCCAGCCGTCTGTTACCCCAGCCAGCGCTTGCGCCGCTTGTAGTGTTTGACCTCGCGAAAGCTCTTGCGCACCCCCTCGCGATCGAGGCCGAGATAGAACTCGCGCACATCCTCGTTGTCACGCAGTTCCTGGGCCTGCCCCTCCAGCACGATGCGGCCGCTCTCCATGACATAGCCATAGTCGGCGATCTCCAGGGCCACGCGTGTGTTCTGCTCGACGATGAGCAGCGACAGTCCCTGCTCACGCAAGTGGTGCAGCACGGCGAAGACTTCCTCGATCATGCGTGGCGCCAGTCCGAGTGACGGCTCGTCGATCAGCATGAGTTTCGGCTCGGCCATGATCGCGCGCCCTATCACCAGCATCTGCTGCTCGCCGCCCGATAGGTAGCCGGCAGTGCGTTTTCGCAGATCGGCCAAGCGCGGAATCGCTTCGTACACGCTGTTCATCGCCCGGCGCATCGCTTGCGCCGATGGAAACATGTGGCCGCCGATGATGAGGTTTTGCTCGACCGTCATGTGCTGCAGCACGCGCCGGCCTTCCATCACATGGACCAGACCGCTGCGCACTACGGTCGCCGGGTCGTGCCCCTGAATCGGCCGGCCGTCGAAGGTGATCGCCCCTCCCGAGACGCGGCCGTCTTCCGAGTCAATGACGCCGGAGATGGCCTTGAGGGTGGTGCTCTTGCCTGCGCCGTTGGCGCCCAGCAGCGCCACGCATCCGCCTTCGGGGACCTGCATCGACACGCCCTTGAGCGCCAGGATCACCTCGGCATACAACACCTCGACGTTGGACAGCGTCAGCACCGCCGGATTGGCGGTCGCATGGGGCGCGGTACGTTGATCCGGTGCCGCAGCAAGGGCTGAACTCACCATTTAGGCACCGTTGGCACGGTCACATCGCCCGCCGCCCGAACCACCTTGCCGTCCTTCATGGTCGCGATGTTGACCTTGGCGGTGCCGGTGGGGAAGGGAGTGTCGTTGCTGAAGTCCACGCCTGGCAGTATGCCCATCAGGTCGTTGCTGGTGAACTGGCTGTTCATCAAGGTCTCGCGCACGGCTTCGCCGGTGACTTTGCCGGGGCCCTTGGCCTTGATGGTGGCCTCAATCGCGCGCACGGCCACGATGCTTTGGCCTATGCCCATGATGGTCATTGCATTCCAGCCCGATTTCAGGCCATGCTTTTCCTGCAACAGGCTGTAGAACTTGCGTGCGGTCGTGTCGTCTTCGCTGGCATCGGCGATGGCACCCACCTCGAAATCACCGGCAAAGCCGTTCGGGTCGCCAAGTGCCTTGGATGATCCCACCACCCCGTTGTGCAGCGAGAGCATGATTGGGACGTTTTTGCCCAGCGCCTGCAAGGCCCGTTTAGTGGCCACAGCCTGGGCGGTGTTGGTCTGGATCACGATCACGTCGGTGCCGGCGTTGACCAGGCGGCGCACCGCCAGGGTCAGGTCGGCCGGTTGCACTTCGGTCCAGATCGCCTCGACGAAGGTGGCCTTGTCGGGGTTGGCCTTGGCGTAGCTTTGCAGGCCCTTGGCCATGTCGGCGTAGGCGGGGGTGGCTTCGGAGGTGATGATTGCCACCTTGACAGGGCGCTTGCCCTCGAGCTTGGTGGCGCGGAACCACTCCAGGAATCCGGCCGCCTCATGGGCGTAGGTGGGGCGCAGGTTCAGGGCCCATTGGTTGGGTTTCCAGCCGAAGCCGTAGGTGGCGGTGGCCATGAGCATGGGGATCTTGTCTTCCGGCAGGCGCTGCTGCAGCGCGGCGGCATCCGGGCCGCCGAGGCCGAGCAGGAGCGCGGGTTTGACTTCGGCCTTGATGCCGGGCCACAGGCTGGCGCTTTGCGCCACGTCGTAACGCGTGTCAAAGGTTTTGACGACGATCTGCACGTTGAGCTTGCTGCCGACTTCCTTGTTCCACCACTCGATCACGGCGAGTCGCCCGCCCTGCATCTGGGGCATGACGTTGGCGTAGGGGCCGGCGAAGTCGGCAAAGGCGGCCACGTTGATCGTCGTCGTTTGCGCGTGGGCGGTCGCGTTCAGTAGCAGGCCGGTAGCCAGGGCGGTGGTAAGTTTGAGAAAAGTATAGCGTTTCATGGATGTCTCCAGGTGGTGGTGGTGGTGGTGAGGGGGAAAGGGGCGGGGGGATTGCGACTCGCTGTGCTGGGCGGGCTCAGTGGTGAAACGGCCAGAGCCGGTAGTTGGTTTTCAGGATGTTCCAGCGATGCATCAGGCCTTTCGGTTCAAGCAGCAGGAACAGCGTGATGATGAGGCCGAGAAACACATTCATGCTGGCGAAGATCAGGTCGCTGCTCAGGCTGGGGATGCGCTCGACCAGGTCGGGGCCCAGACTGGTGATGACCTCCTGCACGCCACGGATGAGCACGGTGCCTATCAGTGCCCCGACGATGGAGCCGAGCCCGCCGACGATCATCATGGCAATGAACCAGATCGAGTTGAACAGCGTGAACTGATCGACCGAGACGAAGCGCACCTGGTAGGCCCACAGGGCACCGCCGATGCCAGCGTAAAAAGCGCCGAGCACAAAGGCGCGCGACTTGGCGCCGGCCACGTCAACGCCCATCATGCCGGCGGCCACATCGTCGTCGCGCACGGCGACGAAGGCGCGCCCGTGGCGGCTGCGCAGGATGCCGAAAGCGCCGAATATCATCACCATGGTGACGACAAGAAACAGGTAGTACAGCGAGCGGTCGGTGTTGAACAAAAATGTGCCCAGCCGGGCTGGCTCCAGGCTGAAGCCATTGACGCCGCCGAGCCAGGCTGAGGGCAGATTCAGCACAATGAAGTGAAAGATGAACTGGGCCGCGATGGTGGTCAGCGCAAGGTAAAAGCCCTTGATGCGCGCCGCCGTCATGCCGAACAGCCAGCCGGCCAGCGCCGCTACCAGGCCCGCCACCGGCACCGCCACCCAGAACGGTAGCCCGGCCTTGACCTCGATCACACTGGCGGCGTAGGCCCCGACCCCCATGAAGGCGGCCTGGCCCAGGTTGATCTGCCCGGCGTAGCCGGTGGTGATCTGCAGCCCGACCACCACGATGGACGTGACCAGCATCAGGTTGGCTACGGCTACCAGACGCTCCGAGGCGAACCAGGGGTAGAGCAATAAAATGCCGATGAACAGGGCCAGCGTGACCCACTGGGCGCGCGTGCGGATCAGTGCGCGGTCGCGCGCATAACTGGTGGAAAAAATGCCGGAGGGATCCATGGGTCAGACTCTTTCAATGCGTTTCCAGCCGAACATGCCGGTCGGACGGACCACCAGCACCACCAGCATGAAGATATAGGGGACGACGGCGGCGGCGTTGCCGCCGATCAGCGGGTCGATGTAGGCGGCCGTCAGCCCCTGCACGACCCCGACGATGATGCCCGCCAGCAGCAGGCCGCCGATGGATTCGAGCCCGGCCAGCAGCGCCACCGGCAGGGCGGCGAAGCCGATTTCGGAGGACAGGAAAGTCAGCGACTTGCCGCTCAGGTAGACCATCGAGGTGATGACCGACAGCACGCCGCCCAGTGCCCAGGCGAAGGCGATGGAGCGGCGCACGCTGATGCCCATGGCCAGCGCGATCTGGTGGTCTTCGGCGACCGCCGACATCGCCAGACCGGTGCGGCTGCGGTTGAAGAACCAGTGCAGCGCCACCGCTGCCAGCACCGCGATGACACCGCCGAAGGCGAGCGAGCGCGGGATGATCATCTCGCCCAGGATGATGGGCGCGAGGGGAAAGATGGCGGGGAACTGGCGCTCCTGCGGACCCCAGATCACCAGCACCAGTCCGCGCATCAGGATCAGCAGCCCGATGGTGACCATGATCATCGAGAACACCGACTCGCCAATCAGGCGCCTGAACAACAGGCGTTCAATCGCCAGCCCGATTAGCACCGAAATGCCCAGTGCAACGGCGATGCCCAGCGCCGGATGCATGCCGCGCGACTGGATTGCCCACCACAGCAGGAAGGCGCCCAGCACGATCATCTCGCCGATCGCCATGTTGAAGACCTTGCTGGCGCGGTAGATGACGACAAAGCCCATGGCCACCAGCGAATACAGCAGGCCGAGCAGCGCGCCATTGATGGTGTAGTTGATGAATTCGATGATCATGGTGTGTGGGTTCCTTCAATGTCGGTGGCCACCACGTTTGCGTGCAACACGCCTTGGCGGCCATCCTGGTAGGTCACGGCGATGTCGCAGGCGACATCGGTGGCGCCCGCATACAGGCCGTCTATCAGTGCGCGGTAGCGTACCTCGAGAAACTCCCGGCGCAGCTTGCGTGTGCGGGTGAGTTCGCCTTCGTCGGGGTCGAGTTCTTTCGGGAAATTGGCGAAGCGCACCACCCGCGAGCTTTCGGGCAGCAACTGGTTGATGCGCCGGATTTCGCCCTGAACCAGTTGCCGCACCTCTGGCCGCTGCGACAGGTCGGTGAAGGTGGAGAACGCGATGCGCCGCTCCTCGGCCCAGCGGCTGGTCACCGCCATGTCGATGTTGATCAGCGCGCCAACCCAGGGCCGGGTGGCGTCGCCCAGTACCATCACGTCCTTGATGAAGGGTGAAAAGCGCAACCGCGTCTCGATGAACTGCGGGGGATACGGGTGACCGCTGGCGAGTTTGACCAAGTGTTCCACGCGGTCGAGGTACACCAGTTCGCCGCGCCCGGTCTTGCGCACGGCGTCACCGCTGACGTACCAACCGTCGCGCTGGATGGCGGCCGTCTTGTCGGGCTTGCCCCAGTAGCCGAGAAAGCCGGTGCCGCCGCGCAGCAGCAGCTCGCCGTTGTCCTCGATGCGCGATTCCAGCGGCGCGCCGAAGGCCGGGTCCACATCCAGCAGCGGGCCTACGGTTTCGAGGTCGTAGCGCTTGCCGCGGTGGCCGGCAATCAGGCCGAATTCCGAGCAGCCATAGATGTTGCGCAAGGGCACGCCCATGGCGTGGAACAGGCGGAACACGTCGGGTGCCATGGCGGTGCCGCCTGAAACCGCGACATCGCTGCGAATAAAGCCAAACTGATCGCGCACCGGGTGCAGCGCCAGCGCTTCGGCCAGCGGCAGCAGCAGGCGCGACAGCCAAGGTGCCGTGCGCCCTTCGAGCCGCGCCACATGTACGTCGTGGCCGATGCGTATGCCCCAGCGGTAGATGCCGCGCGCCAGCCAGCTCGCGGCGAGCATGCGCGCCTCGATGGTGGCGGCGATGTTCTCCCACTGGCGCGGGCCGAACAGCACGATGTGCGGTGCGAGCTCGCGCAGATTGGGTAAGACCTGGTCGGGGCCTTCGGGGAAGCTGACCACCAGAGGTGTGATCAGACCGAGGGTCACGCCCAGCAACTGCTCGGTGATCCAGGCCAGCGGGGTGTAGGACATGTATTCCATGCCGTCTTGCAGCGGCAACGCGCTCTTCATGCGCAGCGCGTTGTCCATCAGCCAGCGGTGGCTGATCATCACGCCCTTGGGCTTGCTGGTGGTGCCCGAGGTGTAGGTCAGCAGGGCCAGGTCGTCCGCGTGGCCAGCGTTGACTTCGCGTTCGAAGCGCTGCGGGTGCCGATCGTGCTGGCGCCGCCCTTCAGCGGTCAAGTCATCAAAGGATTGCAGCAGCGGATGCCGGTACGACCACATGCCCGAGTTGTCCCAGTAGGCGATGCCCCGGATGTCGGGCAGCCGCTCCAGCAGCGAGAGCGCCTTGTCGACCTGCTCCTGATCCTGCGCGAAGATGAAACGGGCCTTTGAATCCTCGCACAGGTAATGCAGTTCGTCGACGGTGGCGTCAGGGTAGACCGACACGGTTTTGGCGCCCAGTGACTGGGCCGCGAACAGCGCCCAGTAATGCTCGGGTTCGTTCTCGCCGATCACGATCGCGGTTTCGCCGCGTTGCAGGCCCAGCGCCGCCGCGCCCAGCGCTATGCTGCGCGTGCGGTCAAACACGTCGGCCCACGTATAGCAGCGCCACACGCCTTTGCGCTTGACGCGCTGCGCCAGCCGCAGCGGATGTTCCTGGGCATGGGCGAGCAACTTCTGTGGCAGGGTCGGTACGGATACCGGGGTGGGGTGGGTCGCGTTCATGCCGCAGCTCCCAGGTAGGCCTGGATCACGGCCGGATCGGCTTGTACCTGCGCCGGCGTGCCGTCGGCGATTTTGCGGCCGAAGTCGAGCACCGCCACGCGGTCAGCCAGATCCATTACTACCCCCATGTCGTGCTCCACCAGCACCACCGGAATGCGTTTGGCTTCGCGCACGTCGATGATGAAGCGGGCCAGGTCTTCTTTTTCTTCGGTGTTCATGCCGGCCATTGGCTCATCCATCAGCAGCACCTTGGGTTCCATCGCCAACGCACGGCCCAGGTCCACGCGCTTGCGCAGGCCGTAGCCGAGCGCACCCACCGGCTGGTGGCGGATGTTTTCGATTTCAAGGAAATCGATGATTTCCTCGACCGCCTCCCGGTGCAGGGTTTCTTCGCGTTGGGTCCAGGGAAAGTAGAGAAATGCCTGCGCCATACTTGATCGCATCTGACTGTAGCGGCCGACCAGGATGTTGTCGATCACGCTCATGTTGGAGAACAAATGGGTGCCCTGAAAAGTGCGCACCACGCCGTCGCGCGCGATTTCATGCACCGCGCGGCCTTTGATGTCTTGACCACGGTAGTGCACGCTGCCTTTTTGCGGCTGGTAAAAGCCGCTCAGCACGTTCATTAGCGAGCTCTTGCCCGCGCCGTTGGGGCCGATGATGGCCAGCAGCTCGTTGTCACGCACGTCGATGCCGACATCGGCCAGCGCGGTGACACCGCCAAAGCGCAAGGTGATGTCACGCGCCTGCAGAACCGAAGCTTCGCTGGACGGGCTAATGGAGGAGTTGGAAGTCATGGGTCAGGAGAAGGCGTTGATACCGGTCAGGGCGCGGCCAATGATGAGTTTCTGGATTTCGGTGGTGCCGTCGGGAATCGGCATCATGCGGGCGTTTCTGAACAGCAGTTCAACCCCGAAGTCCTTGGTGATACCGTTGCCACCGTGAATCTGCAATGCCTTCGACGTGACGTTGACCGCCATCTCGGTGGCGTACCACTTGGCCATGGCGCTTTGCACCTCGCTGCGCACGCCGTGGTCGATCAGGTTGAAGGCGCGGTAGACCAGCAATCGCGCGGCGTCGAGTTCGGTGGCCGCCTCGGCCAGCATGCCCTGGATCAATTGATGACCACCGATTGGCTTGCCATGCTGGCGGCGTTCCTTTGAGTAGGCCACAGCCTTGTCGAGTGCAGCCTGGGCGATGCCGATTGAAGTCATGCCGACCATGGGACGCGCCTTCTCGAACAGCACCATGGTGTTCTTCAGGCCGGTGCCGGGTTCAATCATCATGTTCTCAGCCGGTACGCGCGCGCCGTCGAAGAACAGTTGTGCGGTCGAGGTGCTGTTGAGCCCCAGCTTGTCGATGTTGCGGCTTTCGTAGCCGTGTTCGGCGCGGTCCACCAGGATCATCGAGATGGCGCCCGCGCCTTCGCTCGACGTGCGAACGATGACCATGCAGAAGTCGGAATAGTGGCCGTTGGATATCCAGGTTTTTTCACCGGTCACGATGTAGTGATCGCCATCGCGCTGGGCACGGCAGGTGACTTCAGCCACGTTGGAGCCGACCCCAGGCTCACTGATACCGCTACAGGCAATGATTTCGGCGCGTACCATGCGTGGCAAATACTTCTCGCGCATGGCTACGTTCGGGCAGACCTCCAGCGAATAGGCGCCGAGCTGCTGAATCAGCAGCGAGATTGCCACGTCGCCGGAGATGCGCGCGAGCTGCTCGTACATCAGTGCATAGGTGAGCCAGGGCATGCCCAGGCCGCCATGTTCCTCGGCAATGATGCCGTTGCCGCCCATGCCGTAGGGCAGCATCTTCTGGAAGATCTCAAGCATCAACTCTTTTTCAATCAGCTTGTCGGGCTGGTAGCGTTCGACAATCGGACGCAGTTCGGTTTCTAGGAAGCGAGTGAAGCCTTCTACGGCCATGCGCTGTTCTTCGGTGGGGAGGAAATTCATGGTGTTGGTCTCGGTGTGTTGTTGATTTCGTTCAGCGCGCGCTCATGCGTGCGCCGGCATCAATGTGCAGACAGGTGGCGTTGATATAGGGGTTCTCGACGATGGAGCGCACCAGGTGGGCCAGCTCGCTGGCTTGACCCATGCGGCGGGGGAACAAAATCATACGGTCAACGATGGCCTGCGCGACTTTCTTTGGCAGGCCCGCGACCATTGGCGTTTCGAACAAGCCCGGTGCAACCGCTACGCAGCGGATCCCCAGATCGGCCAGGTCCCGTGCCACTGGCAGCGTGAGGCCGATCACGCCGGCCTTGCTGGCGGCGTAGGCCGCCTGTCCCATCTGGCCATCCTGTGCGGCGCCAGACGACAGGTTCACGATGACGCCCCGCTCGTCGTCCTCGGGTTCGTTGCGCGCCATCGCTACGGCGGCCAGGCGGAGCACGTTGAACGTGCCGGTGAGGTTGACAGCAATCACCTTGTCCCACAGGGCCAGAGGAAATGGTTTTCCATCGGCCACGGTCTTGGCTGCGTCTGGCACGCCGGCGCAGTTGATACAGATGTGGATAGCGCCAAAACGGGCCAAGGTTGCGTCGATGCCAGCCTGTACCTGTGCCTCGCTGGTGACATCGACCTGCTCGAACATCGCAGAACTGCCTAGCTCGGCGGCGGCCTGCGCGCCTCGTTCACCGTCGCGGTCAAACAGTGCCACGCGTGCGCCGCCAGCGATGAGGGTTTCCGCTACCGCACGACCCAAACCGGATGCGCCACCGGTGACGACGGCGACCTTGTCTTGTAAGTTCATTCTTCGCTCCCTCAACGCCCGAGGATCGTGATGGCGGCCACGGCCTCTTCAATTCCGAACAGGCCACCACCGTTTTCTGCGATGGCAAGGCGGGCCCCTTGCACCTGGCGAGCCCCCGCTTCGCCGCGCAACTGCACGACCAGTTCGTGCAACTGACCCAGCCCGGTGGCACCGATCGGGTGCCCTTTGGACTCCAACCCTCCCGATGTGTTGATGGGGATGCGCCCGCCGATAGTGGTGTCGCCGCGCTCAGCGAGCCGACCACCTTCGCCGAATGCGCAAAAGCCCAGGTTTTCGCTTTGGACTATTTCGCCGATGGCGGTGGCATCGTGAACTTCGGCTAGCGAAATGTCTTGCGGGCCAACGCCAGCGAGTTCGTAGGCTTGTTTGGCGGCCTTGACGGTGATGTGTTGATCCAGGTCTTCAGGGCGGCGGTTGCTGCCCGTGGCAATGATCGATGCCAGCACCTTGATGGCGCGCCCGCGGTTTGCCAGTCGCGCCAGTGCTGCTTCGGAACACACTACGACAGCGGCAGCCCCGTCGCTGATAGGTGCGCACATCGGCAGCGTCAGCGGGTAGGTGATCGGCGGCGCGGCCAGTACCTCTTCGATGGTGTAGGCATTGCGGTATTGGGCCAGCGGGTTGTGCACGGAGTGACCGTGGTTCTTGGCCGACACGGCGGCAATTTGTCGCTGCGTGGTGCCAAACTCGCGCATGTGAAAGCGACCAAAGGCGGCGTAGATGTCCATGAACAGGCTGTAGGGCGCCTTGGACATGGACCCTTCCGGCGGCTCAATACCGTGCCCCATTTGCAGCAGCCTGCGTTTGTTCTCCTCGACCGTGGCCACGTCCCAGGCGCCGTCGAAGACGCTGAACATTCTGGCTTTGTCGGCGCAGAACATCTTCTCGGCACCAATGGCCAGCGCGATATCGCCTGCGCCCGAGCGCACGTACTGCACCGCCAGGTTGAAGGCCGAGCTGGCACTGGCGCAGGCGTTCTCAATGTTGAAGATCGGAATGGACTCGAAGCCCATCGAACGCAACGCAATCTGGCCGCGGATCATGGTCTGGCCTTCGAGCGCGCCCTGGGTGGCGTTGGAGAAATACGCCGACTGGATGTCTCTGACGGACAGTCCGGCATCGGCCAAGGCGGAGTTCACGGCAGCGGCGGTCAGTTGCTTGATATCGCGGTCAAGAAACTTTCCGGTCGGCGTCATGCCGACGCCGGCAATGTAAACGGCGGCTTGCGGGCTGGTCATGGTAATGCGTCCGTTCATAAGGAGTGGGGTGAAATCAGTAGCCCTTGAAATCGGGCGTGCGCTTGCCGACGAAAGCCGCGAGGCCCTCTTTTATGTCGTGCGAATGGCGGTGCGCGTCGAGCACCAGCCGCTCCAGCCGCAGTGCCGAAGCCTGCGGCTGCTCCAGGCCGTCGGCCACGGCCTGCTTCATGCGGCGCAGCACCAGCGGGCTCTTGCTGGCGATGCGCAAGGCGAGTTTTTCGACCTCGGGCACCAATTCGGCATCCGGCACCACGCGGTTCACCAGGCCCAGCGGAACCAGTTCGCGTGCGGGCATGGTGTCGCCGGTGAACAGCAGGTATTTGGCGGCGGTGGCGCCGATGCGCCGCGGCAGGATGGCCGCGCCGCCCGCGCCCGGAAACACGCCAAAGTTGGCATGCGCGTCGCCGATGCGGGCACTTTCGGCGGCGATGATGAGGTCGCAGGCCATGGCCAGCTCCAGTCCGCCGGCCATCGTCAGACCGTTCATCGCGGCGATGGTGGGTTTGGGACACGCGCGCAGACTATCCATCATGCCGCCGACGAGATCGAGAAACTCGCCCATCGGGTCGCTCGGGCCGGGTTCGCCAGCGCTGCTCTCGAACACGCCTTTGAGGTCGGCGCCGGCGCAGAAGGCACGGCCCGCACCGGTCAGCACGATGACGCGGATGGCCGGGTCACGCTCGCAACGCTCGGTCGCATCGCGCAATTCGGCGCACATTGTCTCCGACAGGGCATTCATCGCATCGGGCCGGTTCAGCGTGATCCACGCCACGGCACCACGTTGTTCAAAGCGGATGGTCAACGGGGGTTGCATCTTCAAAGTCTCCTTGCTTATGTGGTGGCCAGCTGCGCTTGCCATGCTGGTTTGGGAATCAACCGCGCAGCAGTTCTTCGGCGATGATCATCTTGCGCACCTCGGATGTGCCTGCACCGATCTCGAGGATCTTGATGCAACGGAACAGCCGGTTGATCTCGGACTCCCAGATGTAGCCGCTACCGCCATGCACTTGCACGGCCTTATTGAGCACCCGGTTGCAGGCTTCGCCGGCGTAGAAGATGGACGCTGCGGTGAGCTTGTGCGCATCGCCGCGGCCACCGCCGCCCACTTCCAGATCATTGACCTCGGCCAGGGTGCGCCAGACCAGGGTTTTCATGGCTTCGATCTCGGTGTACATCTCGGCCAGCATGGCCTGCACCATCTGGAAGCTGCCGATGGGCTTGCCGAACTGCACGCGCGTTTTGGCGTACTCGACGCTCAATTCGAGCGCCCGTTCGCAGATGCCCACGCACAAGCCGGCCACCAGGGCGCGCTCCAGATCGAGCCCGCTCATGACGATCTTGACGCCTTCGTTTTCCTTACCCACCAGGTTGGCCGCCGGCACGCGGCAGTTGTCGAACACCAGCTCGCCGGTCTGGCTGCCGCGAAAGCCCATCTTGATGAGCTTTTGCGCCACCTTGAAGCCGGGGAAATCCTTCTCGACGATGAAGGCCGAGATGCCCTTGGCGCCAAGCTCCGGCGCGGTCTTGGCGTAGACCAGCAGCACGTCCGCGACCGGACCGTTGGTGATGTAGATCTTGGTGCCGTTGAGGATGTAGTGGTCGCCCTCACGGTGCGCGCTGGTGCGCATGGCGCCCAGCGCATCCGAGCCGGCGCCGGGTTCGGTCAGGCCGAGTGCGCCGATTTTCGTGCCGTTGCACAGGCCGGGCAGGTATTGGCGGCGCTGCGCCTCGTTGGCGTTGCGGAAGATGTTGTTGACGCACAGGTTATCGTGCGCCGCCCAAGACAAGGCGATGGCGGGGTTCCAGCGCGCGAAGGCCTGGCAGATCAGACCCGAGCTGAACAGGTCCATGCCCGCGCCACCATGCTCGGCAGGCACCGTGGCCCCCATGAAGCCAGCTGTGCCGATTTTTTGGAAAATATCGGGCGGCCACCATTCCTCGTCGTCCATGCGGCGCGCGAGTGGCACGAATTCCTTGCGCGCGAACTTGTCGGCGGCTTCGAGCACGGCGCGGTCGTCGGCGGAGAGAGTAAAACTGCGAGGGGCGGCCATGTTGGGATGCCAATCAGTGTTTGGGTTGTGGGTCAATGAGCC
>JACCDH011782347.1_pt1 | contig 12204 bp, 9 predicted proteins | sample 7442481 | NCBI WGS metagenome assembly JACCDH01 (sample SAMN15323433, study PRJNA562643) | freshwater metagenome | isolation source: river surface water | place: USA:Blue River Watershed | collected 2017-08-15
GCAAAGCATCATTGCGGCGAGTCGGGTCGATGTCCGCGAGCTTTTGCCCAGGCTGACCAATCGAGTTATCAACGCTTGGCGCGGGTGAAGGAAAACACCTTGGTCAGGCCCAGCAGATCGGTGACCAGCAGCAGCACGAAAATGAAGGCCACGGTGCCGATAAAGTCGCCGCCGGCCGGCAGCTGGTCGATGCGCTGGCCCAATGAAGCCAGTTCCTCGTCCGTCAGCGCCGCGACCCGATCCCGAGCCTGAACCGGATCGACACCCAGCTGTTCCATTTGGCGAACCAGCTCGGGTCGGCTCAGCGCCTGCCATACCTTGGCCTCGGCGGCATCACGTTGGGTTCCTTGGATCAGGGATGCCGAGCTGATCATCGCGGCGTGGGCAGGCGCCTGAATGGCCATGCAGTTGAAACTAAAAAGGACAGCTAAAACAATCGCCTGGCGAATCTTCGTAAACCGATTTCTCATGATTTATCTCCAAAAGTTCGATCGGCTGACGCGGGTTTGAAAGCGTCAGACAGTCGATGAACGGCAGTTTTTCAGCTTGAGCAGGCGATCTTTTGATCTGGCGTAAATTTTCATAAGAACAACTACAAATGCCTGCATGAGGCCATGCTTTATACGCATAATCTGTATTATGTAAATCGGTGGGTGGGGTCGAAATGGGTAATGTCCCAACCCCTCATTTTCTGAGCCTGCCTTCCTGCACGGTCTGCTCAACCACTAGCCCGGCAATCATTGCCAGTTCGGCAGCAATCAGGTTCAGGAGGTCATCCGATGTAATGATCCCGAACAAGCTGCCGGCACGGTTGACCACCGGCAGCCGGCGGACTCGCTTGCCGCGCATGATGGCCAAGGCCTCGTTCAGGCCGGCATCTTCCTGCACCGTGGTGACCGGCGTGGTCATCAGATCGGATGCGGTGAACAGCTTGGCATCAATATCCAGTGCAATGGTCTCGACCAGAATGTCGCGGTCGGTCACGACGCCGATAGGTATCCGCAGGCCTTCCTGCTGGCTATCGAGCACGATCACGTCGCCGACATGATGCCGGCGCATCAGCGCGGCGACCTCGGCAATCGGCGCGTCCGGCTCGCAGCAGATGACGTTCATGTTGCAGTAATCTCGGACCAGCATGGGTGCAGCCTTTCCATCATTGACATGCCTTGCCGCTTGAACCACTATCGAATCGCGAACACGACAGCCGGCTTGCTGTCCCGGACTTCAAGATCGCGACCGGCTTGCCTAAGGGCGCCAAGCTGTCAGGCAGCTAGCACTCAGGCAGGCACCGATGGGTGGCAATGGGGCTCATGCCCCGTACATTCGGGAGGCCACAGATGAGCAAGGAATTCAGTCTGGAACGGATTGCCAAGTTGGTCTCTGATCTTGAGCAAGAGCTCGAGGACGCACCGGCCGATTCGCCAAAGGTCGCTGCACTGCGCGAGGAAATCTCGGCGCTGAAGCAGACGCTGGCATCCGATGAGGCCGCGCATCCGGCGCTCGAAGGCCAACTCCACGGCACGCGACGGCAACTGGATAATCTGGTGGCCAGTGTCGAGGGCGAGGTGTTACGCGACACGCCCTACCTCACCGAACTCGGCCGCATCCTCGGACTGGTCTGACACGAAGCGCCGCCCACCTTCACGTATTACCAGCTGCCGGCAATTACGCTGTTGCCGCAACTTTCGCTGTCCACCCCTGTCCTAAACGAGCTTCAGGCAATCCCTGCGTCATCTCGGCGCCGCCCCGCCGCAGGCTGCGGCCATCCCCATTTTTTCCCCATGCCAAAGTTATCGCTGAACTCGCTCGTCCAGACCTTGCGCAATGCGCGCCTGAGAAACGCCTTGTTCTCGCTCCTGCTGCTGTCGGCCATCATCCTTTCATTCGAGACCGCCCCCAAGCTGCTGCATAGCTCACCGGTGGTGTACAGCCAGGATATTTCGCTGGTCACTGCCCTGCCCGCCCAACGCGAACGGCTTGAGTACTTGCTGATTGCGCAGCCCTCATCCGAGTCGCCCCGCTACCTGATCAAGCTCAAGGACCAGTCCAAGATCATCTCGGTGAAAGTGCCGAACAGCACTCATGTGAACCTCGAGCGCGAGGTGCTGCTGAAGCACGGGCTGCCGTATGCGATCGCGCAGCCGGACTGGCTGGCGACCAATCAGGACGTGCTGAAGGACCAGGAAGCGCAGGGAAATTTTCTTGAATCGGCTGGCGGCTTCATTGCCCGCAATGCGATCGGGCTGCTACTGATCGTATTGATGATCGTCGCGCTCAAGAAAAGCATGCCGGGTCTGGGCAGCAGCACCACGGTGATCAAGCCCGAAAAACTCAAGGGCAGCATGGACGACCTGATCGGCATGGAGGACATCAAGCGCGAGGTTGCGCACCTAGAATCCATGATTCGTAATCGCGAGCTGTACAAGTCGCATAACATCGACAAGCCATTCAATGTGATGTTGACTGGCCCGGCGGGCACCGGCAAGACCAAGCTCGCCGGCTATCTGGCCAAGCAATTGGGCATACCGCTGATACAGACGTCCGGTTCAGGCCTAGAATCCGGCCTGGTCGGCGGCGGCTCCAAGACCCTGAACGCGATTTACAAGAAAGCCTGTGATCAGGGGCGCTGCCTGGTCTTTCTGGATGAGGCGCAATCGCTGTTCATGCCGCGCGGTCGCGGCGAGCGCAAATGGGATGACGACACTGCCAACACCCTGCTCGGCCTGCTGGACGGCATCAAGAGCGATGAGGGCAAGGACGTGATCTGGGTGGTGGCATCCAACTTCGATGATGCCAACAGCGAGATGGACGAGGCCATGCTGCGCCGCTTTGCGGTCAAGATCAATTTTCGTCTGCCCAACAAGGCCGAGCGCCGTGAGCTGTTGCACGTCTTCCTCAAGCGCAAGGACACCGACGTTGTGGCCTGGGACCAGCTCAATCTCGACTACGTGGCCGAGATTACGGCCAACCTCTCTCCTGCCCTGTTGGAGACCGTGGTTGACCGCGCCAGCATGATCGCCATTGAAGAGCAGGTGAAGATCGACACCGATTTGCTGTTCCGCGCCTTCGAGCGCAGCGCGATCGGGCTGACTGACCGCGCGGCCAGCGCCGAAAAAGATCGGCAGCGCGAGCGGGTGGCGCTGCACGAGCTGGGGCATTTTTTCATGCAGGTCGATCCGCTGCTCAAGCAAGGCCTGCCGCTGGATGAGGTCAAGGCGCAGTCGCCGCTGCTGAAAATCAGCACCGAGTCAATATCCAAGCTGGGTGCGCTTGGCTATGTGCTGTCGGCCACGCCGGATGCCGGGCTGCAGACGCTGGAAGAGCTGGAGCAGGATGTCATGCAGCTGTACGGTGGTGTCGCGGCCGAGGAATTGTTCTATGGCGCGCGCGGCATTTCCGTCGGTAGCCAGAACGATATCCAGAAAGCCACCGCCCGGCTGGACCTGATGGTCAACCAGCTGTCGATGTACTCGCGCTCGAAGCTGGATTATCGGCAATTGCAGCGTGACAGCGCGCGCGACGATGCGGTACGCGAGGTCGAGATCAAGGCTGACGAGTTGTACTCGCAGACCCTGACAGCGATCGCCGGGTATCAGTCATGGATGCTGCAACTTAAGGAAACGCTGATGGAGCGCTACGTGCTGTCGAAGGACGAGGTATTCGAGCTGATTGGCGAGCTGCAGGTCTCGCACCCGCTTGCCTCGGCACCGCCTTTGGTGAATCAGCCGGCGAAGTGTGTCGGCTCCAGCACTGCCGGCATGGCCTGATCACCAACCACCATGCGCTCCACGGTCGCCTGTACCTTGCCCTTGAGCTGAAGATAAGCGTCCAGCTGGTTCATCGAATTGTCCTGGTCGCGGCACAGCATATACAGCGCCGCATCCGACACGGGGCAATGATAGATCCTGTCATCGATATTCAGGGTAAAGGTGGTGTTGTCGCGGGTACGGATTGTCGGTTCGGTCATGCTGCTGTCCTTCCTTGTCGAGCAGGTTGCGCCAGGCAGCTTGTATCAAGCCATTGCAGTTTTCCTTGCGTTTTCGCATGTTTCGGGAAGCCATGTTTGCGCAATCGCATGAACCTGGCCATTTCCGGCGCGCGCCCCTGAAAGACTCGCCAGAGCGGCCAAGGTTCATGCCGATTCAGCATCAGGCGTTCGGGTCGGTCGGCTTGTCCCCAACGGTCGCCGCTGTGACGGCAGCAGTCACCGTCGCGTCGGTGGTCGACGTGGTGGTGGTCGTGAACGTGCTGGTCGTCGTCGTGGTGTTGGGGATGGACGTGGGGGGCAGCCCTGGCTTGGCATCAGTGTCGTCACCGTCTTCCAGCGGCTGCGCACGGCGTGGCGTAAGCAGGATGAAATCCAGGTCGTCGGCGTCCATGCGCTGATCGAGCAGGGACTGGACCAGTCTCAGTTCATCGATATCGAAATCCTGCAGGTCGGTGCTGGCTTGACTGATCGCGAGGTTTTCATCGATTTCACGTTTTGCCTCATCCAGCGCGCTCCAGTCCTGCGCTTCCAGTGTGCGGGCCGTTTCAGCCGCTTTTTGTCGGCTGCGGAAGCTGCGCGCCTCCTCGATGGTGCGCAATGTACGCGGACTGATAGGCTCGGTATCGGCGCTGCGCGTTCGCACATTGCGGGCTGTGGGCTTGCTCTGCAATTGACGGATGCGGGCATCGATTTTTTCGCGTCGCAGCTTTTCATCGGCCCGCTGCTGCAGCGACAGTGGTGAGCTGGCGAAGGACTTGCTGAACAACGCGTCGCTGAGCTGCTGCACTGCACTGACCAGGCCTTTCATCAGCAGGGCCAGGAACCACATTTCGGATTGTGTCGGTTGCTTCGCTGCCATTGAAGACAGCATGGGCTGCAGCAAGCGAGTGACGACCAGGTTGGTCAACATCGCGAGGCGCGCGGAACGGATCTGGTCGGTGCTGAAACTGCCCTTGCCGTCTCTGTTCAGCAGTTTTTCATGCAGGCGCTGGTCGCAGAGGACCAGCAGTCGTATCAGTTTCGCCGGCAATGGCGATTGCTCGATGGTGGGCGGGAAGCCGAGCAGCGTCCGCACGATGACCTCGGCCCGGCCCTGCATGCGCTCCATTTCTGCGCGCCGGATGTCAGGATCCGCTTCGCCGACGGCAACGCTGCGAGACGATGAAGCACGCTTCATTTCTTCGAACTGGAAATTGCTGTACAGGGTCCGGGCTGCCCCCCAGCCAAGATTCTTTCGAAAGTCGGCCGCAAAGAAGCGTTGCAGCAATTTGCTGCACGAAATGGTGGGAGTGCCGAGGCCCTGTCCGAAGGGCCTGAATTCCGGCGGCAGATTGTCGATGTAAAACGCGGAATCGACACGACCCAGCACTTTCAGATTGGCTGCCGACATGTCACCACTGAGCACATCATTCACCAGCAGGTCCGACAGCTTCGCCAGCTTGCTTTCGAGCTCACCTTTTTTCAGCCGGCTCATCGGCATACGGGTACGGAAGATTTGCAGAGTCGGCGCTGAATGTACCTGCAACACGGGATCCGATACCGACATCATGCTGTCGCTTGTTCCGCTGGAAGCGGTGGCAGCAGTTTTTTGATCGACAAAGGACGTCGGCGGCAGCGACTGTGCAAGCTTGCGTGGCGATACCGATAACGCCATGCTCGATGAGGTGCTGCGCAGTCTCAATGCCGGAACCGGCATCGGCCGCGGACTGCGCGGCATCACTGTTTTCTTCGAACGTCCGGTCGGGCTGTCATCCTTGGGCGGCGATGAGCGCGGGTTAGTCGGGGCGGTGCGGCTGAGCTGACTGGTGTCGGTGGTGTTCGTGACGGGTGTGGCAGCTAGGATACTGGTGTTCGTTGTCGTGGTTGTCGTGGTTGTCGTGATCGGCGCCGTGTTTGCGCTAGTGCTTGCGTTGGCGCCGAGATTGATGCGAGTACTGCGCGGGCTGCTGGTCGGTACGGACATGATGACTCCATTGATAGAAAGTATGGTGCGACGCGTTGGGTAACGCAGCATCGCCAGCAGTTCGAACGGAGACAGGTTCAGCAGAAATCGCGGCTCGCCGTTGCCAGTGATCCGAGCAGCGGACTCAAATCAAGTAGTCGTTTAGCAATCAAGTGATGCACATTGTTTTCTGTCTGCCATATGCCGTAGACACCGAGCAGCGATGCTTGCAGCAGTTCACGCCGTTGCTGCTCAACGAGCTTTGGCCAGACGATCACATTGATGACGCCGCTTTCATCTTCCAGCGTGACGAACATCGTTCCCTTGGCCGTGGCCGGTCGCTGGCGCACGGTGACGATGCCGCAAGCGCGCGCAAACTGTCCTTGTGCAAATGTCGACAAGCTCGACGCCGGCAAGAAGCGCCTCGCATGCAGATGCTTGCGCAGCAGCGCCAGCGGGTGCCGTCCGAGTGTCAGACCAAGTGATCGATAATCGGCAATGATGTCTTCCGCTTCCGATGGTGCAGGCAGGCTGACCAGTGCTGCCTCATGATCGGCAGCCTTCAGCAGCCCCTTGCCCGGCACGGCAGCGACCGCATGCCAAAGGGCTTCGCGTCGGTGGCCGGCAAAAGCTGTCAGCGCATTTGCCGCTGCCAGCGCCTGCAGGTCGCCGGCATCAAGCTGCGCACGCAGTGCAAGGTCATGCAGGCTGTCGAAGTCTCGCACCGCCCTCGCCTCTTCGATGCGCCACGCTGCCTGCTGCGACAAGCCATGCACCAGGTTCATGCCCAGCCTTACCGCCGGCGGCGGATAGTCATTGCCCGCAGTACCACTATCACCAGCATGACGACCATCGCCGATATCGCCAGCGTCTCCGGCATGACCTGCATTGCCTGCGCCCGGCTCCAGCGTAGCTTCCCAATCGCTGACGCAGACATCGATAGGCCTGATCTCGACACCATGGCGGCGTGCATCCTGCAGCAGCTGCGACGGTGAATAAAAGCCCATCGGCTGGCTGTTGAGCAGCGCTGCCAGCAAGGCTGCCGGATGATGACGCTTCAGCCATGCGCTCGCATAGGCCAGCAATGCAAAGCTGGCCGCATGGCTCTCGGGAAAACCATATTCGGCAAAGCCTTCGATCTGGCTGAACAATGCCTCGGCAAACTCGCGCTCATAGCCGCGCTCGAGCATGCCGGTGATCAGCTTGTCATGGAATTTTTCCAGTCCGCCCTTGCGCTTCCATGCAGCCATCGCACGCCGCAGCTGATCAGCTTCGCCGGCGGTAAAGCCGGCCGCCAGCATCGCCAGCTGCATCACTTGTTCCTGAAAGATCGGCACGCCCAGTGTGCGCGACAACGCGGTCTCGAGGTCCTTGCTCGGGTAAGTGACCGGCTCCAGTCCCTGCCGGCGGCGCAGATAGGGATGGATCATGCCGCCCTGTATCGGGCCGGGCCGGATAATCGCGACTTCGATCACCAGGTCATAGAAGGTGCGTGGCTTCAGGCGCGGCAACATGCTCATCTGCGCACGACTCTCGATCTGGAACACGCCTATCGTATCGGCGCGGCTGATCATGTCATAGGTGGCCTTATCCTCGGCCGGTATGTCGGACAGCTCGAAGGGCTCGCCTTGCAGCTGAGAGATGAACATCAGCGCACGCCGTATCGCCGACAGCATGCCCAGCGCGAGTATGTCGACCTTGAGCAGCCCCAGCGTATCGAGGTCATCCTTGTCCCATTGCACGACGCTGCGGCCGTCCATCGCCGCCTTCTCTATCGGTACCAGTCGCGATAGCTTGTCGCGGGCGATCACGAAGCCGCCCGGATGCGGCGACAAATGACGAGGAAAGCCGGTCAGTTCGCCGGCCAGCTGCAGCCATTGCTGCGCCATCAGCGAATCCGGATCCATGCCGCACTCGGTGAAGCGCTCGGCCATCTGCTCCTTGCTCTCCCACCAACGATGCGACTTCGCCAGTCGGTCGATGATCTGCGCATCAATGCCGAGTGCCTTGCCGGTCTCGCGGATCGCACTCTTCGGGCGACAGGTAATGACGACCCCGGTCAGTGCGGCGCGATGACGGCCGTATTTTTCATAGATGTACTGGATGACTTCTTCGCGCCGCTGGTGCTCGAAATCGACATCAATGTCGGGTGGCTCATTGCGCTCTTTCGAGATAAAACGCTCGAACAGCAGGTTGCCGCGCGCCGGATCGACCTCGGTGATGCCGAGGCAATAGCAGACCGAGGAATTGGCTGCCGAGCCGCGCCCCTGGCACAGGATGTGGCGGCTGCGCGCAAAGCGCACGATGTCATACACGGTCAGGAAATAAGGCTCGTAGCCCATCTCGGCAATCAGCGCCAGCTCATGCTCGATCTGCTGCTGAACATTGGCCGGTACGCCGGCCGGGAAGCGCCGGTGCGCACCTATCCACGCCTGCTCGCGCAGGTAACTGGAAGGCGTGTGGCCGGCGGGTGCCAGTTCGTCCGGATATTCATAGCGCAGCTGATCTAGCGAGAAGCTGCACTGCGCTGCGATTGCCCCTGTCTCGGCCAGCGCCTCGGCCGGATAGAGATTGGCCAGCCGCAGGCGCGAGCGCAGGTGCTGCTCGGCGTTCGCGAACAATCGCCGCCCGCATTGCGCGACCGGCTCGCCCAGTCTAATCGCGGTCAGTACGTCCTGCAGCCGCTTGCGCGAGCGCACATGCATGCAGACATCGCCGGTGGCAACCACGCGCAATCCGTGTGCGGCGGCGGCCTGCAGCACGCTAGCCTTGTGCGCCTCATCCTGGCCGCGATACAGCAGTGTCAGTGCCAGTCGCGCGCGCTCGCCGAAAGTGGCGCGCAGCCAGCCGGCCTGTCGATGCAACAGTTCAGGCGCGATGCCATAGTCGGGCGCCAGCAGCAGCAGGCAATCGGGCAGGCCGCGCAGGTGCGCCAGCGCGGGCGGCGGTTGCGTGAAGTCTTGCGCATCAATCCGATAACTGCCCTTCTGCTCGCGGCTGCGCGCCAGCGTGATCAATTCGCACAGGTTGCCGTAGCCATCGCGGTTCATCGCCAGTGCGATCAGTCGGAAGCTGCCCTCCACCCGGAACTGCGCGCCGACGATCAGCGGCAGCCCCTGTCGTTTGGCCTCGCCGTGCGCGCGCACCACGCCGGCCACCGAGCACTCATCCGTGATTGCCAGTGCCTGATAGCCGAGGCCAGCGGCGCGCTCGACCAATTGCTCGGGATGCGAAGCGCCGCGCAGGAAGCTGAAATTAGATGCGCACTGCAGCTCGGCATAAGCGGGCAGCGTGCCGCGCTCGTTGGCAGTCGTTGCAGCAGAGGGGACGGAACGGGATGCTGAGGACATGACAGTAGCGACCGGCGACGACCGCCCTCACGCGAACAGGCCATGCAGGAACCAGCGCGCACTGCCGGCGTCACGTTCGCGATAGACCCAGTAGCAGGCGCCTTCGTCGCCTTGCGCAATGAAGTAATCGCGCAAGGCCAGCGCGCCATCCCACCAGCCGGATTCGATGCGCTCGGGACCGCTCAGCAGTCGCAATGGCGAACCATAAAAAGGCCGGTGCCCGTGCAGGCCCAGAGGCAGCGGCTGCTCGAGCAGCCAGAAAGGACGTGCGCCGAACAGGCCGTCGTCACGCTGCACGCCTGCGCTATCCGCCGTATCGGATGCATTCACTCGCGCTGCCAGCGCGCCGCCCTGCCCGTTCCTTGTATCCGTTACAGCGCCTTGTCTGCTGCGCGCATCCTTCATCCCTGCTGAATGATGAGGTAATCCTGCGGTCTTGCCGATGCGGTCTGCACCCTGCCAGCGGTTCGCAGCCTCCGGTCGATGATCCGGTTGTGGCGAGGCCAGCTGCACCGCATCTGCGCCCAGCCGCGATACCAGCAATTCCAGCAAGCGTCGGTAGTCCTCGGGCGTGCCGCCCGGCTCCGGGAACAGCTGCGCATTCGGCGGCGCCCACGGACGCAGTTCGCGCGCCTGCAAGCGCAGCGCCATCACCGGTGCCTGCAACTGCAGCCGGGCAAAGCGCTCGCTCACCAGCCGCTGCAAGTGTGCTTCCTGCCAGGCCGGCTCGGCCAGTGCAATCTCCAGCGTGGTCGGCGCGCGCTTCGTGCGGCTGCGCTCATGCTCGAGCGTGAACAGCAGTCGCACTACCGCCTGCTGGCGTGCTACCAGCCAGCCCGTCATCTGCACCAGCAGCCGCTGCGCTGCCGACAGCAGCTGCGCCGCCTGCTCGGCACGCCATGGCAATTCGATAAAGGCCTCGAAGCTCTCCGGCGCCTGCAGCCAGTCGAACAGTTCCGGCGCTTCGCCATAGGCGGTATCGAGCTGCGCGAGCAGGCGCGCATCGGTACGCCGCTGCAAGCCGGCGCGTGGCAGGCGTCGCATATCGCCGAGCGTGCGGCAGCCTATGCCCTGCAGCCAATCGGCATGCGCTTGCGCAGCCGGCAGGCAGTGAAAAGCAGTGCGTCCCAGCTCGCGCTGCAGGCTGGTCATGCCGGCCACGCGAGGCCGGCCGGCATCGGATCGATGCGCGAGCAGCCACGCGCCCTGCGCGGTCGGCGCCATCGCCAGCCGCAGCGAGAAGCCGAGCGCATGCACGCTGTCGCGCACCCGTATGCACAGCGCACGTCGTCCGCGAAAGGCCGACAGGCTGGCCGTCACGTCCATCAGCAGGCTCGGTTCGCTGTGCGCATAAGGCGCACGCGCCAGCTCTGGCGTGTACTGCAATAGCGCCAATGCGACCGCATCCAGTGCATCGCGTTCGCGCTGCGGATCGCGCTGCTGCAGGATGACATCCGGTGCGATGGCCTGCACGCTGCCGGCGCGCAAGCCATGGCGCACGCCGTGGGCGGCAGCCAGCCGACTCATCGCGATCACCTGTCCGGCATCAACAATGGCCAGCGGCAGCGGCTCACACCAGCGCGGACGCAGCGACTGCAGCGGCAGCAATGGCAGGTAGACGGCGATCCAGCAGCGCATCGCTTGCCTCGGTGTCGACAGGATGGGAAGCGATGCGAAGCGCGTGTTGCGCCTCGTCCGGGAACAGGCTGGCGAAGCGATCGCCGCGTCGGCGCGGCCAGCGCAGCCGCAGCGGCATCTCGCATTGCGGCCCGCGCCGCTTCAGCAGCTCGACCTGCACGCCGCCCGCCAAGGGGCGCAGCACCAGTCGCAATGGTGCCGGCGACGGCTCATCGGCGGCCGACAGTGGGCGCAGCAGCCAGCACAGCATGTCCGAGGCCTGCGCGGCCAGTTGCAGTCGGCGCAGCGACTCGCCGCGCATCGCGCCCTGCCAGCAGAGCAGCGCGCCGCAACTGCCATTGCGCAATACCTGCTCGGCGCTCCACAGCGCATCGGCATGACGGCGCGCGCGTATCCACAGCAATTGCTCGGGCGGCAGGCCCCATTCGCACCAGGCCGCAATCTGCGGCAGGTGCGGCGGCTGCAGCAGCGCAATGCGCTGCCCGGCCAGCGACTGCAGCGCCGGACGCAGCAGCCGCATCTCGCCAATGCCGCTTTGTTGCAGCAGCAGCTCGATCAGGCCGCGACGTGGCCAGCCGCGGTTCGGCAGTTCGGTATCCAGCGCCGGATAGCCGCTGGAGGTCACGGCAGTCATTGGCGAGGCCATCTGGCCGGCACGCCAGACAGCGCCGGCCAGCCCGGGCGGCAGCGACGACAAGGCCGCCGGCGCCGCGCTGGCGGTCACAGGCAAGGTATTCATCTTGGTTTTCGGGGATGCGTTCGATCAAGGTTTATACTGTACAAATATACAGTATTTATCGCAAGCCGCAAGCCCGGTGCGCAGGCAAAAAAAATCCATGCTTTCGCATGGATTTCAATGAGTTAGCTGATTTATTTCAGACGATATCTCATGCATGCATCTGAAAACTGTTGCCACCCAGCCCAGGCAATGGCGCCGGCTCGCCTTCGGTTTGCGCCACATAGCGCTGCCAGCTGCCTGTCACTTTCATGAAGCGCAGTATCGCCGCCTGCAGGTCGGCCAGCACCAGTCCTTCGAGAGGAAGCTCGGTGCTGATGATCAGCGTTCCTTTCGGGCCTGCCAGTCCGATCTTGACGCCACCGCTGTCGCGCCACATCAGGTTGTAGCTGAGCAGCGCTTCATAGACTTGCCGCTCCACCGCCTCGGCAGCGGTACCGAGCTCGGATGACAGCACCAGTCGTGGCGGCTCCTCGGCCGGCTCGATGACGAGAATGCTTTCATCCGAAAACTGTATCGCCCAGCTCGGCTCTTCGGTCTGTACGACTGC
>JACCDH010634434.1_pt1 | contig 12202 bp, 18 predicted proteins | sample 7442481 | NCBI WGS metagenome assembly JACCDH01 (sample SAMN15323433, study PRJNA562643) | freshwater metagenome | isolation source: river surface water | place: USA:Blue River Watershed | collected 2017-08-15
AGAACCAATGATGCCTACCAATAGTGCTCCTATTATGATGAATTGAATTTTTCTCATATTTTCCTTTGATACATAACGCGTTACACACTGGCGTTATTTATGGCGACCGCGTGCTTTTATTTTTTAGCCTAAATTAAAAATTTCAAATAACCCATCTTTTGCAACCTAGAGACGTTTGGTTAGCAAGCCAGCGTTAAACAGCTTGGAGAATTTACCCAATAGACCATTCGCTGACTCCATTTTAGCTTCAAAGAACCCTTGCCCAATCACACCACAATAGATCGCTTGCCGCTTGTAGTTTCGTTCTAGCCATGCTGTAGCTGATAAAAATTAATTACTCTTTAAACCTTTAAAGATGGCAACCATATTATTGTGCTGCTGCACAAACATCACCCCAAGAAATTGTGAGGCTGGCCAACAAAGAAAAAAACCCAATCCAAATGCTGGCATCGTGATCACACAGATAATAGAGAGCACCACAGCAGTATTTGTATTGGCATAAAACAACCCGAATGGGCCAAAAAACAGAGTCAAAAGTAACTGTAACCCAACACTCTTTTTTTCTTTATATTGTTGATACATATCGGACAATTTTGACCTAACTCCCTTCAAGTTCAAAATATATGGGCATAAACCCGAACGCAGTGATTCACTGGTAACTAGGGGGCCGCTGAACTAGCGCAACCAATGGAGGTTGATTATTCAATTCCCTTGATTATTTACTTCCCTTCATGCCAGCGACAAAATCATGATAAGTAGACCAGGTAGGCTCTTCACTGATCTCTATCTCAATTGGATATACGGGATGACCGGCAAGTAACGCATTAAATTTACTCATCCACTCCTCTTCATCCTTCACATACCAAATCCACTCTTTCCTACCATTCCCAGTGACAACCAGCATTAAATGACTCACGCCATTCTGATCAAGTTGTTCTAACGCATCTTCAAATTTAATCTGGTCTGCGTTCGTTTGTGTTTCAGGCATCCCATTGTTTGCATTCGCTTCAAAAGGCCAGTAGATATTGATCAGGGTCGGATAGTCAGACTCTTTTTGGCCTGTGGGGACCTTTTCCATACCACGGTAGATCACTGGTTTCCCCGCTTGCTTACCTTGCGCGGTAAAATAGACGTTTTCTGCAGCCGCGACAGACTGCAAAACACTCCAAAACATGAATATTGCTAGAATTTTCAACTTAATCTTTTCCTTAATCATTATAAAGCACCCGAATGTGTTCGATTGGCACCGCAGCGCTAAGTCTTTACTTGCGTATTTACTGGATGTAAACATCCGCTAAATTCACCACCCAGATCACTCGACTCGTTCAGTTGTCAGAGCAACAGAACTGACTGTACAGAACCTTAGTGAGATACTTTTTGAGGCTCAGGCAACAAGGGCGGCGTGGAATCCATGAATGTCAGATAATTAGACCAAATTGTATGTGTTCTTTCATTGGTTAGTGCTAACTTACAGCTACTGACCATGACTCCCCGTATAGTTCCTTCAGACCAGATGGTATGAATCGAATCACAATGCGCTTTTCGGTAAGCTAGCCAAGCCAACTGCCCATCGTCTATCGACTTTACAACCGCACTGTTTTCTCGATACTTCTCTTTTGCCTTTTCGACATATTGTTCTAAACGGGTATCAGCTGCTTTAACGTCGATAATGGCACACTGATTCATTTCATAAGTGGTCATTGCATTATTGCAATCGATTTCCTCAGCCTGAACATAACCAGATAACAACAGAGTCACGAACACAGAATGTAATCTCATCTCTCAAATTCCCTATAAAGTGCGAGGTAAAGTCCAAAGCCCAATGGGCTCTCTCCATTTTTTTGATAATCATATCTCAATCCGCTTTGTTTTGAGGCGCTGCCTCAAAACAAAATCCGCCAGGTACGAATGCTCCACCAAACATCCACATTGCAGGGTTGTTCATTTAACCTAAGCCAAAGTGCCCGAGTGCCCCAACCCAACAGAGTTCATGCATTTTCATGTCTGTGCTGACACATGGCTTGCTCTTGCCAAATACCTCCCGTCATCCAGCCACCGCACGGCGAGTTCGTGAAATGATTGACCACCTTTGGACAGGTTACAGCAGGAAAAACGCTCTCCTTGGACATACGAATTCGCGACACCGCGTGCGAGTTCATAGTTTTGTCCATTAATTAAACTGGCTACCAATGTTATGGCATAGGCACCGCGCGCAACTTGGTTTGGGTGATTCGCGACAAGTTCAGAATAGGTCGAAGCGGCAATAAATTTCTCAAAAAATCTCTGCTTAGTATTGATCAGTTCGAACAGCACTGCAGCGACATGTTCCGGCGAATCATCGGGCTTCTCCACTTCGGTGCTCCAGATCGGCAAACCTGAGCAGGTAAATGCGCACCATGTTCTAAAAGATAGCGGCTCATTCTGATTCTGTTCCACGAAATGGCGCAGGTAAAATATATTCAATGGTGTATCGTCCAACATCGCGCCATTCATCATTCGCGTTTTAGTTGCCAGACGGATCAAAGGAAAGAATAGGCTTTGATGCATTGATTAGATTGAGCATCGTTTCCGCGGCGACGTGCATGCCCCTTGAGGCCAATCATCGCGTCCCCAGCAGTAAGTATCAGCATCGACCAAAACAAGCTGCCAAACCACCGGTTTGCCTGCGTTATCTAAGCGGGGTTCATTCTCTAATTGCATTCGAAGCGCTGATGGGTTGGCGCTAAGGATCTTGTAATGGAATACTTTCCGGCTGTCATCCTCTGTTACCCAACCGGCATCAGCATAGGTGACAGACATCATTGTTTTTTCTTCATTGAAACTCAGTACATGCGGACTCTTGCAGGACTCCGCATGCTCCTCATCCCAGTTACCAACTAGCCCCAAAAAAGCATCGGGAACCTGCGATGGGGGATGCGATATACAACCGTCGAGCCCCAATATTAAGGTCAGTGTAAGTCCCAAGAACTTCATATCCTTCTCCTTCAAAATTTGTGATGCCGCGCTCAGACACCAAAAAACCACATCCCTGTTAACTCGTCAGAGATTAGTTATTTTTATCGGCTAGTTTTGTCGCTTGGACTAAATCATCAAACTGTTTTACCGTCATCAACTTCAGCTCGGCAAACGCTTTTGACGTGTATTCTTTAGCGCCATTTCCCTGCCCTGATATTTTAGTCTTGTCACCATCACGCTTGATAAAGAACATAAATGGCATTGCAGGGTTGCCTTTCATCGTGGCAAAAACGAGTGATTGCCCATCATTACAGGAAGTTACTTGCCATTTTGTAGCCGCAAGTTCGGCATGAACTGGGCCGATATTACATGACAAGGGTGTTGCACCATGCGTTTGAAAAGCAGTTAGCAAAGCCCCTAAGAACAGAAAGCGAATTTTCATCAATGCCCTACCCCGCAGTTTTTTGGCAGATCCTAACGAACTTACATCTGGCAAGTTGCAAGTTTTTTCCAGCTGTTCCAACCGATATATGGGCCACCTATCAAAAACAGCGGGATAACAAGCCACAGCCACAGCTCATTATTTCGCCAGGCTTTTTCAGCATCTTCATAAGGCAGGATCACCTTGCCATCAATCTCAATTTGCCAGACATTGTGATACACATCGCCCTCGAAGCCTTTTCTTGGGATCGTTGGCTTGTAAAGTACACTGACATCTTTGTTATTCGAGGCTATCAACGCTTGATAAATCACCGACATCGAACCCAGTTTTGAAGAATAATTGAGGAAGACAGTTGTGCTATCTAACTGAAATTTAATGCCATATTTTCCATCTTCTACCCATCGTATTTTGCCAACAGCAGGCATTAGACTGTGCTTATAGGGGACGCCACCATTCTCCTCCGTGGCATTTACATAAAGCATCGCGATCCCTATCAAAGTACAACAAATAGCAATGAGGATGTTTCGATAAATAATTAGCTTTTTCACTTCAAAATCATCTAATTAGCAGGTAAACAATTGGTATAAACAGCAGTATTAATGAAAAAACCAACAACTTTCATTGCAGACCGAGTTGCAGTCTTAGTCTTCACAGATTGCATCTTTTGCAACGCCGTGGCTAATTTCGTTATAGCAACTCGGATCCTTGAAACCTAGCTGGCAAAAACCTGTCGCTTTCATTCCATTCTGAATCACCTCTTTTGAGGTGCACAATCCTTCGCATTCCGCACTGTCTTGGCAAATTTTTCCCCCATCGGAGTGTAATTCGATACAAGCTGGCGTCGCAAACATGCCACCCGCCGCAATCACTTTGCCCGCCATCAGACAGCCCATGATATCTAGCTCACTCAAAGCCCGTCTTCTATCATACTCGACTTGTTCGTCCATCGTCATTGGGGAAGAACACGCTGTTAGAAAAAACAATATCGACGCCAGACTCATTACTCTCATTGCTCGGACACCTAAAACCACGCATAGCGCGACCTTGTATGCGCCATCAGGCAGTGAGCCCCCAAATGACGCGTATTGTAACCATTTACCACAGCGAGACCTTGGCCCCGACATAGCTTGCATGCTTATCAAACTCAGCGGTCTGTAGTAACATCACCGACTCAATTTGAACAAACTTCCTTTCTCGTACACAGTCAGAACGCCAATTGCCAGATAAAATTCAGACTGTTCAATTGCGCCATCTTCCCATCCAAACCTCATTCGCCATTTGTAATTCTGTGGCATTTTGGCGGCAACTATTGGGGCTAAAAGTTAGAAGGGATTGCATGTTGTCCCTTGATGATAAATCATTTGCCAATCACCGTTCGCACTTCGACGCCAGATTGAACACCGATGCGAATAGTCTGGTGAACGTTGTGCAATTTTTAGCACCTTGGCTTTGTATAATAACTGTGCACAATCTAAACCCAGCATGCGCAACTCATAATTGCTCGCAGTTATCTCGGGCGCAACTTCTATTGGTAAACGCTTCAACACGTTAAACTTACCAAATCGTAATCCTGCGGCATTAATCTCAATGAAATCGTCGGAAATTAACTGCGTAAGTTCCGTTAAAGAGCCCCGAACATTAGGTTGAAAAAGTCGTTCCTCAAGCCCAATCAATATACTTTTTAAGTCTTCCATCGGAGCTCCTAAACGCAAACGCACTGCTCAATCACGCAACCTTATGAGTGTTCACAGAGGCAGGCAACGAATGGCATGGTTGGTTATTCCTGTGCTTATTTTTTGAAAATTGACCAGAACTTCTCCCGAGCATTGCTTATCGCTTCAACGTCTTTTTTCGTAATTAGGCTAAGTAAAAAACCTACGAATATAAGGAGCACTGGCATCGCGAGGCTAAGCATTTTTGCTTCGAGATCCGCGCGTTTCACGCCATTAATGACAACAAAAAAGTGAGGTTCGTCAATGCTTTGAATTACATCATAGCCAATGGCTAAACCCAAAAAAATACATAAATAGCCAAAGAACTTTAGAAAAATATACTTTGCTGTATCACTGAAATGCATCTAAATCTCCAGAACTTTGTAGCTCGACGTACACATGCGCGGGAACCCCGTCTGGTGTTACTGAATCGATAATTAATCGAACAACGTCGCAAAGCATACAGGCGGCAAAAACGCATTTCTAGCGCAGCAAGCACGACAATGCTTGGCCTTGTTATAAGATTCAGTTGAATACAATTATTTCACCTAGTTTTGGTGAATAGTTTGCCGCCTCAGGCCCAATAAAATCCTCATCTTTTAAGGAAACCGATATTGCAGAACCATTACTAAATTGTAGGCGTACTTCTTCATCGTTTGAACAAGCATCGACAACCTTAAAGCCGATAATTTCCTTCAGGTTTGTCACACCAAAAATGGTATGAGGATTTTCTACTACAAACCAGCCGCGATCGAAAACTAGCGAAATCCCTTTTATATTTAGAACCTCGCCATGTTCATCAGCATCCACATACGCAGCCTCACTTTCAGTGATTGCTTCCAATTCTGCGCCAATGATCTCTTCAAACTTATACATTTTTGAATCATTCTTTCGGTTAATAATCTTTGTTAGTCAGCTTTATCGATTGAAGATACTTCCCATCTTCGAAAAGAAATATGATTTCCTTTGGACAGGTTCCGCTGGAGCACTGATACACACCGTATCCTATGGTGACGCCCCTTGGAACTTCGATCTTATGACTGCCCTCCCCCCCACCGGAAACACTGACATTGTTTAATACAGGCATATCAACTGACTCCAGCTCCTTTCGAGGAACCGAAACTACTTCGCGTCCATTGGAGATCTCGACCAGAGCAAGTTTTGTCCCATCTTTCGTTGTCTTTATGGTGAGAGTATGGCCGCCCTCGTACTTATAGGTCACTTCCAACGGCCTTAGCACTAGATTGCGAGTAGCAAATGCATCTAGCGAGACAAGCAAGATAACAACAAACAACAGCGACAGTTTCATAGTGGAAGCCTTTGCCTAACGCTTGAACGAATTGTTAGGGGCGCACTCTGGATCACCCTCGTACATTGCATTGACGCTGACCGCCTGCAAATCACCGGCGGCATTGAAGTCGAAGCGGAGCCCGTCAACCGCCACGAAGCATGGCCGCTCGACGATGAAAGCATCAGGCTTTTGTTGCCGAATGATGTGGACAACATCCTCCTTGTTGTACCTATCAAGAGGATAGAGGGCTGCCAACAACTGAAGCGACCTATTGGAATCGTCGAAGCTCGTCTTGAGATAGCTGTACGAGATGCCATGATCGATTGCTGCGTAGAGCAAAAATCCGGTTACGCCAAAGAACAAGGCGAGCAACCCGAAGAAAGCTCTCTTCCATGTAATCACGAGACCTCCTCGACCTCTAACTACCAAAATTAGCGCGGGAAAACGCGCATGCGTTTTGCCGTCGCAGCTCATGCGCAGCATGGGCGATTAGCATTTGCTTGTTATGAGTTTGCAATTTGAATTTCACTCTCGATTACTTCAATATCTTTGCCCGTTTCAGTCTCTATGACGTAAAAAGGAATCGGTTCAAATTTAGAGATCGAAACAATCGAGCCTAGCTCACCAACATGCTTTCCAGAAATTACTTGAACATAGTCATTCATCAAAAAAAGCACCCCAGATACTCGTGCCCCACCAAGCCAATCGTTGTGGAGATCAGTTAATGGATTCACGCTCAACCTCATAACGCAAAGCTTTGGGGTGGCTGGAACGCAGCGTAAGCCGTCCCAGCCGAGTTAAGGGCGACAATAGCGCATTGCTAAGCATTTATTTGAGCCGCCCAATCTATGAACCAATTTAGAGGCAACTGAACATTCTCAAAACTAAGATTGCGAAGCTCATCAATTGAATATGTATTTGCTAAATAAAGATCCCACTGAGTTTCAACATCAGCCAAGATCGACATTATTTCTTCAATTTCAGTCGGCGCATCGTCATCGCAATATTTGTTCCAAAACAATTCACACCACTCTACTATTTGCTTGTGTGAATAAGGCGATTTGTCTGGCGCAGCACCATGGCCAAGCAGAACCAATAGATTCGCTTTGCTGTATTCGAGTTCTATTAACTTACTGGGAGCCATAATTTTGATGCTTAACGCTCTAATCAACCGCGCCGCCGTTTGGCGTCGGTTGTATTTGCTTGTTAGCTTTGCGGCTTAACCAATACAAACTTAACTGCGATACAAAAAGGAAAGCAGCTATCTGGAATAGGGTGAAAAACATAGCAATTTTTGATTGTTCGGTGTTGAACGCGTTTAATGCTTTCTTTTTTATACTTACATCTAAATTTTCTTGATATTTGCTAATGTCATCAGGTGTTGGCTCATAGACGGCATATTCACCTGAGTTCAACTTATATTGGACAGATATTCCATCTTTCCAATAAATAAATTGCGCAAAAGTCTGATTGTCTTCCTCGGCATTATCAACATAAGTTTTCTCAAACAGCTGTGCATAGCTGAAGCGCTCATAAACAGATGAGTTCAGCAAGTTATCAGTAGTTATCAGAGCTTGGCTAGAAAACGCATGCAAACCAACCGATATACAAAAGAGAAGCAAAAATTCATTTAACTGAAATGGCTTTTTTCGTTGAACGTAAGAATGCGCGTAAGCGATGGGCAATAAAATAGAAAAAACACCAAACATAACCCAATTAATAACCCAGTTACTTATAAGTATTGGGAATGCGAATTTTCCTACTAATGGGTAGATAAATAGAGCAAAACATATTGCTGATAAGTACTTCATAGCATCCTAGTAAAGCTAGACACCCCACTTAGGGGCCAAAACACATGGGCTAAAATGCGAGCGAAGCGAGACAGCCCATGTGTTTTTGTCCCAGCGAACGCAGTGAGCGACTACAGTGGATTGTTAGCCCACGCCATGCCCAATGTGCGATTTAAAACCTACGGTAGCACCAAAAAAAACCACGCTACCGCCCTTTGAATTGGTAGTTTTACCAACGCATTTAACCAACTTGCCAAGAAAACTTTTTGTGCAACAACACCAACAAAAAGTTACTAGCGAGGCCCTCACAAACTGCCACTTGCCGTGGAAACTTGAAAACTAGCACTTGCTGCGCTTGGCAAACTTAACCAACTTACTTTGGAAACCACGAACAACAAATGCGCATCTATGCCTTTTGTCCGTTTTTCCCCGCTAACGACGCCCGCAGCGGCGAGCGGGGCGAGTCCAGCAGCCGAAGGCTGCGTGCTGCCGGGCCTTGTTATGCGCTATTACTGTTAATTTCATTGATAATTTTCTTAATGAACTCAATGCCTAAACTTTTATTAAACCAGATTTGATATTTGCCGATCTCTGATTCATTTGCATGGCGTACAGCTACAATCTTTAGGTCATATTGCTCCACGAGTAAATCCTCTAGTTCGTCATAATCATTAAAGTCAGCAACTTCGATAAAGATACCAAAACTGTCTTCTCCGACTCGGACATCGTACTTCGGCATATTCTGGGTCATAGCTGCTCACGCATAACAACTTTTCCAACGACGCAAACCCCGCGAGACGCATCGCATTTTGCCCGTTTTCGTTTAAATCACCCTAAGCAAAGTAACCTTTAAGTTACATCAAATCAACTCTTTGGATATTCATTCTGAAATTTTAGCCTTGTCAAAGCCGTCAAAAATTGCAGTGTATGAGAGAAAATTCAAAGATAGTTCTGCATAAAACATCAGTGAACTGACATAACGCCAAGGCGACCTCGGCCAGCATTGATTGCTCGCCCACTCTTGTTGGCGATTTCTGTGTTGGCCTTATTTTGGCAAAATCTGAAAATAATTGACAAAAAAGCCATCTAAACACCTAAAAGTCTATTTTGTTGCTCATTTTGTAATCTGTCAGTGTTGAGTACCGCCAAATTTCAGGCTAGGGTGGTACTTAATGGTAAAAAAGCCTGACCAATTTGTGATGCATTCCATGGGTTGTGCATTGAGTGGTCGGGTCATAAAGGCAGAGCAACGAGGAGAAAGGGTCATGTCGCAATATGCTGCCTTGAGGGCAAATGTGGGCTTATTAGGCACACAACTGGGGGATACGGTCCGTAATCAATTAGGGCCTGCGGTTTTAGAGCGGATCGAACAAATTCGACATTATGCAAAGCAAGCTCGTCAAACCAATGACCCGCAAGATCAACAGTTAAAGCAGTTGTTAGCCAGCCTAACCGATGACGAGATTTTGCCAGTCGCACGGGCGTTTGCGCAGTTTTTAAACTTGGCGAACTTAGCTGAGCAACATCACACCATCAGCAAAGCTGGAGCCAGCGCGATCGAAAAACCCGAGCCTCTGTTGGAATTGTTGGCGTTACTCAAAACCAAGCAGGTCGATGTTGAAAAAACGCGGCAAGCCGTGGCGGATTTATCCATTGAGTTAGTGCTGACTGCGCATCCAACCGAAGTGACTCGGCGCACCCTCATTTATAAGCTCACGCAAATTGCCGACTGCCTTGCCCAGCGCGAACAAGACTTGACGCCGGTGGAACAGCAACGGTTAGAAGCGCGCTTACGCGATTTAATCACTCAAGCTTGGAATACTAACGAAATTCGCGAGCAGCGCCCCACGCCAATTGATGAAGCGAAATCAGGTTTTGCGGTGATTGAAACCTCATTGTGGTATGCCATTCCTGAGTTTATTCGCGAACTCGACGATGCGCTCACGCCGGTGCTTGGCCATGGTTTAGCGCTTGATGCCGCGCCCATTCGGTTTTCCTCATGGATGGGCGGAGACCGGGATGGCAATCCTTTTGTCACAGCCAAAGTGACCCGGCAAGTCTTGCTGTTAAGCCGATGGAAAGCGGCCGATTTATTTAGCCAAGATTTGGAATTACTCGGCAACGAGCTGTCGATGAATTTAGCCAACGATGCCCTCAAAGCTGCCGTTCCAGGCTCCAGCGAACCCTATCGTGATGTGCTGAAAGAGTTAAAAAACCAGTTGATCCATACCCGCGATTGGTTAACCGAAGCCTTAAAACACGACCGTTTACAAAAACCCGACGGGCTGATTTGGCATAAACAACAGTTATTGGAACCCTTGTTGTTGTGTTACCACTCCTTGGTCGACTGCAAAATGTCGGTCATTGCCAACGGTTTATTGCTCGACACCATTCGCCGTGCTTATGCCTTTGGTTTAACACTGTTGAAACTCGACGTGCGGCAAGAAAGTGGTCGCCATACGCAAGTATTTAGCGAATTCACCCGTTATTTAGGCATTGGCGATTATGGCCAATGGGAAGAACCCGCGCGCCAAGCTTTCCTGTTGAACGAGCTTGCGAGCAAACGGCCTCTGTTCCCGAAAAACTGGCAACCATCGGCCGATGTGCAAGAAGTGTTAGACACTTGCGACATTATCGCCCGCCACGGGCCAGAAGCTTTATCCACCTACGTCATTTCGATGGCAGGCAAACCTTCCGATGTGCTTGCGGTGCAATTGTTATTAAAAGACGCGGGCATCACCTTCCCAATGCGCGTTGCCCCATTGTTTGAAACATTAGCCGATTTAACCAATGCGCCGGAATGTATCAGCAAGTTATTGGCAATCGACTGGTATCGCGGTTACATCCAAGGCAAACAAGAGGTGATGATCGGGTATTCCGATTCCGCCAAAGACGCGGGCGCTATTGCCGCAGGCTGGGCGCAATACAGCGCGCAGGAAGCCTTAGTGGCAATTTGCCAACAAGCCAAAGTGCAACTCACTTTATTCCATGGCCGTGGCGGTACAATCGGCCGTGGCGGTGGTCCGGCGCATGCGGCAATTTTATCGCAGCCGCCAGGGTCATTGGCTGGGGGAATGCGGGTCACCGAACAGGGCGAGATGATCCGCTTTAAATTTGGTTTATCCAAATTGGCACAGCGTAGCCTCGCACTCTATGCATCTGCGGTGTTGGAAGGGGTGCTCTTGCCACCTCCGGTACCCAAAGCAGAGTGGCGCGCTTTAATGAATCAGCTGGCCAGCAGTTCTTGTGATGCTTATCGGGCAATTGTCCGCCAGCATCCAGAATTTGTGCCTTACTTCCGCGCGGCAACGCCCGAGTTGGAGCTGGGCCAATTACCGCTGGGTAGTCGGCCGCCGAAACGCAATCCGAATGGTGGTGTGGAAAGCTTGCGCGCCATCCCATGGATTTTTGCGTGGTCGCAAAACCGTTTGATGCTTCCCGCCTGGCTGGGTGCCGGTTCCGCGTTAGCACAAGCCGTGGCCCAAGGGGATATGGCGTTGGTGCAGCAAATGCGCGCTGAATGGCCGTTTTTCGCCACGCGTTTGTCGATGCTGGAAATGGTTTATTTGAAAGCGGATGCACAAATCGCGGCTTACTATGATGAAAAGTTAGTGCCAGAGCATTTAAAACCCCTTGGCGAGCAATTACGTGCGCAATTATCTGCCGACACTGCCTTGTTGCTCAAAATCATCCAAGCGGATGATTTAATGGCCAAAGAAAGCTGGATCCGCGAATCGATTATGCTGCGTAACACCTACGTCGACCCTCTGCACATCCTGCAGGTGGAACTACTAAAACGGGTTCGTCACGCGCCAGAAACGGTTAACGAAAACATCAAGCGCGCCCTGATGGTGACCATCGCAGGTATCGCCGCAGGCATGCGCAACTCCGGCTAACCAAGAATCAATGGGGTGAATCAATGGGGTCAATCAATAATCAATGGGGTCAGAGTCATTGAAACGCAAAGCTTTTCAATGACTCTGACCCCATTGATTCTGACCCCATTGATTCG
>JACCDH011055556.1_pt1 | contig 12202 bp, 10 predicted proteins | sample 7442481 | NCBI WGS metagenome assembly JACCDH01 (sample SAMN15323433, study PRJNA562643) | freshwater metagenome | isolation source: river surface water | place: USA:Blue River Watershed | collected 2017-08-15
GCAATCAAAAAAGCTTTCACTTTCGAACGACCAGTGGATAAATACAGAAAAACTAAAAAGTAGAAAACGATATTCAGAATGAGGATCATCTTGTTTTTGATAAAAGTAAGAAAAAAGAAGTATTTTCGAGAAAAAACAACCATGCGTTTTACATTTTTAATTCCAAATTCGTAATTCATGATTTGTAATTCATGATTTGTAATTCATGATTTAAAATCCATAAAAATTTGAGACTAATTTTAAGCATAGCAATTAGCATTTACTGTTTTGTTTCAAACGCTCAAGTTTGGAATCAATTGGCTGATTTTCCTGGAACAGCAAGGGATGATGCAAGTACTTTTACTTTGAATAATCATGTCTATTGCGGTTTAGGTTTGGATGCTGGTTTTAGTTGCACTGCTGATTTTAAAATCTTTGATTTAACCTCAGAATCGTGGTCAAATGGAGTGAGTTTGCCAAGTGGCGAAGAACGACAATATGCGAATGGCTTTTCGTATCAAGGATTCGGATACATTTTCGGCGGAATCAATTGCAGTGTTGACTATTTAAGTGATTTTTGGAAGTTCAATCCAACAACGAATGCATGGTCGTCATTGCCAGATTTACCAACAACAGGTAGAGCAGGAGCGGTGCGGTTTGTCATCGCAGATACGGTTTATATTGTTGGAGGTAAAACAGATGGAGGATTAATTTCAAGCGAGGTTTGGGGCTTTGATTTGACGAATGAACAATGGTCGCAGAAAGCAAATCTACCGATTGATGGAATTTGGCGAGGAATTGGTTTTTCGTGGAATAATTATGGAGTTATTGGCTTAGGAAAGCTCAACAATGGAACCTTGAATGCTGATTGTTATCAATACTTTCCTTTAACAGATTCTTGGCAGATCATTTCTCAGTTAAATTTAGTTCCAACTACTTATTCGATGTATGCACAAATTGGTAAAGATGCTTTTGTTTACGGTGGAATGTTAGCCGATGGTTCGTATTCGAATCAATTTCAACGTATTGATTTAGAGACGTGGACAATAACTCAATTGACCAATTTTCCTGCTGATGCAAGAAGAGGAGGCGTAGGATTTACGAGTAATGATGCATTTTACGTTTCAACAGGAGTTTCTGCTTTGGCTAGATTAAATGAAACGTGGAAAGCGTCTTCCGTGTTAGGAGTAGAAAAGGAAAGTATGATGGATTTGATATGTATTTATCCGAATCCATTGAAAGATGAAATGATGATACAATCAGAAGTTCCTATTCAAACGCTTGAAATATATTCGGTTTCAGGTAATTTGATCGAGCAATTAACATTGAATTCCATGTTCATTGAGCTTCCACTTCAACTTGAAAATGGCTATTACTTCGTAAAATTAAAGTCAGAAACTTCTGAAGTTGTCGAGCGTATTTGTGTTAGCCACTAAAGTATTCAGGAAATCACAAATCACGAATTACAAATCACGAATTTTTATGTGTATCTTTGTACAAGTTCTTTGGGGTCGTTTTTGGATTTGACAGCGATAGCGGTAGTCGAGTGTCAGCATGCAGAGGGTTGTAGTGAACCTCTTTAATATCTTGCTACGAACTATAATTGACAACACGTCATACGCACTTGCTGCTTAATCTTTCGATAGATCGATTGGCTTAATCGTTCCGAAGTATAGTAGGTCCGACAAGTACTCTCTTCAAGCCTCTGCCCATTAGGTTTGATTTACGGGAGTTCAAAATTTTGGGCTGGTAACTGTGATGATTTTAAGCAGTTGCGAGATCTTAAGAATCTAAGCCAACGATTTGGGTGTTCTTGTCCGTCCGTTGGTCGAAAAATAATCGAGAAATAAGCATGTAGAAAGCTTGAAAACTCGTCGTTTGGACGAGGGTTCGAACCCCTCCGACTCCACAAATTACTTTTAAAAGGAAGCAGAAATGCTTCCTTTTCTTTCTTCAAGTAATTCTCAAAAAGTAAACGAATTATTTTCCATCTCGAACTCTTCTAAAAGTTGTTCTCCTACGTATGGTTGATGTAAAGCTGCTAATGGAATTTCATATACGTTGTTTGGTGCCTCCGGTGTGCCTCCTAATCCTAACACAACGATAACTGGAATTTTCGATTGTTCTTCAAACTGTTTGTAACGCTTTAATTGGTCATCGTAAGCGAAAGAAACAAATCCATTTTCCAATCCCGTGCGAAACTTACATTCAATTGCGATGTTTGTTTCTTTCCCTTCTGTCACTCTGGAAAGCTGCAAATCGGGGTAATAACTGGTCGGATTTGAAGGCCATCGTTTTAAAACAACTCCTTGTTCCAATTGAACTGTTTTTTCCAGATAATGTTGAAAACGAATGCTCATTCCTTCAGGTGAATTGGAATCTACTTTCTTCTTTACTTTTACCTGCGTTTCTTTTTTGAAAGCATTAGGCTGTTTCTGTTTTCTTACTTTTGGTTGAGCAGATTTTGAGGTAGATCGTCCTGGTCGGATTACTAAATAGTAAAGTAAAAATGCTCCGATGAGTAAAAGCAAAAGCGGAAGAAGGACAGAAGATTGAAACATAGTTAATTAATTGACGTCCCGAATGCGGGATAACAGTTGAGTTACATCAAATATATCGTTCTTTTCAATTCAATATGAGTTAGTACGCAGTTTTTCATAATTTTGGTAGACTAGATTCTTTAATTCATACTAGATGAAAGCGTTGATTTTTTTTCTTTCCTTCCTTTTCTACAGCACACTATGTTTCGGTCAAACAGCAACAGTGGATTATCGAATCAATGGCGTACTCAATCCAACAAAATTGTCGAAATCAGATAAAAATGTTGTTGTGATAGAAGGAAATGGCTGTGAAAATTATACGCTAGTTGGAAAAAACATGGCAATTTCCAAAACGGCTGCTGGCTATATCTTCGTAACAGGTAAAAAAGCAAAAACGGCGACACTTATTATCAATTGTGTTTCTAACGGTCAAACAACGGTGTTGAGAAGAGTAGAATTCAAGTTGGTTAGGTAGATTTTTTCGCTCTTTGTGCCTTCTTCATGTTTTCAATATAGTCCATCATCATCATTGATTCGTAGCATATTTGGTTGTCTATTTTACATTCTTCTGGTTGGCAACTACACGTTTGGTTTTCACATTGATCAACCAAGCATTCTGGTTTTCCGAATTTGTTGAGTGGCAAATCAAGATCTTCAATTTTTGGTCTTGAAGGAGTATTTGAGGTAATTGCAGGAATAGTTTGTTCTTTTTTAGCTTTAAAAAAGTTAAACCAACGTTGGATGTGATTTTTTTTCATGATGTTCGTTTGAATAGTTAAACTTTAACACCACTAAGAGAAATATTGGATTGCGTAGAATTTTTAGGCCGCGCCTCACATTGTTTTTCCACCGCGCCACGTCTGGTCGGTTGGCATTTCGGATTTAATTCCGAAAACTCTTAATGATTTTCCTTACAACGCAGAATAAACAAAATGTAACACGATCATGTATGATTTTTTGTGTGAAAAGAGTTGATTGGAAAATTGACTTGACTTCACAACATCTCTTTCTAGTTTTTTTTGACCTTAGTTTCTAGTTATAGGATTCCTTTCTACAAAAACAGTATCTTTAACTGAATGCAATATATCAGATGAAACAACTTTTCGTATTTCTTGTTTTTTTATCACTTTTTAATCAATCCATCGCTCAAGGTAACGCACGCTTGTTTGAGGACTACACCAATTGTTATACAGGAGTCATGTCTGCGAATGGCGATACACTTTGGCCGGCGCAATTCGAGCAGATGCATGCATTTATGTTCAATGATTACCTCTCTGATTATTGTTGGATTGGAAAATACAAAGGTTATTTTGGTGCTTTGGATCGAATGGGAAAAATCGTTGTGCCTTTTGAATTTGAGAATTTATCACGCGGCGCATTAAATCAAGAATTCATTTTTACCAAGAATGATAAAATGGGAGTTGTAAGTCGCTCGGGTGAAATTGTGATAGACGGGATTTACGATGAAATTGTGTTGGATGGATATTTCGAACATAATTTTTATCACGTTTACAAGGATGGACTTGTTGGATTGATCAATAGCAAGCACCAAATCATGTTTGAACCACGTTACAGGTATATTGATTATGTGCGAAATCCAAATGAAGAAATTGTTGGACCTTCGAAATACTTGATTGCAAACGATTCACTAAATGCTTTACTAATTGATACGCTTGGAAAGGTTTTAATTGAAGGACAATATTCCACAATTTCACCCTATCCAATTCGATTAAGTTGTGACAACTGGACCTATTGTTTCCTAGCGTATACGAATGCTAACAAAACATTCATCTTTGATTCACAGGGAAGAAAACTCACTGATAAATCGTATGAGGACATCGATCTACAAACTGTAATTTATAATTTTTGTGATTCAATTGGAACGTATGCAATTTGCAAAACGGAAAAAGGGAAGGAGCTAATCAACTTAGCAACAGGTGAGCATTCTAAGAATTATCCTGACTTGAACTTTTTTTCGAGCCACCATCTTTTTGCCGACCGAAAAAATGAACCGCTGAAAAAGTACCATAAACCAATTTATGGCGTGATGAACAAGGAGTTTGAAGAATTACCTTTTCGTTCTAAATATCCACTTGCTATGTTTAATGAAAATGGAATTGCTTCATTGAATGCAACTTCTTACTTTTCTGAAATAACAGGATATTCGCGGAAAATCATCTTTGATTCAAATATTGTGGCACTGCTTGAAGCACAAATAGATTCACGCTATGAGAAGAAAAATAAGAGTGGGAAAAGTAATTTTTATGGTTTACTCAATTACAAAACAGGTAAACAAATTGATCCTCAATTTCATCAGATTTTTAGAATGGAGTTTGAAGGAAAATCCTATTTCTGGGCCATGCGGTTTAACTCTTTTGACAACAATGCAGGTGAGCTAACTATTTTTTCTTCTGACTTAGATGAGCTATTTCAAGGTACTGTTCTCAATTGGGATGAGTACACTCAAATAAGTTATCAGCGTTGTACAGAAAAAAAGGAACGGATGTTCATCATCCAAAATGGAGAAAAACGCTTTGGTGGGCTCAATTCCAAAGGGGAAATTGTGATGCCTTTCGAATTCACGCAAGTTGATGCGCGTAGAATTGAACAGGAAGATCGGTCATGTCCTTGGTACAATTGGATTGTCACAAAAGACGGGAAAAGTGGTGTTTATAATTGGAAAGGCGAACAGATTTTACCAGCAGAATACGATGAAGTGCGCATCGATGAATTGGGGTACATTCAATTGCGAAAAGATAGCCTTTGGACCTTGTTGGATTTAAATTTCAATGAGAATATTTCCAATTGTTCCATGATCATTCCGTCCATAAAGTCTGCCATGCGCGTGCAAAGGGTAAAACCAACGTATCAGGGAAGTTTTATAGATGGTCGCATGTTCTTTGCCGTTAAAGATGGTTATTTGTATTACGAAGAAGATAGTCTTTTCAAAAAGGTGGATTCTACCGTAATCGTTTTTAACCTTCCGCTGATGGTGCTCAATACAAACCTGCTAATTCGCAAAGATGGAAGCGTGGTCGATGTCGGCGAATCTGTTGCTTCAGTCCAAAATACCTTATTTATCGTGCGAAGAAACAATGATTATTATTTGTACGCATCTGGAACAGTTAAAGGAATAAAAGCTGGAGAATTGTTAAATCATGTGGAAGGCGTTAAAACCTATTCTAACAACCATAATCAATTATTGATTCAACTCAAAAATCAGCGCTGGGGTGCGTATGATTATTCAACTGGAAAAACATTGGTTGAACCGAAGTACTGGGAAATAATTCCTGCGATAAACGCGGTGAAATCCAAAGATGAATCCTACTGGGTTGCCTTATCAAGAGATCAACGTTATGTAAACTCCGATTGGATGTTAATCAATGGAAAAGGTGAAAGTCTCTTTTCAAAAGTCGTGGACATTCCTTTCAATTTGAATCGTTCAAATTTGGCTTATTTCTGTATCGATAAGAAATTCGGAATTGTAGATTCTTCAATGAGCATTTTAGTTCCTGCTATGTACGATATGATGATTGAGAAAGACAGTCTTTTCTTCTTGAAAAAGGATGGACGCTGGTTTGGCTTCCGTCGTGAAACGGGGATTGTCGATTTGAATGCTGAACACATTTCGATCGATCCGTACCGCAATGGTTATCTATTGTTTGGTTACCAGGGAATTGCCATCGTCGATAAGCGTTTTAATTTTGTCTTGCCTTACACGAACGTTGAAACAGCAGTAAATACCTTGGATTTAATGAAGTTGTTGGGGAATTCAATAATGATGAAGACTGCTTTTCATCCTACAACCTATTACATCAATGAATCGCGTTCTGTTGGTCGTATTATCAACAATCGCCATTTGTTAGAATTAGCAGAAACGCGTTCAACACGTTATTCTATGGCGAATCAAAATCACTATTTGACACGTTTGTTTGATAACGGGAATTACCGTATCAATGAACTTCGCGAGCTCGATATTCATGTCGTGTATTACAAGAAAAATTACATGTCCGTAAAACGGATTAAGAAAAGTACTCCTTGGCGCAATTTTGTGGAAAATAGTTATTCCACTGGAGGAATCGTGAAGATGACAACGGAATATGCAACTTACAAACTAACCGACACATCCTATACTTCCATCGAGCTGAAAGACTTATTTGTTGGGAAAGCGAACTACCTTCAACTTATTGATGATTTGTTAACGGCGAAAATCAACAGACGTCAATTGTTTGGAGCAAATTGTGTTAATCTTGCTGGTATTCTATCTGATTACCGAAAAAACTTTTACCTAAGTGATGAAGGAATTGTGTTTTGTCAGCCAGGAAATACCTATCAGAATATTGTGTTGACTTATAAGGAGCTGGGGATGTACATGCTAGATTAAGAAGCATAAAAGTCACTTCAAAAATCAAATTTAATGGTGAAAAGTTTATTTGATTTAAACTGCCATATTATTTCCAATTTTTTAATTCAACAACTACTTCATTGCGACGATTAACAACGGCATACGGCGGATTATATCCCAAGTACATGAACTTGTCTGAATGTGAAATTCCTTCTTTCTGAAGCAGTACAATTAATTTCTGTTTGTGTTCTTCGATGCGTTCATCATTGGCCCAACCTCCGAAGCGAATTGCTGCCATGACACTTCCTTCTTTCTTTTCAAAGAAGATTTTGTCGTTGTTTGGTTTTGGTAAATTTTCCTCTGTATAACCCGATGGAACCATGAAAGACATTTTGGTGCTGTCACCAATTTCCATCGCCACTGGTGAAGTCATCGCAATTTTTTCGCCTGAATCATTTCCACCAAAAATGTATCCGGCAAGCACGCGGAATCCTTTATTCGAACTTTCCTCGTAGGTAGAATCAGAAAGAACAACGCTCGAGAACAAAGCTGTTTCATATTGACGCACTTCAAAATCATCGTATTCCTTCAATACTTTGTACGCATGTTTTTCAATAGACGAGCTTGAATAGTAAATGAATGATTGCATAATGGTAAATAAACCGAAGATTACAAGGAAAATAATGAACATCTTTTTCATGGATAGAAATTTACGTTAAAACAATTCATCTCCGAAAAAGTTCATGCAAAAAAAGAGGAACCATTTCTAGCTCCTCTTTGAATTAATTATTCCTAATTCCTTATTCGTAATTATTTTATCCTAAAACACGAATCACGAATCACGAATCACAAATCATGAATCACAAATCATGAATTTATAGCTTGTCATCCAACAAATCTGGATTCGTATTAATTGCACCTGCTCCATATTCTTGACGAAGATAGTCAGCAACTGCATCACGTAATTTCACTTGCTTCGGTTTCATAGACGTTAAATAGACAATGAATGGAATCATAACACCTAATAACAAAACAGTAAAAATGAACAACATTTGTCCTCCCATTGTTGGGAATCCTTCGTTGATACGAACAAATTTTTTCTTTTCACCGATGATTTGAGCACCAGCAACTTTACCTTGTCCAATGACAAGCACTTTTGGTCCTCTAAACGTGATTTTGTATTCTGGAAAACGTTCTTCCAATTTTGGTTTTAGTTCGGCAAGGGTGTAAGGTTTTTCAACAGGTACTTTCATAGTTTTTCAGTTTTTAAGAGCGCCTAAAATAGAATCTTTTTAAAATACAAGGTTTGCCGTTCATCAAAATCTGTGTGTTGAATGTATAAGTGAGTTGTTTCAATGAATATTCATGTGTATTTTTGAAAGAAAAAAGCCAGATGAAGAACTTTTTAATTGCATTTTTTGGTGTTCTACCGCTTGTTTCGATTGCACAAACGGCTGCTGAATATAACGAACGTGCTATTAATCACATGTACGCGAAAGAATATACACAAGCCATTGAAAATTTTTCAAAAGTGATTGAATTAAATCCAAAGGACTCAATTGCCTATTTTGATCGCGGAATGGCAAAAGAATACAACAACGACTTACAAGGGGCGATTGAAGATTACACGCTTCAATTAACTATTGATCCAAATATGGTGGATTGTTATTACTTAAGAGCCTTGCTTGAACGTCGTTTGAATCAATTGAAAAAGGCGGAAAAGGATTTCTTGAAAACGATTGAATTGGAAGAAGATAATGCAGATGCTCATTTCTATTTGAGTCAAATGTATGTTGCGAAGAAAAAACACAAATTGGCTTTGCAACACATCAACAGTGCAATTATTTTTAATCCAGAAGTGGCAGATTATTATGTGTTACGCATTGAAATTGAGAAAAAACTGAAGATGGATGAAGCTGTAAAAGAGGATGTTATACTACTTGAGGGAATTAAAAAAAGCGCTAATTAACTCACTTGTTAATATAGACTTATTCTAAATAATAACCTAGGTAATTATCATTCAAATGTTCTATATTTGAAACGTTAAAAATAAACTAGATTATGCTTAAAATGATTACAAAAATAACAAGTGTTGTAGCAGGCGTTTGTTTATCCTTGACTGCTTTTGGTCAAACATCTGGAAACTTAACGTTTTCATTTACTGAACTGACTCAAACTACCACTTATCAAAATACAGGAAAACATGTAATCGCTGTTTGGGTTCAAACAAGTTCAGGTGTTTTTGTTAAAACGAGATTGAGAAGAGTGGGTAATGGAACAAAAGATCATTTACCAACATTTGCTGTTAGTTCAGGTGGTTCTGCAAGTAATGCACTTGGAGCGAATTGTAATGTTGTGAGTGCTTCAACAGGTGCAACATTGAGTTCGTTTACCACACAAAACATTACTTGGGATGGAACAGATGTGAATGGAAATGTTGTTGCTGACGGTACTTATAAAATTACAATTGAATCGACATGGAATCACGGTTCAGGAGGGACAGTTACGCGTTCATTTACATTTACAAAAGGTGCAACTGCTGATGTTCAAACACCAACTGCAGATGCAATTTACACAAACATTGCCTTAGCATGGAATCCATCTGCTGCAGGTGTTGAAGAAACTGCAGGCGTTGAAGGTGTTACAGTTTACCCAAATCCAAGTGCTGATGGTATTTTCACAGTAGAATTCGACAAAGCAACTTCAATTAAAGTGGTTGACGTATTAGGAAATACATTGTCAGAAGAGAAATTGGATGCAACTACAGACATAAAAACAGTTGACTTATCAACTTATTCAAACGGAGTATACTTTATCTATGTATACGAAGGAAACAAGTCTGGTAAATACAAAGTTGTTGTAGAAAAATAAGATTCAAACGATTGTTTTAGATAAAAGGCTTTCTTCGGAGAGCCTTTTTTTATGCCTAATATCCTGGTTGAATTTCTGGAAGGATCAATCGTTTAGCTCCATTCGTTTCATACACTTGGAATTCACCATTTTCATCTGAATAGATCAAGATGGCTTCCAACTCTTTGTGCTTTTCTAAATAGATTTTCGCTTTTTCAAGTCCCATGACTAAAATGCCTGTTGCGGTCGCATCAGATGTAATGCATTCATTTGCAAAGATGGAAGCACTCAGTAAATTATTACTTGTCGGATAGCCTGTTGTTGGATCGATGTGATGTACCACTTTTACACCATTGACTTCCGTAAATCGGCGATAATTTCCAGACGTCGCAACTGCCAATTGATTGATTTCAACCAACACCAAAAATGGATTCGTAGAAATTTTATTTTCAAGCGGTTCTTCGATGCCAACCGTCCAAGCATAATCATTAGGCTGTGTTCCTTCCGCATATACTTCACCACCAATCTCAACAATGAAATTCTTGATTCCATGCTTTTTAAGCAACTTAGCTACAAGGTCAACCGAATAACCTTGCGCAAAGGCATTGAAATCAAGACGGACACGAGGATCTTTTTTAACAATCTTGTTTCCTTTCAATTTGATTTTATCGAAACCAACAAACTGACGCAAACTATCAATCAAATCTTTTGAAACCAAATCATATTTCTCTGGTCCAAACCCCCATGCATTGACAAGTGGGTATACAGTTGGGTCGAATGCCCCGTTTGTGTTTTTGTGAATTTCCTTCGCTTTCTTAAAGCAAGTAATAAATGTTTCATCGACCACTACATTCGGTACATTGCGATTGATTTTCGAAATGATTGAACTCGTATCATAGGTTGAAACAGATTTATCGAAATCCTTCAAAAGTTGTGTTATTTCTGCACTGAAGTTTCTGTTTTCAGCATCAAAATAGGTAATGTGATAGGTTGTTCCTTGCGCTTTTCCTTCAATGTAAACGGGTTCTTCTTGTGCGCGTGCGACAATTGAAAGCAAACAAAAGAATAAGGATAAAAACGTGTAGTTCATTGGGGGAATATTTGAAGACGAATTTAGGGAATATCTTTGATTTTTAGTGTCCTGATTTTTCAAAGCGACTTGTCTCGATTTTTCAACGCAGAGATTAAAGAGGACGGTGAGAGCGTGGAGATGGGGCTTCGCTGTGTGGAAACCTTCCTCAGCGCAACTTTGCGACCTTTGTGCCTTGGCGTTAAAAAAAGCTATTCAGTTGAAAACACTTAAAACCCCTTTTGTAACCAAACCTTCTCGTTGAACTTATTCTTCTGTGAAATGTAAAACCCCTAACTTTACATCACGCGCTACTTAAAATTGTTCTTATGAAGATTGCTACTTATTTCAAACCATCTGTTTTATTGTTTTCTAGTCTTACTGTGCTTTTAACTTCTTGCTATGAAAGTTCACATTGTGATTCTTATGGTTATGGAAGTGGAAAGGGTGCAAGTTATGGAAGTGGCACGGGATCAGCACCTGGAAGTGGAGCATCAGGTTCACCTGAACGACTTAATTATAAGTATAGAAGTGTCAGTTCACCAGTCTTTACTTCAGGAAGGGTTTCTGAAGGTGTTTATATCCACGAAAAAAGATACAATGGCAATGCAGACATGTACATTGGTGGAGATTCAATTTCGGTAGATCCTATTACAGGTGAAGAAATTGGTTCAAGAGCGCAAATCCAATATCCTGAAGTAGCAGCTTTGTACGAACAATACAATCCGTTTACGGAAAATGAATGGGTAAAAGCGGGGAAGGAGCATAAAAGTACCTTCGGAATTGACGTCGACAATGCGTCCTATACCAATTTCCGTCGATTCGTGAATCAACAACAATTGCCACCGAAAGATGCTATTCGTATGGAAGAATGGTTGAATTACTTTAACTATGAACTTGAAGCGCCTGCAGCAAACGATCCGCATCCGGTGAAAATTGCTACAGAAGTTGGTCCTTGTCCGTGGAATGAAAAAGACGAATTGGTGATGATCAAACTCCAAGGAAAATTGCCAGTAGAAAAAGACTTAGCGCCTTCGAATTTGGTGTTCTTAGTGGATGTAAGTGGTTCCATGAATTCAATCAATAAATTGCCTTTGGTGCAAGAAAGTATGACGAAGTTGGTGCTGAAATTGCGTCCTCAAGATAAAATGAGCATTGTAACTTATGCTGGTCGCTCTGAAATTACCTTGCTTCCGACTTCAGGTGCAGAAAAACAAAAGATTTATGATGCCATCAATAAATTGGCTTCTGGTGGTGGAACGCAAGGATCTGGTGGTATCAACGCAGCGTACAAATTAGCGGAAGAAAATTACGATCCTTCGGGAAATAATCGCATTATTTTGGCGACGGATGGCGATTGGAATATGGGAATTACAAGTCGTGATGAGTTGAAAAAACTGATTGAAGAGAAACGTAAAA
>JACCDH010313883.1_pt1 | contig 12196 bp, 12 predicted proteins | sample 7442481 | NCBI WGS metagenome assembly JACCDH01 (sample SAMN15323433, study PRJNA562643) | freshwater metagenome | isolation source: river surface water | place: USA:Blue River Watershed | collected 2017-08-15
ATTAGGTGGTGGAGCCGATAATGGAACTTTCCCAGTACCTGCTATTTATTCTTTTGGTATAAATGTTACATTTTAATTGAACGCTTAAAAATATTCAACCATGAATAATTTAATCAATAGACAAAGGATCAGTAAATGGATGCTGCTGCTTTTAACGGTTACTGTTTTTACAGCTTGTAAAAAGAATTTTTTAGATACTGCAAGGCAAGGAGGATATGATGAGGAAAACTATCCTTCTCCAGGCGGTTCAGGTCCTTATGATCAATATATTTTTGGGGCATACAATAGTTTACGCGACTACAATGTTCACGTAGATGGCTTCATCAATGCTACCAGTATTAGAAGTGATGATGCAGATAAAGGAAGTACCCCATCAGATGGAGGAGCCGATGTAATAAGCATGGATAATTTTCCAGTACTTCCTAATAGCGGCAGAGCTAATGCTTTATGGGTAGGTTATTACGGTTTAATAAATAGATGTAATAATACCTTGTTTCAAATTGGAACGAACAAACAAATTGTTGCTACTGATGCCATTAAATTACAGTCTCAAGCAGAAGTAAGATTTATTCGTGGATATTCTTATTTTATGCTGACAAGGTTGTTTGGTAAAGTGCCCATTATTGATACGTTGTTTTCGGATCCTGCAGCACAAAATAATGTGCCACAGAGTTCTGTTGATCAAGTATATGCTTTTATAGAAAGAGACCTCAGTTTTGCAGCTGCTTATTTACCAGCATTTTGGGATGCAGTCAAATTTCCAGGAAGAATTACCAGTGGCGCTGCAAATGGAATGTTGGCTAAAGTTTATTTAACCCAACAAAAATGGGCGCAAGCAATGATGGCTGCTAGTATGGTGATGAATTCTGGCCAATACAATTTAAGTACTCCGTACAATACCATTTTTGCTGAAGAAGGAGAAAACAGTAAAGAATCTGTTTTTGAAGTACAAGCTAGAGCAGATGCAGTGAACCCAACTTCACAGGGTATACAATATACCAATTTGCAAGGGGTAAGAGGAGCTGGTCCTTGGGATTTAGGCTGGGGTTGGAATTCTCCTAGTGCGGTTCTAGCGGATGCTTATGAACCAAATGATCCAAGAAGAGCAAGAACCATATTATTTACTAGTACTCCAACAACACCAGGAGTTACGATTTATGGAGAAGTGACCCCTGTAGGATTACCCAATCCTCGCTACAATCATAAAGTGCATACGAATCCTGCTACTAGAGCAGCAGTGGGGAATCGTTTTGGTTGGTGGAATAACGTACGAATTTTAAGATATGCTGATGTAGTATTAATGTTTGCTGAAGCGGCCAATGAAGTAGGAGGCGCAAATAATATCACCGCTGCAAGAGATGCATTAAATAGCGTACGTTTTAGAGCGAGAGCAGGAAATAATAGCATTTTACCTGATGTAACTACCAATGATCAAAGTTTATTAAGGGATGCAATACGAAGAGAGCGAAGAGTTGAATTAGCGATGGAACACGATCGTTTCTTTGACATAGTTAGATGGGGTATTGCTCAGAATGTAATGAATGCTGCAGGTAAATCTAATTTCAATGCTGCTAGAGATGTATTGTTACCAATACCACAAGCACAAATTGATTTAACTGGTGGGGTTTTGAAACAAAATCCTGGCTATTAATTGACTTTTAAAAATATGGATATGCAATTGTTAAATAATAAAATATACTTTACAATAATTGGGTTCTTTACATGCAGCAGTTTGTTGTTGTCTTGTAAAAAAGACGGGAATCCAAATAATTTACCTCCAGTGTCTACTGCTGATTATGTAGGTAAAATAGATGGCTTCAATTCTTCTGATGAAGTATTTCCTGAAAGTCTTGTAGCGTATTGGCCATTCGATAATTCAAAAAATGAAGTGAAGTCTAATACAGCTCCTGGAACTTCATTAAACGATAGTTATGTAGCTACAGGAATTAAGGGGCAGGCGCTAAGATTAAACGCAGGGTTCTTGTATTATCCTACCCAGTTTAATGCATTCAAAACAGAGGCTTTCAAGAGTTTTGCGATAAGTACATGGATTCAGATCTCAAATAACGGTTCAAAAAGAACCATGTTATTTCAGTTGACAAGACCGGGCGTATTTAATGGAAGTTTAAATTTCTCTTTAAACACTCAATCTTTTCCTGCATCTAATGTGACAGATTTAAAAGTACAACCAACATTTATAACCATTGGTGGCGGTACGCAAGATAATATCAATACATTAAGAGACGCGCCAGGTGCACCGAATTATATGCCCTATATCACACCGCCAATTGGTCCTGATAAATGGGTTCATTTAGCGTTGAATTACAATGCAAGTAATGGCTTCTTTGATATTTGGATCAATGGTTTAAAAGCAGGGGCATTTCCAAGCCGTGGTACTGGTAATAACAATTTTAGGGCCGCAGAACCAAGTGAAGTCATCATCGGTGGAAACTATAATGTTATTCCTGGTAAAACAGTGAGTACAGATGTAAGCTTTGGTGCAATGACTGGTGTAATAGATGAAATGAGAATTTATAATATTGCTTTACCAGATGCGCATATTAAAGCATTGTATAACCTTGGTAAGGCGGGTAAATAATTAATGCGTTTCTTTTTTGGGTTGAATACTGGTTTTTTTTGATAAATACCCGCTGAAAAGCGGGTATTTTAAATTGATTAAATTATTGCATGAAAAAATATTTGATTGGGTGTATTTGTTTAATAGCATCTTCTTTATTTGCACAACAAAAAGCAACGAGTGCTAATCCTATTTCACCTGCTGATACTGCTTTATTTAGAAAAGTACAAGCTGCCACTTTTCAATATTTTTGGACAGGTGCAGAGCCCAATAGTGGATTGGCAAGAGAAAGAGTCCATATGGATAATATTTATCCTCAAAATGATCAAGATGTAGTAACCAGTGGGGGAGGTGGATTCGGAGTAATGGCCATTTTAGTAGGCATTGAAAGAAAATTTATTACTAAGGCTGAGGGGATAAAAAGACTTGAAACCATCTTAACCTTTTTAGAAACAGCAGATCGCTTTCATGGAGCATGGCCTCATTGGTGGAATGGTAAAACAGGAAAAGTAAAACCATTTAGCAGATACGACGATGGTGGTGATTTAGTAGAGAGCTCATTTATGTTGCAAGGGTTATTATGTGTTAGACAATATTTTAAGAATGGCAATAAACAAGAAAAAGCGATAGCTGAAAGAGCCAACAAACTTTGGAGAGAAGTTGATTTTAATTTTTATCGAAATAATCAAAATGTATTGTATTGGCATTGGAGTCCGAACCATGAATGGAAGATGAACTTTCCGGTTAGAGGATACAATGAATGTTTAATCATGTATATTTTGGCTGCATCTTCGCCCACGCATGCAGTACCAGCAGAAGTTTATCATGAAGGGTGGGCAATGAATGGTAAAATTAGAGAAACAAAAATCTCTTATAATATGCCACTTCATTTAAAGCATCAAGGTAACCCACCAAATGGCGGTCCATTGTTCTGGGCACATTATTCTTATTTGGGGCTTGATCCTAGAGGATTAAAAGATCAATATGCTGATTATTGGAATGAAACAGTTAATCAAGCTAAAATAAATTATGAATGGTGTGTACAAAATAGTGAAGGATTTAAAGGATATGGACCAAATAATTGGGGATTAACAGCCAGTTATTCTATTAAGGGATATGCAGGTCATGCACCCAGTAAACAAAATGATAAAGGAGTTATTTCACCAACAGCTGCACTATCCTCCTTTCCATATACCCCCAAAGAATCTATGCAGGCAATGAAATTTTGGTATAATAACTTAGGAGATAAAGTATGGGGAAGCTATGGGTTTTATGATGCATTCAGTATGCATCATGATTGGTTCTTGCCTAGGTATTTGGCTATTGATCAAGGTCCAATTGTGGTTATGATGGAAAATTACCGTACAGGTTTGTTATGGAAATTATTCATGAGTAGCCCTGAGATTCAACAAGGATTAACTAAGTTAGGGTTCACCAGTCCTTATTTAAAAAAGTAAGTATGAAAAATTATTTGTTTGGTCTTGCTGCATTTTTCTTTGTTGCTGATATAGCTGCACAAACCAATATTAAAGCCATGTCCTTTAATATTCGCTTAGATGCTGCATCCGATGGAGAGAATAGATGGGATTTGAGAAAAAATAGGGTAGCGGGCCTTATGCAATATTATGAGCCGGATTTCATTGGCGCCCAAGAAGTCTTGCATCATCAGTTGACTTATTTAGACAGTAGTTTAGTGAACTATAGTTATATTGGTGTAGGAAGAGATGATGGTAAAACCTTAGGCGAGTACTCTTGCATTTTATATAATCAAGATAAATATATTCCACTTCAACAATCTACTTTTTGGTTGGCAGCTAAATCTGATTCTGTTTGTATGGGTTGGGATGCGGTATGCAATCGAGTTTGTACCTATGGTCGATTTAAAAATAAAAAAACCAACCAAATTGTTTGGGTTTTCAATACCCATTTTGATCATGTTGGAAAAATTGCAAGGATTGAATCTGCCAAGTTGATTTTACAAAAAATAAAACAGCTCAATGTTAAAAATGAGCCAGTAATTTTACTAGGTGATTTTAATTTACGACCAACCGAAGAACCTATTCAGAAAATTTCGAGTGAAATGAATAATGCGAGGGATATTAGTAAAATGGTTTATGGGAATAGCGATACTTGGAATGCGTTTAAATTCAACCAAAAGCCCAATGGCGCAATTGATTATATTTTTTTAAATAAAAATAAGCAATGGGTAGTCGAAAAATTTGCCACCATCACCGATTCATACGATTTAAAATATCCGAGTGATCATTTTCCCGTTATGGCTACGTTAACCTTATTAAAATAATGCTGAATGAAATGTTCTTTTAAGTTAATATTCTCTTTTTTTGTTTTTATCCAAGTATATTTTCTTCAGTTTTGTACGGCACAACCTTTTATTAGTGAAATAAAAGCATTTCAAAAAGCAGACAGTGCTTCTATGCCTCCTTCAGGTGCCATTTTATTTGCCGGTAGTTCTTCATTCCGGTTATGGAAAACGGTTCAGGAAGATTTTCCAGGACATACCATCATCAATAGAGGTTTTGGGGGCTCTTCTTTACCCGACGTGATTCGTTATACAGAAGAGATATTATTTCCATACAAAGCCAAACAGGTGGTTATTTATTGCGGGGAGAATGATTTTGCTGTAGATCCAAAGTTATCCAGTGATTCAGTGGTGGAAAGGTTCAAAACACTATTTAAAGCGATTCGTAAAAAAAATGTTAGAACGCATATTGCATATGTGAGCATGAAGCCTAGCCCATCAAGGTGGAAAATGAAAGATCAAATGATTGCAGCCAATGAAGGAATTAAAAGCTATTTAAAGTCTCAAAGAAGAACAAACTATGTAGATATATGGACACCCATGTTAGCAGAGAATGGAGAACCTATAAAAGATTTATTTCTAAAAGATAGTTTGCATATGAATGCAAAAGGGTATGCTATTTGGAAAAAAGCGATTGAACCGGCCTTAATGAAATAATAAAAAGGGATTCGTCGGTTTTTGTTTAACTTCAATATTATCTGTTTTACTTTTAAACAGTTACCATGCATATTGATGTAGACACTTTGATTGCTTATGGCGCAACACCCAAAGAATGGCATAAAGGGGAACTGATTTTTAGCCAAGGGAACGAGCCTCGTTATTTTCATCAAATTGATACGGGAATGGTTAAAATGACTAGCTTAACCAATGATACCAAGGAATTTATTCAAGGCGTATTTCATGATGGAAATAGTTTTGGTGAGCCTGCATTAATGTTAGCAAAACCCTATCCTGCAAGCGCATATGCTGTTAGTGATTCCATTGTTTATAGGCTTTCAAAAGATAAATTTCTTCTACTATTAGAAGATCATCCCCAATTTTTTAAAAAACTGTTTCATATTTTCTGTGAACGATTGTATTGTAAAACCCTTACTGCCAATATCCTCGTAAACAATTCCCCTGAAGAAAAACTAATTGGTTTTTTTGACAAGATTAAGACTGAATGTAAGTTAAATGAAGCTGGATTGGTACCATATACCAGACAACAGCTAGCTGACTACACCGGATTAAGGGTTGAAACGGTAATTAGGACACTTTCTAAACTGGCTGATAAACAGGTAGTGCAAATCCAAGACCATAAAGTGTTTTACAAATGAATGTTTCCCGACTACTAAAAATTGCAATGCTAAACCTGGTTTTAGTAGCTTTTATTGGGGTTCTCATGCGGTATAAGATTGGTTTTGAATTTAAATGGGTGAATCAGAAAAATTTACAATTAGCCCATTCGGGTTTTGCTTTTTCAGGCTTTGTTTCATATTTACTCATGATTTTAATTGTTGATGCCATAAAATTGGTATTAACTATTCAACAAATCATCCGTTTTAACAGATTGATTTACCTCCATTTGTTTTTGGCTTATTCAACTTGTATATTGTTTTTAATTAGTGGATATGGGATCTTATCTCTTTTATCTCAATTAGCGGGTCTTATTGCAGGAGGAACTTTCATTATTAACTTATTAAAGGTTTTACATCAGTATAAACATTCATTAATCACTAATTGGTTTAAAGCAGCGAGTGTTTTTTATTTACTATCATTGCTGGCCAGCTTTTGGTTGATCTACATGTTCCTTTCTGGGATGAAAACTCAACATACCTATTTGGCGGCTACTTATTGGTTTCTTCATTTTCAGTACAATGGTTGGTTTTTCTTTGGATGTATTGGATTGTTTTTTCATTGGCTTTCCACCAATCAACGCTTGGAAAATTTGCAAAATAGGGTGTTTTGGTTATTTGCATTAAGTTGTATTCCTGCATATGGGCTTTCGGTATTGTGGTTAGCGCTCCCGTTTTGGTTGTATCTAGTGATTGTAGTATCTGCTTTACTGCAGCTGATAGGATTTGTACAATTTTGTTTTGTTGTTTTGAATAAACAAATTATAGCTATAATTAAGTTGAATCAAACAGTCTTTTACTTATTCATCATTTCTTTGGGAGCTTTATTCGTAAAAATTATTTTACAATCGGGCTCTACCATACCATTTATAAGTAAACTTGCTTTTGGATTTAGACCTATTGTTATTGCTTATTTACATTTGGTTTTATTGGCATTTACTGTACTATTTTTGATTGGGTTTATACATTTAAACAACTTTTTTGTTTCTACTCATCATTTTTCAATCGCTGCAAAAATATTTGCCATTTTTGTAGTAATAAATGAACTCGTTTTGGGCATTCAAGGAATAGCTTCGCTTAGTTACACTGTGATTCCGTTTGTTAATGAAATACTGTTATTAGTAGCTTTAGGCTTATTTATAAGTAGCTTATTTATGGTGCCTTTTAAATCAAGTAAAAGTTCAATTCATTTGTGATTACAATCATAAAATAAAGTGTAGGGATATTGGAACTTAGCTAGAACCATAAATCTCGGTTATGAAAAAAAATGCACTTATTTTATCCTGTATGCTATTAACAATTGGCATGGGATGTTCAAACGCCAATTCATCTACTGAGCCTGATAATGCAAGCTCAGCAACAACTACAGAAAATGGGGCTGGTCAATCTGCGGTTAAAGATGAAACATCCAGTCCTAATATTGTACAAGTTGCTGTGGGGAGTAAGGACCATAGTACCTTGGTAACTGCTGTTAAAGCTGCTGATTTAGTAGACGCTTTAAGTAATGCAGGTCCTTTTACTGTTTTTGCTCCTACCAATGCTGCATTTGAAAAATTACCAGCTGGAACGGTAGATGATTTGTTGAAACCAGAAAAAAAAGCAGACTTAAAAAACATTTTGGAGTACCATACCTATGTTGGTGTTCTAAAAGCGGAGTATATGCAGGATGGTCAAGAATTTGAGCAAGTAAACGGCGGAAAAGTAAAAATCACTAAAAAGGATAATAAACTTTTTGTGAATGGCTCAGAAGTAGTGGCAACCATTGTTACTTCAAATGGTATTATTCATGTAATTAATGATGTTCTTTTACCAAAATAAAAGGTTAATTGAATAATTTAATTTGCATTACAGTAGCAATACTTATTGCACGTTGTTTTGCTAATTCAGCTTTATCGCCATTAAAAAGTTCATCTACTGTTTCGATGAACAAACTAGTCCATCTTTGAAAATGCTCCATCTTCATGGGGCATTTTTGATGTATGTTCTTGTGTAAAGCCATCGGGTTGCCTTCATATGTTCCAGTATAAAATAATACATTCTCCCAGAATCCATACATGATAGGTAAATGAGCTTCCCAATTCACCGGGACAATTTCACTAAAGAAAAAACCAATTAAAGGGTCTTTCTTTACTTTATTATAAAAGCCATTGATTAATAGCTCTATATCTGCTCTATTGGTTATATCGTTTTTCATAAGACACAATTTTGAATCAATTCAAGTATAAGACTATAAATCTTTCTTTTTAAACTTATATAAAGAATAAACAAATGGTAAAATCCCCCATAGTAAAAGAAGGCCAAAGGAAACCATCATCCCACTAGTAGTACCAAAAAAGTCTTTAAAAATAGCCCCTGTATATCCTAAAATAGCAGAAGTATCTAGCTGAAGAAGGATCAAGATTCTAGATAAATCAATTGGACTTAAAGCAGTCATTAATACCATTGGCTTTTCAATAGGATAATCTGCAAATTGGAATAAAAGAAAAAGTAAAATTCCGTCAAATAGCAAGGCAAAGTAGATCCATAAAACTATGGTTAGCCCAATTCCTTTCGCTTTGTCTTTGTATATTATTGTACAAAACATTGCAAGAGAAACAAAAATGGTTGTTATAAGAACACCAATTCCAATCATTAAAAAAGATAAAGGGCCTTCAGTGAAAATAAGCAAGGGGATACCTGCTCCAATAATAAATGCAGTGTTAAGGCTGCTATTCAACCCCCAAAACAAACTTAGCCATATCTTTTTTCTTTTAATTGGGTGGCTTATTAGTAGTTCAATGAATTCGGCACTGTTGTATATATAAATTGCTGAAAATAAAATGGATACTAATGGCACTGTGATCAAGATTAAGTTCAATAGTGTTAAAATACCTTTTGAACTACTATCTTCTAATGCAAATGCAGACCACCCAATTAAAACCATTAGGATGGTATAAACCATTACAAATTTATTTTTTAGGATATCTAGTAACACGTATTTAAATATTCTTCCCATTTATTCCTGATTTTAGAATGTTTAGAATTGCATCGGAAATTTTTTCTGTTTGAGTTGATGACTTTAATGCAGATACAGATTGATGAAATACAATATTGCCCTCTTGCATAAATATTAGTTCACTCGCCATATCATCCAATTCACTAAGTAGGTGAGAGGTAATGATAATGAGTTTGCCTTTTTGTTTCTCTAATATGATTTTTTGTTTGAGTATTTCAGCAGCAATAGGGTCTAATCCGGCAGTAGGTTCATCTAGAATTAAAATGGCTGGATTGAACATGAAAGCTAATACAGCACTAACTTTCTGCATGGTTCCGCCACTTAAAGTGCTCATTTTTTTATCTATTAGTGAATCCATTTGATATGCATAGTATAAATCAAAATCTAATTCATTATTACTGTTTCTAATTCCTTTAATCATATCAATGATTTGTCCTATTGTCATATTTTGTGGGTACTTACCAATTTGAGGCATATACCCAATTTGTTTTTTATACTGTTCCCCTTTCAGTATAGATTGATTATTCACCCATATATTGCCAAAGTCTGGAATAACCATACCTAAAATTATTTTGATTAAAGTAGTTTTCCCACAGCCATTTGGGCCTATTAATGCAATACATTCACCCTTATTTAAATGGAGGTCGATGGAATTTAATACACGTAGCTTTCTAAATTTTTTCGATATTTTCTCTATCTGAATCATAATTTCAACAAGTTCATTAAAGGCTTTTCATCAATAAAATTTTCTGGGGTAAGGCTGGGGATTTTCTTTTCTGATTGATCTAGCAGTGTAACTATAAGGCTTCTATATAATAACATTGCAATTGGGTTGCTTTCAACAATTACAGAATACAAGCTCAATGGTCTATATGGTACATCGCCAATTTTATCTCTGTTTAAGTCGTAGCCAGTGTATTTATCCCAATAGTTAAATTGAAACCTATTTAGTAATAATGTTCCATTTGTACTAACGTCAAAAGTATTTTTTAAAAAATTATTAGACTGTATGTTGTTATCCATGCAATTGGCTTGAATTTTTAATCCCCAACCATTATTACTAAAAACATTTTTTTCTACAAGGGTTCTGTTACATCCATCCATAAAAATAGCAGCCGTATTTTTATTGAAAGTATTTCCAGACAAATGGCAGTCTGAAATTTCTTTCAATAAGATTCCATATGCAGCATCCCCCCAATTTTCATTGAAATGGTTGTTCATCATGGTAATTTTCTTTGAAAACATTACTGCAACTCCAGCCCCGTTTCTAGTAAATAAATTAGTGAAATAGCCGTCATTATTAGAATTCATGAAATGTAATCCATACCGTATATTATCGGAAACAGTATTTCTCCAGATCACTGAATTATTCACAAACTCAAAATAGATTCCATCTCTGCAACCTTTCATGCTATTACCAATAATTTGTAAACTGTCACTTTTCCAACAATGAATTCCATTGCCAATGGTTTGTTCTTCTTTTCCAAATGCAATGATTTTATTATTTTTAATAAGGCATTGAGTACTAAATTGAATATAGATGCCAAAAAAATTATCATACAATTCATTGTCTATGATATTTACCCTTGTTGCATCATATACTTTTATTCCTCCAGGGTCGTCTAAGCTTGCATAGCCAGAATGCTGAATCCTTAAGCCTTTAACCGTTACATGGCTAGATTTAATAGAGAGTACTTCATATTTTTTATCACCATCAATTATTGGTCGGTCAATTCCAATTAATGTAATAGCATTGCGAATAATAATATTGCCTTCTTTATAAAGTCCTTTATGAATATAAATCGTATCCCCATTCTTTGTTTTTGCTAAAGCTGATTGGATGGTTTTGAATGGTTGCTTTATGCCAACATGGATTGTTTTAGCAATAATAGGTTGCTTGTTAATGAAGCAGACTGTGAAAATCAATAACCATTTCATCCTTATTTATTTATTTGATCCCAAGAAATGACCTTTGCAGGGATAGCGTTTGCTATTTTCTGTGCAGTTTCATTTACTAAAAAAGCTGCAGTGTTGCTACCCATTGGACTTTTTATTGATTCATGAACAATGAACCATGCCGCATTTGCTACTATTAATTGATTATTGTTACTATAGTCAATTACATATTGTTGAGTCATATTAATTTTCTTATTCTCCTTGGTAAATGATATCATACAATTGATATCATCAAACTTGTAAATCCTACCTTTACTGCTTATTGATTCGGCCCCAAACCTACTGTCTGCAACAGTCATTTTACAAAATTCACATTGGTCTTTGTTTACTAATAGGGGGCTAGGCTTTGTATTAGTACAAGCCATGAATAATAGCACAATAGAAACCACTAATGTTTTCGGTTGTATCCACTTTTTCAGCCAACCCACTTCAATTCCAACTGCAATTAAACACATGAAACCAGCACCTATAAATAACCATCCACCCATATCTGGGATAGAATATGCACCAAAGTTGAGCAGCTGTTTAAATCCAATAAGTGGTGGCTGATAAGCCATTCCAGGAACAATTATTGCTGCATTAGGATCTAGATTATGACCATAGTTGTATTCCCATCTCCAAAAATCTATCATGGCTACTATTCCAAATACCAGAAAGGCAATAAAGGTTGTGTACAATATTTTCTTGCTTCCTTTTAAGCCAGCATAAAGCATTAATATTGCATAGAAGCCTATGATGTAGGGTAGTAGCGTAAATTCGATGAAATTTTCTTCATGAAGGGTTTGCATACCTATATAGTGATTCAATCCATTAATAATGGCAACATCGCCCCCTAGCTTATAAGAGTAGATTTGTAATCCTAATCCTTCTGGATATTGCGGTGCGTCTAATTCAATCCTCCAGATTGGTATAAAAATGGAAATAGCTAAAAAGACAGCACTGATTACTAACAACCATTTCGATTGTTTAGATATTTCTTTTCTCATCTTCATTATTTTAAATAAAAAAGGAGC
>JACCDH010138692.1_pt1 | contig 12195 bp, 10 predicted proteins | sample 7442481 | NCBI WGS metagenome assembly JACCDH01 (sample SAMN15323433, study PRJNA562643) | freshwater metagenome | isolation source: river surface water | place: USA:Blue River Watershed | collected 2017-08-15
ATAAATTATTTGAAAATTACGGATTGGTAATCATCGATGCAGACCATCCAGAACTCAAAAAACAGTTTATAGAGGTAATGGAAGCCGATATCATCGAACAGCATAGCGCTAAGCTGATCTCGGAAACCAATACACAATTGAAAAAAACAGGCATAGAGCCGCCAGTAAATTCGAGAGAAATCAATTTCTTTTATGTGAAGGATGAAATACGTGAGCGGATTATTTACCAAAATGGGCAATACCAGGTGCTAAATACAACCATCCAATTTACGGAAGCTGAGCTGCGAAAACACATTCAGGAGCACCCGGAAAATTTTAGTCCGAATGTAGTGATGCGACCATTGTACCAGGAAAGCATCCTCCCCAACTTGGCCTATATCGGCGGTGGTGCGGAAATTTTGTATTGGTTGGAATTGAAAAGCACATTCAGTCGGTACAACTTAGATTTCCCTGTTTTGCTATTACGCAATTCTGCTCAGTTGATTACCGAACAGCAAGAGCATCAAATCAAACGCTTGGGACTGGAAGCAATAGACCTGTTTCAATCACTTGATGAGTTAAAAAAAACCTGGATTTTAAAAAATAGCACGCACAACTTGAGCGTAGCAAAAGAGTCGGAAGCGATCAAATCGACTTTCACCGAACTAAAAGATCGAGCAAAAACGATTGACCCCACTTTGGTGCCCAGTACTGAAGCTATCGAAGTTCGTTTATTCAAAGCCATGGAACGTTTGGAGAAAAAAATGGTGAAAGCAGAAAAGCGAAATCACGAGGAGGCTATGATTCAGCTTGAAAAACTGCATAAAGGATTCTTTTATCAAGATGGACTACAAGAACGTTCCGAAAATTTTGGCATGTATTTCACACTTTTCGGGCAAAGTTTTGTTGATCAACTCATTTCAGCATTCCAGCCGCTAAATGCTAAATTCACTCTCCTTACTTTAAGCAAATGAGCTATACCGTTTTCTCAGCAGATACATTAAGAAGCTTTACTGAAGCTGTATTCAAATCGATGGGCTGTTCGGCAGCGCATGCAAGCTTGGCAGCCGATGTATTAATCAAGGCCGATTTACGCGGTATCGATTCGCATGGTGTGGCTCGTTTAAGTGGTTACGTTCGGCTTTGGGAGAAAAACAGAATAAATGCTACACCAAACATTCGCATTGTTCATGAAACAGCCAGCACAGCCACTATAGATGGCGATGGTGGATTAGGATTGGTTATTGCACCTTTCGCGATGCAAATTGCCATGCAAAAAGCAGAAAATTGTGGCTCAGGATGGGTATCCGTTCGCAATTCCAACCATTTTGGAATCGCTGCTTACCACACCTTAATGGCTGTTGAAAAAGACATGATTGGTTTCGCCATGACAAATGCCAGCCCGCTGGTGGCGCCCACGCATGCCAATGAACGTTTGCTAGGCACCAATCCGATGTGTTATGCTTTCCCGGCAGGGAAATACCCGCCCGTTGTAGTAGATATGGCTACTTCGGCGGCAGCAAACGGTAAACTGGAAATTGCACAACGAAGCGGTAAACCTGTTCCTGAGGGTTGGATCATCGACAAAAATGGACAGCCTTCTACCAATCCACACGAATTGAAAGAAGGTGGTTCTTTAGTTCCACTAGGTAGCGATAGTGCACATGGTAGCCACAAAGGCTTCGGATTGGGAGCTACGGTTGATATTTTATCTGCGGTGCTTTCAGGAGCAAATTACGGCCCATGGGTTCCGCCATTCGTCGCTTTTTTAGAACCTCCTGCTGATCCGGTTGGCTTGGGTATTGGTCACTTTTTAGGGGCTATGCGTGTAGATGGTTTCCGACCAAAAGAAGAATTTAAAAATCATTTAGATCATTGGATCCAACGGTTTAAATCGGCAAAAACTATTGATCCTAATCAACCTGTGATAATTCCGGGAGAGCCTGAATTAGAAGCCGAACAAGACAGAAAAACAAACGGCATCCCACTTGTGAATGCCGTTGTTGAAGATTTAAATGCCTTGGCAGCTAAACTAGAGCTTGCCCCCTTGGTTTAATGTATGCCCTTAAAGATTCGGCTCCATCGAATTTTATCTAGGAATGTACCTTCTGAATCCCAGCTCATCCAAATAAATAAGGCTTTACCCACAATGTGATCTTCGGGTACAAAACCCCAGAAGCGGGAATCCAATGAATTGTGGCGATTATCGCCCATCATCCAATAGTAATCCATTTTAAAGGTATAGCTATCTGCTTTTTTGCCGTTAATTAGCAATTCATTAGCGCCCGAACGCTCCACCTTATTTCCTTCATATACCGAGATTGCTCGCTCATACAGCGGAATGGTGGTGCTGTCTAACTTCACCGTCCAGCCTTTTTTAGGCACAATCACCGGACCGAAATTATCCTCATTCCATTTAAAATTTGGATTGTGCGGAAAAACTTGCGGTTCGTATTCATTAACCGGACGAATAATTGGATTCAGCACTTTTACATTAGACCATTGCTTGATAGTTGCAGCTTCCTCGGCCGTCATATTGAAATAGTACTCATCAGCAGTGGCACGTTGAACTTCGATGCGCATGTCTTGCAGAGCCGATGGGTTGAAATCTGTGCCATCGGTGCGAACGTAATAGGTAGTTTCGCCAAACTGCGGATTTTCTGCCGCTTTGCCGTTCACATAAACTTGCGTATTCACAATTTTCAAGGTATCTCCGGCTATGGCCATGCAGCGCTTGATGTAATTCTCACGTTTATCAACCGGACGGTTATAAGGTTCATCAGCTTCCATGGGCCAGTTAAATACAACTGCATCGCCACGTTTGATTTCTGAAAATCCGGGCAAACGGTGATAGCCCCATTGAACTCCGTCCCAATAAGCTTTGGTGCCAATGATAGGCATGGTATGGTGTGCAAATGGAAAAGCTACAGGAGTCATCGGAATTCGTGCTCCGTAATTTACTTTACTCACGAAAAGAAAATCGCCGACCTTTAAGCTCTTTTCCATGGATCCGGTTGGGATGGTATAGGCCTCAATAAAAAATGTTCTGATCAGCGTAGCAGCGATGACTGCAAAAACGATAGCATCAAACCATTCTCTGGAAGCACTTTTCTTTTTCTTTTCGACTTTTTTTTCTTGAGGGTCCTTTGACCAAAATTTCAATTTCATATTGTATTTATCACTGATTATTGAAAATCAAACATATCTGCTATCGAGTAAAAACCCTGTTTACCCTGTAACCATTCGGCGGCAACTATGGCCCCTAAAGCAAATCCGGCACGGTTGTGGGCGGTATGCTTAAACTCTAGTTCATCCACCTCAGAACTGTAAACCACGGTATGGGTTCCAGGCACCTGATCTATTCGGTGCGATTCAATCAAGAGTTCATTGGGTTTCGCAACGAGTTCTTCATTCTGACCCACTACTTCATTCACCCACGCTGATTTGCGATCCAAGCCCTCCAAAATTCCTTCTGCTATCGTAATTGCCGTTCCACTTGGGGCATCCAGCTTTTGCGTATGGTGGATTTCTTCAACTTGTACGTCGTATTGTGGGTAACGATTCATCAGCCTGGCTAAAACACGGTTCACATGGAAGAAAACATTTACTCCAATACTGAAATTAGATGCATAGAGTAAGGTTTTGTTACTCGATTCACATTTTTGCTTGATGACAGGTATTTGATCGTACCAACCGGTGGTTCCCACCACTATGGGTACACCGGCAGCAAAACAAGCTTCAATATTACTCAAAACAGCATGTGGTGTACTAAACTCAATGGCTAAATCAGCTTCTTTGAAACGATCGGACTGAAAATCTGAAAGATTATCCTGATCAATAGTCAAAATAATTTCATGACCACGTTCGGTTGCAAGCTGTTCAATCAGCTTGCCCATTTTTCCGTAACCGATTAGGGCTATTTTCATAAACTAAGTTTAATGGTAAAAGCTGGATTTGGACGATAAGCATTCAAAACCCATTGGTTTTGTACCGACGGACGAATCTGTAAAGCTAAATTTTCACTGATATCGAATCGGAAAAATTTAGCATCTACATAGGCATCTATGATGTTGACGGCATGCAAAACAACGCCGCCAATTATGGACAATTCTTTGTTTCTTCTGAAATTGTCTTTAATCCTGACCAAGCCTTCAAAACTGTATCCGGCAAAGTCCGGGTTCCCGGGATTTCCATTGTTGGCTAGTCTGTATTGAACCTCTTCTAGAAAAGTATGGTATTGTTTGTTATTGTCCTGATATGCGATTACAAAACTGGCAAAACCACCGTATATTAAAGGCAATTTCCACCAGCGTTTATTTTGAATTTGACCTAAACCGGGCAGAATAGCGGAGCTGATTGCCGCTTTACGGGGCAAACGTTCCAAAGCCAAACGAGCAGAATCTTTTACAGGACCAGCTGCTTGAGCTGTGGTATCTGATTTGAGGGAAGGAGCTTCCTTTTTTCGCTGTGCCCAAGCAGGCAAAGCAAGCATCATGACGATGATAAGTATGAAAGCTCGAACAGGCATTACCAATCTAAAAGCTCCAAAATGCGGTTTAAATCGTTTTCAGAAAGAAAAGGAATCTCAATTGAACCGGAGTTTTTACCTTTCATTTTCAACTTCACACGGGTACCCAATCTGGATGCCAAATCGTCCTGAACCTTTTGGTACTGAAAAGAAATTGGCTCCTGGGCGTTCTTTTTACTTTTCCGGATGCCTCCAGCCTGAACTTCTCTAACCAACTCTTCTACTTTACGAACTGAAAGACCTTGACTGATGATTTCTTTATGGATAAACAACTGATGATCCACATTTTCTACGCTTACTAATGCCCTAGCATGACCCATCGAAATTTGATTATCACGGATAGACGCTTGAATAACCGGCGGCAATTTCAATAAACGCAAATAATTGGTTACGGTTGAACGGTTTTTACTCACCCGATCTCCCAACTCTTCCTGCTTCAAATTACACTCGTCCAGCATGCGCTGAAAGCTTAGTGCAACCTCAATGGCATTCAAATTTTCACGCTGAATATTCTCGATCAGCGCCATCTCCAACATCTGCTGATCGTTTGCACTGCGGATATAGGCTGGAATTTCAGTCAATCCGGCCATTTTAGAAGCTCTCAAACGGCGTTCACCAGAAATTAGCTGGTAACCGTTAGGACCCGCTTTACGTACAGTAATTGGCTGAATCAATCCTTGCAGTTTGATCGAATCGGAAAGCTCTTGAAGTGCTTCGGCATCAAATTCGGTTCTGGGCTGATACGGGTTTACCTCGATTTGACTAATCAAAACCGGCTGAATGGTACTTAATACGCCCGTTTCATTCCCCAATGGTTTGTGCTGCTGAACAATTTCATTATCGTCGAGCAGTGCACTTAAACCTTTTCCTAATCCTGTTTTTTTCTGATAAGTCATTGTTATTATACGGTAGCTTGTGCGGCTAATTCTTCGGCAGGTGCCAAACCATTTTTACGAATAATTTCACGTGCCAAATTCAGGTAATTAATTGCGCCTTTAGAATTTGCATCGTGCATAATAACCGATACACCAAAACTTGGAGCTTCACTCAGGCGGGTATTTCGTTGTATGATGGTATCAAAAACCAATTCTTGGAAATGCGATTTCACCTCTTCAACCACTTGATTCGCCAAACGCAAGCGCACATCGTACATGGTTAATAATATTCCTTCGATGGCCAAATTGGTATTTAAGCGGTTCTGCACAATTTTGATGGTATTGAGCAATTTACCCAAGCCTTCTAGGGCGAAATATTCGCACTGAACTGGGATGATAACCGAATCGGCAGCAGTCAAGGAATTGATGGTAATTAAGCCTAAGGATGGCGAACAATCAATGATGATAAAGTCGTAATCCTGACGGATTTTATTGAGCACGGCTTTCATGCGGTACTCTCTTTCGGTAAGGTTAATCATCTCAATCTCTGCCCCTACCAAATCAATATGTGCCGGTAGCAAATCCAAAAATGGAGTCTCGGTTTTGCAAATTGCCTCTCTTGGATCTAAATCATTGATAATGCACTCGTAAATGCTCGATTTGATGGCACGCGGATCAAAGCCTACACCAGAAGTAGAGTTTGCTTGCGGATCGGCATCAACCAATAAGGTTCGGTACTCTAAAACAGCTAAGCTGGCAGCCAAATTAATGGATGAGGTGGTTTTACCTACACCTCCTTTTTGATTCGCTAAGGCAATGATTTTACTCATTAGTGGAAATTTACAAAAAACTGAGATTAAAAATCTGATTAATACTCCAGCTGGATCAAATTTAATCTACTTTTACCAGCGGAAAACAAAGTCCTAAGATACAAATTAATGTCATTTATACCGACTCCAGCTTAAGCAATTTTAACTAATTTTTATCCCATGATCACCTTAATTTCAGGAACTAACCGACCCGGCAGCAATACCTTAAAATTGTGCTCATATTATCAGGCAGAATTAGCCAAAAAAGGCTGCGAAAGTCAGATTTTATCCCTGAGCGATTTGCCTGATACATTAATTAGTTCGGATTTATACGGTAAGCGCAGCCCGGGCTTTGAAAAAATTCAGGAACAGGTGAACGCCAGTACTAAATTCTTGTTTGTGATTCCTGAATACAATGGAAGCTTCCCCGGGGTTTTGAAAACTTTTATCGATGCCTGTAAATTCCCAGAGAGTTTTTATGGTAAAAAAGCGGCTTTGGTTGGGCTTTCTTCTGGGAAATACGGAAATGTTCGTGGTTTAGAACACTTTACAGGAATTTGCCATTACATTCATTTGGAAGTTATGCCCTTGCGGATTCATATTCCTGCTATTGAATCGGAATTGAATGAAAATGGCATGCTTTGGAAAGAAGATACCCTGAAATTTACCGATCAACAGATCGAGAAATTTATCCGATTTTAAAGGCTCAGTTTAAGCCAAGCTTTACCATCGTGGCCAAAGGCAAAAAATTTAGGATAAATCACTTCGGCTAGTATTTCTAACTTTTCCAATTCACTGGCCGACTGGTAAACCTGATCGTCGAAGAGGTATACACGTTGATTCAGAACTGCCTGACAGTTGGCCCAGCCTGGTAAACTCATTAGTTCTGGTAATAAAGCCAAGCTTACCGCAATGCTTTGTTTTGGAAGCTTGAAGATCAGGATTTCAGCAGTTTTGGGCAGTTCAGCATTGATTTGAAGTTCAGCAATTCCGAAGTGCTGCAAGGTTGCTTTCCAATCAGGATCATTTACCGTTTGTAGCGGATCTATAGACGCTAGAGTCAGGAGGGTACACGGATCCGTGATAAATTTTAGTTTATGGCCAATTAATTCAATTAAGTCTTCCTCAGGATTCATTTCAAGCTTTTTGCAAAGGTAGCAAAGCGCTTGATTTTGAAAAATCACTTATTGCTTAATGATCATAACTGTTCCATGGCTTCTTATGATATATGTTTTTGGATTTGCGCTAAGCACAATCTCAGGACCAAAACTGTACGATGAACCTGCGGTTAATGGATAGATTAAACTAATACTACAAAACGCTGTGTAACTGTTAGCTATTCCAAACCGGCTTGGTTCTGAACCTGGAACTGTTGTAAAAGCAGCACCATCAATAGAAACTCCTACATTAAGCTCAATAAGGGTTGAATTAATAGTTGCAGATTCTGCAGAAATATCCATGTTAATGACCGCAAATTCCCCAGAGCCCGCAAGATAACTCGGCATTTTAAACTCGTTAGGATATACTGGATTTGTACCCAATGAAACACCGTAAACAATAGTATTGTAACTTATCAACTTCACTACCCCATTTCCCGGTGGCCCTTGCGCTCCTGTTGCACCCTGAGTACCTTGAAGGCCTGTATCTCCTTTCGGCCCCTGTGGCCCCACATTTCCTTTTACGACAAATTGTGCGTAGGGTACACTCATTAAGGCAATTGCTCCAATGTTTTGAAATACATTTCCACCATTGATATCGGCTTCTACTTTTAAAAATTGATTGGCATTTTGAAAGGGGATCGCATTGAATGTTCCTGATGCAGGGGTACCCTTACCCACAATGTGATTTGCCAAACCACTGGCATTTGTGGTAATTAATTGCGTTTCTATATACTGAGGGGCGCCATTTACGCCTCCATCTAAAATTGAAAAACGAAAATTAATGGCTTTGTTAACAATGGGGACTCCTGCATTATCACGTACGATGGTTTGGTAATTAAAACCCTCCAAACCCGTTTGAGCATACATTTTGCCGCCCAAGGCCATAAATAAGATCAGAAAAATTGCAAGTCGTTTCATAGGAAATAGGTTAAGGAATTCCTAACCAATTTCCAGCCAAACCCACTTGCCTGTATCAAATATCCGATAACAGGTAAATATTAGCTGATATACTGACAAAATTAGTGGATGGGTTGTAAAACAAAATGCCGGCATTCCATTCAGAAGCCGGCATTTGAAAGCAGTTGTACTCGTTAATTATTGTATTCCCTGTCCCTGATCGCCTTGTTTCAAGTCGTCGTTGTTGACACCGCGTTTCTTCTTAGGCTGTGATTGGAAATTGATTTTTCCGAAAGACCAGCTGAAATTTACACCAATAGAACGGAATGGTACAGAAACATTAGAGGTTTGTCTGAAGTTCTGACCATTTACTGCTGATCTGAAATTCTTATTCTCATTAAATGGATCAATCATATTAATTCCAATACTTCCTTTCTTCTTCAAGATCTCCTTTTTAAAACCTAAGTTCCACATGTTAAAGGTTGGATTGGTTCCTTGTGCGGTACGGCGAACAGAGTTTAAAATAAAGAATGTCTCGGCAGAAAAACCTCCTTTTAAGACTAAACTGGCACTAATAAAAGCATTGTACATCATGTACGTTTTATTTTGTGCACTCGTTAAACTTAAACTCGTTTGACTTGGCGCAATATCGTAGGTATACATATTGATATTGCCTCGTAAAGTTAGCTTGGTAATTGGGTTTACAGAGCCGAACAAATTCATACCAAATGAATTGTTGCTACCTATATTCCTGAACGTAGTTAAAGAAATCGGATTATTATTGGCATCTGCAACAGGCACAATAACCGACTCAATAATGTCTTGCGTACGGCGGTAATACAAGGATGCATTGATCACGGTAGTTTTTACAAAAGTTGAGTACCCCAATTCAATATTGTGCGATATTTCTGGGGATAAGGATGGATTACCCTGAGATTGGTTCAAGGGATCGGCCGTATTTCTAAATGGATTTAAGTAAAACAAACTAGGTCGTTGAATACGCTGATTGTAACTTAATTTAATGGTTTGGTAGTTTTTCAAAGAACGTGAGATTACTATACTTGGAATAAAGTTTTGGTAATCGTTGGCGAATGAACTATTTCCGGCACTAGAACTACCTGCAATCTTCGTGAGTTCTAAACGCCCGCCTACCTTAGCCTGATAGTTTTTGCCCAAACTGAAGGAGAAACTGGCATAGCCTGCAAAAACATCCTGATGGTAATCGTAGGTGTTGGATAAAATGGCACTAGGCTGGTAAGCACCATTAATTTCCTGCTCCACAAGCGTTGGACTATTAATATCTCTCAAAATTGCTTTTAAACCGGTTTCAAATGTCAGCTTTTTAAATGGCTGAGCATAGTCGGTTTGGAAAGTCAGCTCTTGGTTTTTCGCATCGTTATTACCTATTTCATTCGGACGGAAACCTCCAGTGTAAAGGGTAGTATAATCCTGAATGTTCTTATTCTGGGTTAATTGTCCGGCAAAAGAAATTTCCTGACCTGATTTTTTGAATTTGTGAGTATAATCGGTATTCCAATCAAAGCCATTCATCCGCATGGTACGATCGGTATTACTATTTGCAGCAATACTGGAACCGTTGGCATAAATGGTAGAAAAAACATCGCCATCAAACTTATTTTTCATTTCATTGAATGTTAAGTTTGACGATACCGAGTTCGAATTATTGATATCGTAATCCAAACCAACTGAACCACGATAACCCAATCGATACGTTTCGCTGGTACTTTGTTGAATAAACGTAGGACTACCTGTAGCATCGGTTCTGTTAACTGCCACTCCGGTAGTTTGTGGCCACGACCCATTGCCACCAATATTTCCGGTTAAACCTAAACGACCCTTCTTGATATTTAAATTGGCATTTCCATTGTTCTGACGAATACCCAAACCTCCTCCAACAGTTCCGTTTACTCCTTCCGCATTTCGTTTCTTAGTAATGATGTTGATGATACCAGAAGTACCTTCTGCATCGTATTTGGCAGATGGGCTGGTAATCACTTCCACATTTTTGATTTGATCGGCCGGAATCATTTTAAGGGCATCGGCAATATTATTTGCCATTGAGCCCGATGGCTTTCCATTGATTAAAACAAGGATATTTTGGCTTCCGCGAAGCGAAACATTACCATCAATATCAACCGATAAAAGGGGTACTTTTCGCAATACATCCGTTGCATTTCCACCACCAACAGTCACATCTCTTTCCGCATTGTACACCAAGCGGTCAATTTTATTTTCAACCACAGCAGCTTCACCTGTAACAACCACCTCATTCAGCGATTTTAAATTAGGGGACAATAAAATCACACCTAGATTTAAGTCGGGTTTTTGAGGAGTAGTTTTAACCATTGTAAGAGTTTTGGTTTGATAACCCAAAAAACTAATGGTTAAACGGTAGCTACCCGGAGCGATATTCTCAATTTTGAATGATCCTTTTTCATCGCTCAATGCACCATTGGTATTCTTAGTCGACCCGGCTCTGCCCATACTCACCGTTGCATAATCAACCGGTTTTTGAGTAAGCGAGTCGATAATTTGCCCACTAATTTTACCCACAATACTCGGTCCGGAAGCACCCCCAGGCATTTGTGCAAAGGTTGCACCGGCACAGCATAAGGCAATAATCAGAACTACTACTTTTTTCATTTGTATGATTTTATTTTCAATTAAGTCGCAAAAAAGAACGCTTTGTTACAACATTATCGTAACAAAGCGCTTACAATGGGTTTGATAAAATTTAAACAACCAGGTTAACTATGCGGCCTTTAACCACAATAACCTTCTTCGGTGTTTGACCGTCTAGGTATTTCTGCACATCGGCATTATCCAAAACTGCTTTTTCAATTTCGGGCACTTCCATGCTTAGCGGGAGATTAAGATTCATGCGCATTTTGCCATTTACAGAAATTGGGTAAGCAAACTCATCTTCTACTAAATAATCTGGATTAAATTTTGGATAAGCTGCGTAACTGATGCTTCCCGGCTCATTCCCCAACAATGCCCATAACTCCTCGGTAATGTGAGGTGCATACGGCGAAAGCACAATGGTCAACTCTTGTAAAATCTGACGTTTATTGCATTTCAAATCGGTGAGTTCATTGACACAAATCATGAAGCTGGAAACAGAGGTATTGAAAGAGAAACGATCAATGTCTTCTTCCACCTTTTTAATGATTTTATGTAAGGATTTCAGTTCTGCTTTAGTTGGCGCCTCATCAGATACCGAAAAATTAAACTGCTCATCGTGGAACAAACGCCAGAATTTACGCAAGAACTTGAAAACACCTTCAATTCCATTGGTATTCCAGGGTTTACTTTGCTCCAGCGGACCCAAAAACATTTCGTACAAACGAAGCGTGTCGGCACCGTAACGCTCTACCATGTCGTCTGGATTCACCACATTGAATTTGGATTTCGACATTTTCTCCACTTCGCTACCACATACGTATTTGCCGTTTTCAAGAATAAATTCCGCATTGGCAAAATCCGGTCGGAAGGCTTTGAATTTTTCAAGATCAAGGATATCCTGCTCTACACTATTCACATCCACATGAATGGCTGTGGTTTTGTACTGATCTTTCAAACCGTAAGAAACAAAGGTATTGGTGCCCTTTCCGGCTTCATCGATTAAGCGGTAAACAAAACTAGACCGCCCTTGAATCATTCCTTGATTGATTAGTTTCTTGAAAGGTTCCTCGGCTTGTACATAGCCCAAATCTTTCAAAAACTTATTCCAAAAGCGGCTATACAGTAAGTGCCCGGTGGCATGCTCCGAACCACCAATGTACAAATCCACATCCTGCCAATAATTTATGGCTTCTTTAGACGCAAATTCACTAGTATTTTGCGCATCCATGTACCGGTACCAGTACCAGCTAGAGCCTGCCCAACCCGGCATGGTGCTTAATTCGTATTCGTATTGATTTTGG
>JACCDH011250387.1_pt1 | contig 12194 bp, 6 predicted proteins | sample 7442481 | NCBI WGS metagenome assembly JACCDH01 (sample SAMN15323433, study PRJNA562643) | freshwater metagenome | isolation source: river surface water | place: USA:Blue River Watershed | collected 2017-08-15
CCTGCTGCTGAAGCTCCTGCTGCTGCAGCTCCTGCTGCTGAAGCACCTGCTGCTGCTGATGCTCCAAAGGCTGACGCTGCTGCACCTGCTGCACCTGCTGCTGAAGAAAAGAAGTAATCACGGGCAACCGAACAAAAAAGCCGTCCTTGTGACGGCTTTTTTGTTGACCATGACTCGTCCAGAAATACGTTGACCATGCCGGCACGCTAGCCCGACAGCCCAGGTCACATCAAAGCGTCAGACTGGGTTCTGAGCGCCAAACGAACTCGCTACCCTCCGCATCACATACCTGCTCAAAACCCCAGCTCCCGGACAATCGCGCGCGCCATTCGCTGCGGCATCACCATCAGCGCTTTTAAGCTGTCACCTTCGATATAAACGGTACCTCGTAACGCGCGCGGCACTGGGGTCTCTACATCGGGCTGAATACGTATCCGGTAGTGCACGTCACGAAACAGCAGTTCACCCTCGCGTGAATTCAAGGTTGCCACAACACCGCCATGCGAAGAAGACAGAATCGCGGATGGCAACACGCGTGCGGCCGCTGTGTCGATCTCGACAACTCTGCCTTGTACCGGCGGTGAATTCAGATCGTCCGGATAAAAAATCGCGCGTACTCCCTCTCGCAGATAATGCACACTGGACTCATCGACATAGGCATGAATCACACCGTCATCTTCCGAAACGACACGCATGAGCAATTCGCGCGCACGTACCCAGCGCCCCGGCACTGCATCGGCAAGCAGATCGTGGACGACACCATCACCGGGCGCACGCAGTCGGAGTAATTCAGACTCTTTTGCTGACACATACTCGGCAGCGCGCTTGCCAGCGAGCTGACTTTCAATCGCTTGAATACGCTCACGCGACTGGGTGTTGGCCGCTGTCCGCTGTAATTCTTCGATCAGCGCATTGCGTGAGATCACGGCAGTATCGCGGTGAAGCAAGGTTTCGGGTGAAACAAGCACAGCTAATTCCTGACCCGCGACCGTTGGCTGACCATTACGCACGCCAAGCTGCACCAGCAAGCCCGATGATGGCGCCTGGATGAAATACTCATGGCGCGCGGTCATCAGTGCTGGCGAACTGATCGAAGACACAAGTATCCAGATCCAGCTCGCCAGTCCCAACAGTACACTGGCCGCAAAAAGCAAAGTCCATCGGGGACGTAACTCTCGCCATCGGCTGCGCAGCACCAGAAATTCCCTGTAAAAAGGACGAATCACAAACCATACCAATTCGACCAGCATCAGAAAAATTCCCAGCAGCTTGAAAAAGTAGTGATAAACAACGACAGCGATCGTGACAAAAACAATCAGACGATAGACCCAGGTTATGAGTGCAAACAAGGTCAGCCAGTTTTTGCGACGTGCAGACAAATGAGGCTCCGGATCGACATCCTGCATGCCGAGGAACCACTTCCGCCAGCGCATACGAGCCAACTCGGCACCACGGTCATGCAAGTTGGGCATATCGAGGATATCGGACAGAATGTAATAACCATCGAAACGAAAGAATGGACTCGCATTCAGTCCCAGCGAAATAAGCCAGCCGACAAAAGCAAGCGAAAACAGCATGCTGCGCAAAATGCCATCGGGCGTAATGACCCACAGCAGCGTTGCCACCAGCGCACATGCCACTTCCGCCATCACACCCGCTGCGGCAATTGATAACCGCTGGTGCTTGTCGCGCAGTCGCCAGCTATCACTGGTATCGGTGTACAGCATGGGATACATCACAACGACAGCGATACCCATTGCCGGCACTCGCACGCCTAGGCGGCGTGCAGTCAACGCATGACCAAATTCGTGAAAGAGCTTGCTGAAAATGCCGGCAGCACCCATTAACACGAAGCCATCGAACGTGAAAGAATAGTCCACGTGCGCGACGAGTTCTGGCCAATGCTGAAACACCAGATGAACATCGATCAATGCAAGCATCAGCATGATCAGCAGCATGCCGCGGGTGTAAATCCAGCCCGTGCGGACCACCAGTTTGTTCAGCAATCGCTCTGGATTGAAGATCGGTATCCGGAAAAACAAATAATGGTGCAACAAGCGTTTCCAGAGACTGGGCTGACTCCGCTCGCTCCGATCACGCAAAAACTGTCTGACCTCTCCCCGTGCTGGCGAAAATAATTCGTTCTCCTGCAAAAAGCGGAGCAGCGGAAGAATATCCTCAGCTGTCACCACTGTATGCGTCGACTCGGAAACACGCTGCGCAAGTTCGGTGATACCGATGTGACCTGACCACTCGGAGAGCACCGCAAACTCGAATGGCCCCATATCAAAAAAGCGATTGCGCACCGGATCCCGGATGCGCCAGGTGCGGCCTATCTGCGCCACCATCGGGCCGCTCAGCAGCTCAAGATCCTGCCGTATTCCTGGCAGAGTCACGCCCGCTTTGGATGGCTGCTGGGCAATGGCATCGACATTCATGGCGGACTATTCAGTCTTACCATCCCAGCGTACGACGCAGTGCGCGCAGCGGTTTTCGGACCAGCAGATAGCCCAGTATGCTGTGATCGCCAAAGATACGCGCCACACCCTTGAGACCAATGCGTGGCAAAGGCTCGCCTGACTCAAGTACCGCATGCATCAGATAGGCTGCCCGTCCATCTGGCAGGATGACCGCTTCATAGGCACTCTCCACCACCCGGGCGCGCCGTGTTCGCAACGGATCGATATCCAGATTGAATTCGATCGATGGCGTTTCGGTGAGCGGGATCGCCTCTTCGACTGGCACATAGAGCGTCAGCCAGACCTTGCCGGGATCTGCCAGCATCATGATGCGCTCGCCACTCTGCACCGTGCGGCCTGTCCATTCCTCGGCATCACGGAAGATGGCGAAACCACCTGCACTCGAACGAATCTCAAGTCGGTGTGCAAGTTCACCGAGATACTGAGTTTCTGCGGATTTCTCGTCAACCTTCGCTCGTAGAGTTCGCAGTTCGGTACGAGCGCCTTCGTCACCAAAGGCTTTCCCAGTGGTGCGATCTAACTCGGCCTGCGCCACACCCACATTCTGCTGCGCTACGAAAAGCTTGCTGCGAACGACTGCGCCGTCATAGCGCACGAGCGGCATACCTGTGTGAACTTGCTGATTGGGCCTGACCAGTACGCGCTCGATCACGCCATCTTGGGTAGCTGTAATGGGAATAGCATCTCGCGCACTGACCTCAACACTGCCAATCGCAGATTGACGCACCGGCGTCATCAGACCTGCAGTCAGCGCTCCGAGCGGAAGCAGAATGATGGTAAAGCGTATGACAACTCGAAACCATTGCGACCGACTTAGTCCCGAGCAAATCTGCCATCGCATGAGCATGCGAACGAGCGAACGCGTAAATCTGCCAAGTGCCTCAATTTCGTCCGAACTAAATCCGTGATCGCGAGCTACAAAAATGCCGCCGATGACACTACCATCCGAGTCGCGTAAGGATAAATGTAGCGAATGCTCAAGCAAGTAGAGCCCACGATCAGTGTTCAGATACGTATCAGATAAAACATCCGGTATCAATTCGATCGGCGTATTTTCCGGGCTGAGAAATTGTAGGGCAAGCGCCTCGAACCAATGTGTGAAATCAGTATGTCGCTCTACGCTAGTCAGACCTGCAACGGTAACAATTCTCGGGCGACCCCAGTAGCGCCGCCACATGATGGCCTGACCGGCGCCGACCAGCGCCGCCATTGCATTGACTGCGACCCGCGTGGTATCGGCTTCTGAATTCGTGCTGAGTAACACTTCCATCTCAGCGAGCAGCGTCGCCTGCAAAGATTCATTCATTTTTTGACAGAGGATAGTGATTCAATCGACGTGTGCTCTGTCCTGCGCACCACTGTCATCAGATGGGCTCCGGTTCCGGTTCATATCCTCTGCTTTGGTGTCGACTCCCGGACGGCAGTGGATGACTTCTTTACAGCGGGCGGTTGCGCTGCTGCTGGTGTTGTCTGGCTGACTTCACCTTGCTCGTTCAGAAGATCACTCTGTTCTCGATTCTGCGAGGAGCGCTTTTCCGTTGTGATCAGGCGTGCATTGCCCAACATGCCGGCGATCAGACCCGTGGTGGGTCCCAGCAGCTTGGCCTCAAGCTCCAGCACTTGACTGGCACCATCAAGTCGCGGATTAATACGCGTAATTCGCGCATTGCGCACATGTCCATCGGCATTGAGTCGAACCTCAATCGTTGAGCCCAGGGTGATCTTGCGGGCCAGGTTAGCCGGGACAAAGAGCTGCACTTTCAAAATCCTGACATCAACGATCTCCAGTACGGCCTGATTAGCAGCAACCAGCTCGCGTTCTCTGACGCGAACGCGTGCCACTTGTCCAGCAAACGGTGCAGTGATCTGGCAGTGAAGCATTTGAGCAGCCGACTGTCGAATATTTGCCTTCGCCTTGTCGGCAGACGCATCCATTTGGCGCACGGCAGCCCGCGCTTTGTCGACACCGGCTGCAGCCAGAGTGACCTCCAGATCCCCCGCTGCACCCAAGGCTTGCAGACGCAATTTGGTCACATGGGTTTCCTGCGCTGCCCTGAACTCAGCGTCTGCACTTTCACGGCGCGCGTGCAGCTCGGCCAAATCGGCGACGGCATAGTCTTGTTTGGCCTGCAGCTCTTTGCAGTCCAGCACGGCCAGCACGGCGCCGGCTTTGAATGAATCGCCAAGCTTGTACGGTAAGCTCTCAATGGGTGTGGAAATCTCGCTCGAGAGGATGACTTCCCGGTTCGGTATCAGCTGGATTGGCAACGCAGTCACACTGCCAAGCGATACCGATGGGTCAGGCGTCATCAGAGGCGGTTGCAGTGCCTTGTCAGTAATTCCTGCATTAACGTTCAGGCACAGCATCACGGCAGCTACCAATAGACGTCTCATCGCGAACTTTGCAGGTAATGACTGTATCGATTCGTCTGTATCTTTTGATGTCGTTATCATTTCAGTTCAGCCTGTTCAATCAGCTCGCATCGCCTTGGGCAAAGGTTTGCGACTCCTTGTACTCAACACCTCGGAAACTCTTATACCCACCGCCTCACCCAGTGCAGACCACTGCTTGGCAGTGACTGGATAGGTCAGCGTGCTGTTCTGCTCAAGTTCAACAATGACCTGTTCATCTTTGTTGCGCAGTCGACCTGTGATACGCCCCATGATCTTGCTACCCGGCTCACCGGAGACTTCGACATCCGTGGTCAGAACCAGCTCAGCATCAGATCTGAGATCGATATTGGCTAATTTAAAAATATGCGCAATCGACCGCTGGATTTCTGCTCGAACCTCTGGTTCGACCCGGTTTGCATAAGCAAGCGATACGGCCGGTAATTCAAGTGGCTTGCGCGCACTAAAATTGAGCCGCTCCCAAGTCTGAATTCGCGTGTCGAGCTCAGTGGTCAGCGAAATCAGATCGTTACGGATCATCGTTCGTGGCAGCACGTCAAGCCCCACTGAGTTGTAGATACGCCCCATCGCACCTTCGAGAGTGGCATAGGCTAGTCCTGCGCTCACGCGCGTACCAAGCAACTTGGCCTTCGCACGTATCAGCTCAAGCTCGGTTTCAACGCCTGCGTTTGCTGAAGAAGCCAGCGTCTGGAGGAAGCGCCTGTCATCCTCGATCGCGTCCTGCCAGTATTGATATTCAGTCCCCAGTACGTCATAGCGTGTGACTGCAATTCGGATTTGTGCCAATACCGCAGCAGCCTGAGCCATCCGACGAGCTTCGTCCATCTGCTTCTGAGCTTGTGCCGACTTGTTTACGGCGGGAAGAGAAAATATTTTCACCAGATTCGCAGCAGCCTCCGTACCAACAGCCGCCCATGAGCCGTTAAGTAGATACTTGTTACTGCTGGTGTTGTAGCTGTAGTCCACCGAAATCCCAGGCAAGATTGCTTGTAATTGCATCCGTGTTTTTTCGAGTTCAGTGATCCGCACGCGATAGCCCTCCTCGCGTAATTCAGGACGATTTTCCAGCGCAAGCTGATCGAGTATCTCGACCTTGCCAACAAAGTCGCGTATAGCCACTTCCATGGAGGGTGCATCAAGTTCATACGCTTGATCAGGCGGCAAATTGATTAACTGTGCGAATTCCACTCGCGACTGCGCAAGCTCGGTGGCTCGGTTGGCCAGTTGCTGCTCCAGATCGATCAGTGACCGTCGGTAGCTAATGATTTGCAAAGGCGTGAGAAGGCGCTGGGCAAGGATAATTTTTGCTCGAAATGCATTGTGCTCGAGCTCCTGCAAAAGTCGGCCCATCTCGGGTAACAACTGTTGGGCAACGTAGGCTCGCCAGAAGGACAGTCGTACATCGTGCATGAGATTCTGCATCGCCTTGCGTCGTCGCTCCTCGGTAATCAGCGCCTGATCGGCAAGCTGCCTGGCACGGTAATACGAAAGGCCGAAGTCCAGCACACTCCACGAGAAACCGGACTTGCTGGTCATGACCGAACGCTCCTGAGAGGCCGAAGGGTTCGTCGTTACTTTGCCATCCTGGCCAAAGCCGTAGCCGAAGGCAGCGTTACTGCGGTCGGTATAACCCGCAGAGACCGTCATCTTCGGCAGCAGATCGAAGTTGGCGACATCAAGTTGCCCAAGCGACCAGGCTTGCTCCATCATCCGCGTGCGGTAATCCATGTTGTAGCGAATCGCCCGCGCGGTGGCCTGGGACAGCGTAATCTTGCCCTCGAGAGGCGCCTGCGCTGCAAACATTTTTTCCACATCCTTTTGGCTACGCTCCTTGTGGTGCGCATCAGCGATGGGCTTAGGTGTCACCGAACAGCCCGCCATTATTACAAGCAGTGCAGCCAGCAGCAGACGTAAGCAAGCATGTACCGGTATCAACGGATGAATTGATGTGGCATGGGAATGAGGCATCAGTGCAATCAAATGTTCAGGATCGGTGGATATTCATCAAACGCGGAGCCGCGCTGAGACAGTACTGAGCTTTTACCGAATCACTGAATACCTTCGCTGCGCTATTCGAATCTGATCGTTGAATGACGTGCGGAAGTGCGGTTCAAGTTCAGGCTCAGGACCGGGCCTGCGGAATACGACAAATTGATGCGCACGTAGTGCTGACAATTGATCTTGCGATGGCAATTCCGTATCAGGCAGCACATAGATGTGGCCATCGGCTGGTGTGCCACCAAGATCGGGCATCTTATCGCCCTCCTGATTCACGCCCCGATCACTGGCTGGCGTGATACCCGCCGGCGCGGAACCATTATTTGTCACGCCATTTGTAGCCGTATCAGCGTCATTGACCACGGCAGTACCCGGATTCCCTGCCCCAGGCTCTATGACTGCTTCACCTTTATCGCCCCCCAAAAATCCAAGGCCTAGCGCCCCCATGAGCGGCCCACCAGCAAGCTTGCCGGATGCAGCGCTCTTGCTGCTACGAAGCGAAAGGGATGAGGAGGACGATGCTGCAGCTGCCTCTGGCGACGCTGGCGCTAACACCGGCATCGGTGTCAGGTCAGCGCCAGATGCACCGGAAAATGTCGAAGTTGAAGTTGGAGCCAGGGGCAGAATAAATTCGTCTTGTCCTTTGACAGATAGCTTCAGCTGTACGACACCGGTACCATCTATCGTCATGAGCGTGAATTGTTCATCATTCAGAGACTCCCCAGCGTTGAGATTCTGAACCACGGCAAGATTATTGTTGAGTGAGTAAATCCAGACCCCGGCCGATGTGATCGATAGCGTACCGTATTTACCCTGTAGCGGATTGTCTGGCGCAGACTCCCTGAACGCCTGTTCACCAGAATCGGAATCGGCAACAGCAAGCACACCAAACGCTGTCAGCGTTGCATCCTCCTGAACAGTCGCGATAGATGGCGTGACAGGCACGACGGTGGCTACGTCGTTGATACCTGTGATCTTGAATAGACGCGTGGCGGGCACGGAGATCTCACCATCAGAGATCTTGTAGCTAATATTGATTTCGAGATTTTCGTTCGCCGGCAACTTGTCGTAAAGTGAAGCGTCAGGATTCAAGGTCAGGTAGCGGCCGTTGATGCTGATGCCAGCCGATGCTGCACTGACAGCGATGCCATTGGCTTTTACCAAAAGATCTGTTGCATATAAGGAATCGGCGTCCGCATCAGTAGCAACCTCGAGCAAATCAATGTTCAGCAGTTGATCACCTTCGACCAGATCAATTTGTGGGGCTGCAATTACCATCGGCACATCATTCGTACCCACGATAGTGAATGCCAGTGTCTGCCTTGCTTGCTCACCACTATCATCCGTCACTACTAAGGTGAAGCTGTCAGTTGGATTTTCACCAGCAGCCAAGGCATTCACCTTGGTTACGTCTGGTGCGTAGCTATAGCCAGTACCACTGATCGTCAGCGTGCCATAGCTGCCAATCGTGCTGGATATAAGAGTGTTTGTTTCTGTGTCTACCGCATAGCTGATCGCACCATCCACATCGCCCGCAGTGATCGTACCAGTTACTGTCGCGAAGATCGTCTCATTATCACTCCCATCAACTACCAACGATGGGGTCGTCAGAGACGTGATTACCGGTACATCATTCGCACCCTGAATCGTCACCGTCAATACAGCCGAACTGGTCAGGCCGGCGCTATCGCGTACCGTGTAAGTAAAGGTATCTGACAGAAAATCTGAACTTGTACGTAATGACTGAACTACTGAATTATTGTTATCCACTGTGTACGTGTAGTCGCCGTCCCCATTCAATGTCAGCCAACCAAAGACACCCGTCATCGCACTGCCCAACACACCACCGGTGAGTGCAGATACCATCCTCGTATCGCCCGGATCAACATCCGTATCATTCGCCAACACATTTCCTGATGGATCAATTCCAACGATCGAATTATCAATGCCGCCGGCCTCCGCTGCCGTGGCCGTGTCTTCGATCGCTAACGGTGCGTCATTGACAGCGACCACATTCACCGTGGAGATCGCATTCAATGTGGCCGTATCTGAACCATTATTCGTTACGCCGCCGCTGTCCTTTGTTTGGGTCAGCGTGATAATGCGATTTCCTACGCTTGGATCATCGATCCTGATGTTTTGAAAAGCCATACCTTTAATCAAGGCCTCGGCGTTGGCTGTTGAAATTCCTGATTCCATGGCTAACGCCACCGTCGTCGTGCCCGCACTACGCCCACTGCCAAGCGTTACCGTGGCGGTGTATCCACTGGTTGTCGTAAAATTGTCAGCGACACCCAGTGCGATCGCTGTGCCATCAATCACAATTCGCTCGTCAGCACCATCAAGCACCTGTTTGGCTGTGAACGTCAATCCCGTAATTGCCTGACCAGTCTCCACCGTCGATATCGCCGCGGTACTGAATATGAGTACCGCTGGACCTTGAAGTGATCCCGCGCTCTCTGTGAAGGTCGGGTTTGCTGCCGTTGCAGTCACGATAGGCGCATCATTGATGGCCGTGATATTGACCACTGCGTTGAGCACATTTGAGGTGCTCGTTCCATCACTCACCACAAAACCAATGGTTCGGCTAGACGTAGTGCCATTCATCGTCGGATCGTCCGATGTACTTGCATATCTGACAGCGCGCAGCGCGTTTTGCCACTGCTGCACGGTGGCGGTACCATCCGCACTTCCCGCCCAAAGCGTCATGACGCCATTTAAATTATCTTTTATAACAATCGATCCGGTTCGATTGTTTGGATTTCCCGAGGTAACCGGGGTGAAAGATAACGTATCAGAAACCTGACAAGAGCCGACAGTCATTGTCGCTGTTTTTAATGTGCCGTCTGTATCTGCGGGAACGATTGACGAGTTGACTACAATCGACGCCGAATTTTCCATGTAGGTAGCAATGGAACTGGTGGTCAGGATTGGCGCAGCACATTCGACATCAATGGCTCTTCCCTCGATGATTAACACCGCATGATCATTCTCGTCGCTGTTTAGCAGAACAGGACGATTCCCGAACATCAGCGCGTCAGAAAACATCTCGCCCTCATCACCCAGACTATCATTCAAACCGTTCAGGCGATGGTCGATGGCATGACCAATTTCTTCTAACTGCACAGCAACTAAGGCCTCAAGCGATGCTACGTTTTCCAGCCACGCTGCATTCAGATAAATAGCTTCCAAGCCATCACCTGCATCCATCGTATATGCACCTAAGGCGCCATTTATTACACTACCTGGCAGAACTCGCAGCCGAATGTCCATTCCGGATTGCGTGAGCGTCTCCTTCAATTCGGCAAACGCCTGATCCCACACGACAGCATCGACTCCTGCATGACCAAAATTTTGGTTAATGACAGATAAAAATTCCTTGCTGTTTGCAAAATTACTTTGTGCTTGCGCGGTCAATACACTCGACTCGGCAAGTTTTTTTTCACTTGATACAAGGTCAATAACAAGCTGTTGTGGTGACACCGATTTTTCTTCGAGGCTGGCACTGCCATTCGCTGAACTGCTAGTAGCAGGCGCGATGTCGCTCAGTGCATTCGTATTTTTTATACTTGTGATAGCCGCATTTGGCTGGGTGACCCATGTCGGATCGACGTTTGCATTAATCGGTGCAGTCACTTGACTTTCTTGTCCAAGCACTAAAGCCGCTTCCGAAATTGAGGATTCCCCTGCCAGCCAAACTGGATCAATCAGCGCAGCACCATCAAACAAGAAACGCTGCTCGAGGGCACGCATAAGACTTGGCAAACGGGCTGGCGCATCAGCTGTTACTGAGGTTCCGGATACAGATATTTTCAAACGCACTCCAACCAAGACATGACTGACATCCACAAAAAATCGTCACTACAAACGAGTAGATCGGACTGAAGAAAAAATAAAATAATTATATTTTTTCAAGTTTTTTTATGTCAGCATGCTCAGTATGAGAGCATTTCCTTCTAGCTCAACATCTTTTTAGAAAACATAATTCTTTCTACACAAATTTCACGGACTAACATCACCACCATGAAAATTTTTCCGGGCGATCGACAATTACCCTAATAAACATACGTAATTTACAAGACAGCTTTTTATGGAGAATTGCAGATTGCGGATGGAGAACACGCGCCAGATTTTCGCGTGGATTGCTTTATCGTCAGGATCGAAAAATCGCAAAGCCCGCCATGCGTTCGTATTTATGAAATCCACATGACATAAGTTGTGACGCAGCCCCTTGTCGGGAGCGGTCACTTATCAAAGCATCCAGCCAAATCCTGAGGCCTGATCGGCAATCACCACCTCGACATCGCCTTTCCCGAGCGCACCATGGATCACTGAACGAACCTTGTCAGGCGAATTATTTTTCTGCGACAAGTGCCCAGCGATCAGACGCTTCAAACGACTACGATCTAGGCTCTGCAAAATTTCCGCTGACTGCTGATTGGATAAATGCCCCATCTGGCCGCCGATGCGCGCTTTGAGCCAGGGCGGGTAAACCGATTGAGCGAGCATGTCGGTGTCGTGATTGAACTCGAGTACGAGCGCATCACAGCCACTGAGTGCATCCACCAAATGAGGCGTTGAATGCCCGACATCAGTCAATACACCCAGCTTGGATATGCCATCCGTCGCCGTGTACTGCACGGGCTCACGCGCGTCGTGCGGCACTGTGTAAGGTTGGATTTCAAGATCACCAATGACAAAGGGCTCGCCATCGCGGCAGATATGTACCGTCACACCGGCAGCTTCGGCTCGCACGGCCTGGAAAGTGCCATGTGTGATCCAGACGGGAATCTTGTGGCGGCGTGCTAAACGGAAGCCACCGGCCACAGTCTCCTGTTGTTCATGTGTAACGATGATGCCGGAGAGTTGTTTCGGATCGACGTGAAAATGGCTGAGGCGAGATTCTGCTTCCCTCAGTCCAAAGCCACAGTCAAGCATCACCGTGGTTTCCGTGATGCCTGATGTGGCAGAAATCAGTAGCGCATTGCCTTCGCTACCGCTGCCCAGACTCGCAAATCTCATGCGACGCGCCGGGCCAATTGATGCGGACACACTGATGCGTGGGTTTATTTCAGTTGTTCACTCAGCAGTGCCAGAATGCGATCGCCCGTGCCACCGGTCTCGGACTCGCCCTTCTCGTCCTGCACACTCACGCGCGTCGCCTCACCCGAGCTGTTGACCAGAATACGGTAGCGCTGTGCCAGTTTCTTGTCATCCTTGGAGCTGAACAAGCGCGAGAAGAAACCAGGCTCACTGGCTTTTTTCTCGGCATCGGATTTCTGCTCGACATAGCGAACGAAATAC